>OMAM01000119.1_pt1 | contig 56473 bp, 50 predicted proteins | sample 1644621 | NCBI WGS metagenome assembly OMAM01 (sample SAMEA103958120, study PRJEB25191) | human gut metagenome | biome: human-associated habitat [ENVO:00009003]; feature: intestine environment [ENVO:2100002]; material: feces | place: Germany | collected 2013/2015 | reverse complement strand
TTCAATGAAGAGCCTCAGATTTCGAAAGATTTCTGAGGCTTTTTTGTTTTTCTTCCTGCGGATCTTTTTCTTCTCCGCTGGTTTTTTCTTCTCGCTGAATATTAGTTTGTCACGCAGATTTCGCAGATGACGCAGATTTTTTCTCATTGATTGTTTAAGTCCCACAGATTTACACAGATTTACACAGATTTTTCTCATTGATTATTTTAGTCCCACAGATTTCACGGATTCACACAGATTTTTCTCATTGATTATTTTTCTCATGGATTTACACGGATTTTCTCTGGTTTTCTTCTTTCCATGTCATTTCTTCTTTTTTTTCTGTCATTTCTTTATTTCGCAGATTTTAGACCTGTCGGTCAGGGGGGATGACGCAGATTTTTTATGAACGCTTTTTGCCCCTGAAACTGTTGCGGACTAAGGCGGATTCACAATTTCTGCAGAGAGATTCTGTGGCAGTATGATGTTTGAAGCCTTCTATCATGGCCTGCGCTCTGGCGGATGAGAGGATTTCTTCCAGGGATTGATGGAAAAGATTGCCGAGAATGATGTCGCCATTGTGGTCTAAACAACATGGTACTAGACTTCCATCAGATAGAATTCCTATCTGCTTGAATAATGCTTTGCAGAAAACTTCTGGATTTTCAGACTCTTTTTTCTCTGTATCTGGCCATTCAAACTTTCTGTCAAATTCTAAATAGAGATTGTCGCAAAGTCTGAAACCATCTGGGCGCTCCTTCCATGGTTTGGGTACATATTTTTCTATATATTCCATGACCATTTCGTTTTCTTTGTCTTTTCCTCCTTGATTCCAAAGACGAAGTACGATACAGGTGCCTTTTTGTGCAGCTTGGGTGGAGAATTGCATTACCTGATCCATATAGGTTGATAATTCTCCCTTTGCATTACTTTCGTGGGAATGGAGAGATAATTGTATTTTGTGGGGTAAGGTATCGAGTAGATTCATCGCTCTTTCCAGTAAGGTGCCATTAGATGTAAGTACTGTCTTAAATCCTTTGGCTCTGGCTGTCTGAATAAATTGTGGTAGGAGAGGGTGAAGTAATGGTTCGCCCATGAGATGGAAATACAGAAAACAAACCTTCCCACTTACTTTATCTGTGAGAAGGTCAAATTCCTCTGCGGTCAATTGTCTTTTCTTCCTTTGATGTTTTGGACAGAAATCACAATTGAGATTACAAGTGTTTGTTATTTCGATATAGCAACGATCTATCATTTCTTTTCTCTTTCTTCAAAATTATACTTTTTCTCATTTAAATAGCTTCTCCTGCTATCTTCTTTGCAAGCAAAATTGTTTGCACATTTAAATCTCAGGCAAAGTTAAACAAAAAAAATGGATTTACCAAAATTTCTACATAAAAGGTAGTTTGATAAGTAGTTTTATTACAAGTATTGTACTTGTCATTTATCATGTTATCTGCACACATTGCTGAGGAACTATTATATTCAAAAACATTTTAAATGTTGGTTATTTAGTAGATTTTATCTTGTTTAGTTGAATTTTATTGCAAAAAGGTTATTATTAGAAAGAAAAATTGTAATTTTGCAGTTAAATAGAAAAATATTCACTTTTTTAGTAAAATGGTAGAATCAATACAAAACATTTTTATTCAGGTAAGCGATTTTCTCTGGTCGTATATTATTATTTCTGTCCTGATTTTCTGTGCGGTGTTTTTTACGTGGCGTACCCGATTTGTACAGTTCCGTCTTATCAAGGAGATGGTGAGGTTGTTGCTTCATCCAGATAAGGTGCAACCTGACGAAATAGGACATGACGAACTTTCTATGGACGTGAAGGTGGATGGGGAGATGAAGCATATCTCTTCTTTCCAGGCCTTTGTGGTGGCACTCGCCAGTCGTATAGGTACAGGAAATTTAGCTGGCGTGGCTACTGCCATCAGCTTTGGTGGACCAGGAGCTGTGTTCTGGATGTGGATGCTTGCTTTGTTGGGTTCGGCTTCGGCTTTTATCGAATCTACGCTTGCCCAACTCTATAAGCGAAAGGGAAAGACTTCTTTTTATGGCGGTCCTGCCTATTATATGAAATATGGATTAGGAAAGGGATGGATGGGAATTCTCTTTGCCGTTTTGATGATCATCACTTTCGGTTTTGCCTACAATTCCGTGCAGAGCAATACCATCTGTCTGGCATGGCAGAAGGCTTTCGGTTTTGAACCTGCTACTATGGGTATTGTTCTCACTGTACTCACTCTGCTTATCATTTTCGGTGGAATCCAGCGTGTGGCAAAATTCTCTTCTACTGTGGTTCCTCTCATGGCTATAGTCTATCTGCTGATAGCCGTTGGTGTGGTCATCTGGAATATAACCAGTCTGCCAAAGGTTTTGCTGACTATTATAGAAAATGCTTTCGGATTCAATCAGGCTGCTGGAGGTATGTTAGGTATTACCGTGATTCAGGGCATTAAGAGAGGTTTGTTTAGCAATGAGGCTGGTGAGGGTAGCGCGCCAAATGCGGCGGCTGTTGCTACCGTGAGCCATCCAGTAAAACAGGGATTGATACAGGCTCTTGGCGTCTTTACGGATACGCTGGTAGTTTGTTCCTGCACGGCATTCATCATCCTGGTAAGTGGTGTGGACGTTACGGCTTCTAATGGTATTCAACTGACGCAAGATGCCTTGACCCATGAAATCGGTAGTATTGGAAATCCTTTTGTGGCTGTGATGATATGGCTTTTTGCTTTTAGTAGTATCATTGGCAATTATTATTATGGTGAAACCAATGTGAGATATATCAAGGATTCCAAGTTAGGAGTCTTCATCTATCGTCTTGCTGTGGCTGCGATGGTAATGGTAGGAGCCGTTGTCTCGCTTGATTTTGCCTGGAGTTTTGCCGACATCACGATGGCGTTGCTCACCTTGTGCAATCTGGTAGCCATCGTCTTGCTTTCCCGTCAGGCGGTTTTCTTGCTTCAGGATTATCGCAAGCAGAAGAAAGAGGGAAAGAATCCTGTTTTCAAAAAGGATATGATGCCGGAAATTGCAGATCAGTTGGAGGCGTGGTAACTTTCAGGTAAGGTATAAATATAATTAATGTATTGAGATATGAGAAAGTTTTTATTATTCTTGTCTTTGATAGTAGCTATGGTTTGTAAGGCACAAACCAAGCAGGAGCTGTTGGCTGTGGGTACAATGGCACCAGATTTTACAGTTACAGATAGCGTGACGGGGAAGAAATTGTTCAGCCTTTCTGAATTGCGCACTCAAGTTACAGCTGATGGTAAGGTGAAGGCTGGAGTTTGGGTGGTTCTCGATTTCTGGGCTTCCTGGTGTCCTGATTGCCGTAAGGATATGCCTACCGTGAAGAAGATAGATGAAAAATATGGTAAGAAAATCAAACTTATCGGTGTTTCATTTGATACAGACAAGGCGAAGATGAATGGTTATCTTTCTGCCAATCAGTATTCTTGGTTGCAGTATTCTGAATTCAAGAAATGGAAAGAAACTCAGATATCTAAAGATTATCATATCTCATGGATTCCAACATCTTATCTCATAGATCCAGAAGGAAAAATTGCTTTTTCTACTCTGAATGCAGAGGAGATGCTTGAAAAACTTGATTCTTTGGAGGCTGAATTATAGAAAAAATGAGGATGTATCAAAACGTAATGTTTGGTACATCCTCATTTTATTATAATAGTTTTTAGATATTTTCTTTTCCTGTCATTATAATGCCATTCCTGCTTCGTATGAAGCATATTGATAACTTGTATTCTCGTAATACATCGAACTGTTGTAGTTGTCAATTTTTGTGACTATCCATGAATTATAAACCTTGATAAGCGCTTCAATGACATCAGTTTTTGTATGCTCTGCGACTTCAACAATGAGTCGTTGCATAACTCTACCTATTTCCCAATGAGTTGGGACTTTTTCATGAATGAGGGAAATGTTGTCGTAAGTCCCCTTACAAATTTGTTGGTTTTCCACGATTTCTTCCGTAATCTTGTCAATATTCTCGCAATGATATACATCGGCAAATTCGAAGTAATGAGTCAGACGTTTTCTTCCCAAGGCATTAACGATAATTTTGCGCTCATTCTTTGTCTTGCGAGCTATATATTCGATTAAGCTGCAGAGGTAGAACAGGTTGTTCATTTTCTGCTGCTCACGACCTGGAGTTCCCGTAATCTCCTGTATATGGTTCTTGTCGTCTATGATTTTCATACTTCTTCAAATCCTTTATGAGTGATACATTTCAAAGCTTCAGAGGTGCAGAATACGATCTGATTAGTAGGGTACTTGAATTTTGCCATTACCCAGAATTGCTCCCTTGTATAGATCCCATTCATGAAATCTGCTACGTAGTTGTATATCTGATCGTCTGCCATAGGACCAGTGACTATATCGTAACCATGTGGCTTTCCTGACCGGCATGCTACTACGAAGTCTAACCATTCATCTGTCAAGTCCTCGAATTTCTTGATTTTAAGGGAAGGATTTTCTTGAAACTCATAAATGTTAACTATAGGAGTGTCGTATCTGCCTGCCCATCTTGCAGCTTGATGCTTGAGAGTTGTGCAATAGAATCCATTGCCGAAATCTTTGGTGAATCTTCCATCCATCAATTTTGGCTGTTCTATAATCGTATAACTCCCATGATATATTGTTTGCGCCATTATTCTTTCTAAATATAAAATTTCACTGCAAATTTACGTTTTTTATTTCTAATTTCCAAACATTTATGAGTGAAAGTGTCTTGGACTTGAAATTTAATAATGGTTTTCTAAATATTATTTTACTTCAGTCAATTTTCCTGTCTGAGAGTCGATGATATAACCATGCAGATTGACATCCTTGGGAACGAGAGGGTGGTTACGGATGGTGTTGACTGTATTTCTGACAGAATCCTCTGTATCGTGAAAACCTTCCAGCCAATGATCAAGGTCGATACCGCAAAGTCCGATAGTATCAATGACATCCTGATGGATTCCTCTCTTGACCATGAGTTCCTTCATCTGTTTTCCGTTCATGTGGCAGGCACCACAGTTGGAATGGGCGATGACCATGATTTCCTTTACTCCTAATTCATAAATGGCAACCAGGAGGCTGCGCATGGCAGAGTCAAATGGACTGATGACCAGTCCGCCTGCATTCTTGATGAGTTTAGCATCTCCATTTTTCAGTCCGAGGGCTGCTGGCAGGAGTGCTGTCAGTCTGGTATCCATACAAGATAAGATAGCAAGTTTCTTGTCTGGGTACTTGCTGGTTAAATACTTCTCATAACCCTTATTGGCTACGAACTGTTCGTTATACTTGATAATTTCTTCAATAATCATAATATTGATGTTATTTATTCTCTTAAATTAATTAATGACGGAGCATAGTTACATCGTTTTTTTATTGCGTTCTATGCAGCTACTCCCTTTCTTTCTCCAACTATACTCCCCGTGCTTGTCGAATACAATCCAGTAGAGTACCGGCAGAATGGTGGCGATGAGCACCATTGAGATGAGGGTTCCGAAGAAAATGACGGCTCCCATCGGCGACCACAATGTATTGTTCTCTATCATCATCGGCAAAACACCTACAGAGGCTGCGGCTGATGTGAGGAAGATAGGACGCATACGGCGCTCGCCAGCCTGGAAAGCTGCATCTTTTACGGAAAGTCCCTTGTCGCGGCGCAGTTCTTCGGCATAGTCTAACATGATGATACCATTTCTCACCAGGATACCCATCAGGCTTACTACACCCAAGATGCAGGTAAGACTCACGTCGAATCCTGTTATCAGGAGTCCTATAGCAGCACCGAAAATACAGAGCGTCATGGATGAGAGATTTACCAGAGCCAGACTGATGCGCTTGAAATGGAAGAGCAGGATGAAGAAGATGATCAGTGCTGCTATCATCACGCCAGAGGTAACTTGTGGCAAGGTCTCGGCATCCTTCTCTGCCATACCGCCTATTTCCCAATGAAGGTCGGGATCGAGCGAGAGATCCGATACTTCCTCCTTCAGTTTGTTGGCTAATTTGTTGGCATTGAATCCTCTCAATGGTTCACCGATGATGGAAATGGTGCGCACGCCGTTTCTGCGTACGATGCTTCCATCGTGCCAATCGGGTGAAATCTTTGCCAGCTGCCGGAGAGGAACACTCGAGGTTCCTCCCATCACAGGGATGTATTCGTTGGCAAGATCACTATCATTCTGCGATTTCAATACCATCTTTACCGGATAATCGCCCTCCCAAAGGGTGGATATTGGAATGCCATCGCCAAAGTGTATGGCAAGATCGGCCGAAAGAAGCGTCTTGTTCACGCCCAGTCGGTTGGCCTCGGTTGCGTCAGGAGTTACTCTGATGCCCGGCAATGGTTCTTCGTAATTGGTGCGAATCAGATTGATGCCTTCTATCTGATGCATGCAGGCTGCTATTTTCTTGGCTGCTGCCTTCAGATCCCTGATACTGTCGCCGCTCACCCTTACTTCGATAGGATAGGTGGCGTTATTGTAATCCATCTGTTTGAAACGGATATAGCAGTCAGGAAAATAGTTGGAATAGCGGTCGGCATATCGGTCGAGCACTTCTTCTGTAGCGCTGTTGTCAACTGTATTTACGATAAACTGTGCAAAGTTCGGTCCGCCAATCTGAGGCGCATATGTGGTATGGAAACGAGGTGAGCCTTGTCCTATAAATGTGGTTACGGCTGTTACTTGTGGGTCGCGCTGCAGGATGTGGGCCATCGAGTCTGCCACCTGTGCCGTCTTCTCGGCGGTGGTTCCGTTAGGGAGATAGAACTCCACAGCAAACTGGTTTCTCTCGGCAATAGGCATCATTCGCTGCGGCAGGTTCACGAAGATAAAGCCTCCGATAATGATCAATGCCAATCCTGTAATGAGGGTGGTGCGAGGGAATAAGAAACAGTGTTTCAGCAACCAGGTGTAGCCCATCTGCAGATAGTCGAGCGGCTTTTTCCGGGCATTTGGATTGGGTTGACTGCTGATGCCCTGATGAATTACCATATACTGCAGATAGGGTGTAAGCAGCAGCGAAACTGTGAGCGAGATACTCAGGATGATGAACATTGCCCAAGGGAACGACTGTACGAAATCGCCCATATCGCCATGCATGGTAAAGAGGAATGGAAAGAAGGTGAGCGAGATGCTGAGCGTGGCTGAAAGCACCGACATGAAGAATTCGCGAGGGGCAGCGATGGCTGCGTGCCAGCGAGACATACCATGTCCCAACTTTTCCATGTAATTGTCGATAATCACCACAGAATCATCCACCACCATACCTAAGGTTACAATCAAAGCAGCCAGAGTAACGGTGTTCAGTTCCATGCCGAAAATATAGAAGATGCCCACTGACGAGAAGATGGTGATAGGGATGCTGAGAGCTGAAACCTCTGCCACACGGCGTGGCATTAGCAGGATGACCACGATGATGACGGAGATGACCGATATGAGCAGTTCACGGAGGAAGGTAATCACAGATTCGCTTACCACCCTGCTCTGGTCGGTGATGGTATTGATGTGAACATCATCGGGCAGTGTCTGCTCAAATTCATCCATTGCCTGATGTACGTCTCTTCCCATTTTCACGATATCATTGCCCGGTCGCATCTCGATGGATAGGAGTACGCATTTGTTGCCGTTGCTCTCGATGTATTTGTTCAGCTTGGGATATTCTCTTTTGATTTGGGCAATATCTTTCAGTCTGACGATGTTGCCTTTCGGGTCGGAATAGACAATTTGTTCTGCCACATCCCGTTCGTTGTTGTAGGAGTCGGTGATGTGGATGGGCATATTGAGCTGGCTCAGTTCCAAATTGCCGCTTACGGTAGTGAAACCTTGCAAGGCAAGATCATTCAGTACCTTGTAGGAGCCAATGCCATATTTTGCTAACTTATTCTGATCCAGACAGATACTAATTTGCTCGTTCTGCAGTCCGTAGGTGCGGAGGTTGGAGATGGCATCGATACGACGCAGTCTGTCCTTCAGTTGGTCGATGTAAGTATTCAGTTCCCGATAGGTTTTCTGTTTGCTTTCCATCGTGATAAGCAGGGCAGAGGTGTCGGCGATATCATCCACGGCTTGCAGGGCGAGAACCCCTGATGGCAGGGAAGTTTTGAAGGCTTGCAGTCCATGTTTGAACTTGCTCCAGAAGGCATCGCGGTCCTCCACGTCATCGTTGAGTTCCATGAACACAATCAGCATGCCGTCTTTGCTCTGTGTATAAGTCTTCTTCTTGTTCACCTCCTTGTATCCGAAGATAAAATTCTCCAACGGTTTAGCCACCCGTTCTTCCACTTCATCGGATGTGGCACCCGGATAAACAGCCACGCAGGCACCTTGACGAATGGTGAATTGTGGCATTTCCTGTTTTGGCATGATACAGATGCCCAGTATGCCCAAGAAGACAAGCATCCCCATGAGCAGGATCACGATGTTGTGGTTGCACATGGCCGACTCTATGAATGAGCGCTTGATGATACGGTTGGGCTTTCTGGTGATGCGAGCCTTGATGTGGTCGTGAAGGGCGGTGTCCTTCTTTGGCTTATATGTATCTGGATTCATTTCTTTTCCCTCCACTTTTTATCGTTTTTCATTCTTTCTGGTATCTACTTTCATTCCTTCAGAAACTTTCTGCTGACCATTGATGATGACTTGATCACCAGTGTTTAAACCCGATAGAATGATGATGCCATCTCCCTCGAATTCGCCTGTAACGACAGGTTGCTGATGCGCCTTTCCGTTCACTACGGTCCATACGAATCGGGAATTATCTACATCGAGTTCAATGCATTGTGGGGGAACGATGATTTTGGATGATGCAGCAGAACTGCCCTGTATCTGAGCGTTGCAGACCATGCCTGGGAGCAGTCGGCCCTGTGGGTTGGTGATGCCCACTTTGATATCGTAAGTATGTGAGATAGGGTTGGCATCTATGCCCTTTTCAGAAATTGTGCCATAGAAGACGGCCCCTCCAAGGGCTGCAACCGTCAATTTTACATTGTCTCCTACATGGAGGTGTGAAATTTCTGCTTCTGGTATAGAGACTTTGGCGTTGACTTGTTTGACATCTGCCAGTTTCAGCACGGGTTGCCCTGGAAGCACGTAGGTTCCCATATCCACGTTTTTAGCAGCGATGACACCCGCAAAGGGGGCAGTGATGGTAGAGTGGGAGAGTTGTTGTCGGGCGATACTTTCGGCAGCTTTTGCCTGTTCCAATCTGCTTTCTATCTCCACCCATTTCATGTCCGAGATAGTTCCAGACTGATGGAGGGGTTGGAATCTTCTGTATGCATCTTCTGCTTGTTTCAGAGTAGTGAGCGTTGCGCGGTGTGCCTCCTTCACTGTGGTAGGATTGATGGTAGCGAGCAGTTGACCCTTGCTGACTCTATCTCCCTCATCCACACGGATGGAAGTGATGTTGCCTGCGATTTCGAAACTGAGTGTAGAACCCATCTTTTCCTCAATGGTTCCCACATAATCCTTCGTGCCCTCCAGGTTGGTATCTCCCACGGAGAGCGTTTCTACCTTTACGGATTTCTTTTCTGTCTTCTTGGCTTTTTCTGTGCATCCCGTCAGCATCAGACCGCTGATGATGAATGCGATGAGCCATCCCATCAAACTCTCTATCTGTTTCATCTCGATAATTTTTTTAGTTCTTGCAAAGATAATGCATTTTTGCTAAAGCATGGGAAAATTAGATTTAAAAAAACAAAAAAGCTATTTGTTCTTTTTCAAACAGTCATTTCTGTTTTCATCTTTTTTTAAAAGTGTCTGTCACTTATCGACATTCTAAGAATAGTGGACAAAAAATATTATATTCTTGTTTGTTTGCCTATTTGTTTGCATGTTTACCTCTTCAAAATCAGAAATATGTTATCCTATGAGATAATAAAGTAGAATCGTCATCCGCATTTCCTTCATTCCTCAGTTCAATACATTAGAAGGGCAGGTGTGCAGACAACAAGCCTTAGAATAATTTGATTTTGTAAATTTTGATGTATTTGGGTATATAGTTAGAGTATAGAACGTTTTACTCTCCAAAAATATCAACCAATAAAAGTCTTTAAAACTTCTTTTGTAGCCTTGGCAATCTCTTTCTATCGTTCTCGAAGTCACCGACAAAGTCTCCGACATTTACACCGCCATCACGCCACCTCCATTTTCTTCTATCGTTGGCAATGGCAAGCTGGCACGTTCAAACTCCTCGGCAATCTTCTTGAAACCACGTCCCCATGACTCCACAAAGCCTGCTTTGTAAAAAACATTAGCAATATTATGGTTACGAGGATAAGAAGAATGCTTCTGCAACAAAGCTGCAGGAGTCAACTCTTTTGGCAACAATCCATAATCCCGGTAATCCTGGTCTCGATTTATTCTTCCTTGATAATCCAATCACTAATCGTTCGCTGATTGCTATCGAAATTTACGCCTATTTTAAACAAGCGCTTGCCATCGGCGGAATAAGGAATCAGATATCCCTTTTCATCTATCTGCCTGATAGCTTCCTCTGCAGAGCCATCATACTTTAGCTCGAAAACATATACGGCATCAGGCATATACACCACAGCATCTGCTCTGCCAATTGCACTATCCTCTTCTACTTTCATGTGGGCACCCATCAGGTTGAAGATAAGATAGAATACCGTCTGAAAATCACGTTCGTTCTTATTGCTCAGGCGATTGGAAATGCTGGCAAGATACGCCTTTAGGCGAACCATTGCTCCTTCTACATCTGCATCATAAAGCTTTTCCAAAAAATCACCTACCAGACTGTTGTTATCCAGAGATATAGGGGAAAGATAGTTGGGTGAAAGACTCTTGAGCATACCAATCTTAACCTCCCTGTTAGGATACTCCAAAGTATAGCGGTGCAATATAGGGTTATACTTCTTGATGGTGAGATAACCACTCTGATAAAGCAGCGGAAGTGCAGAAGTCATCATTTCTGGTGAAACATCAAAGTCATCTACATCACATGACTTTTTCTCAATATCCATTACATTGACATGATACTTCTGCAATGTTTTAATGAGATAAGTTGGCGTACCAGAACCAAACCAATATGGAGCAATGTCGCGTGCATTCAATGCTTTTACCAAGCTGAATGGATTGAAGACATCCTCAGATTTCTTGCTGAAATGATAACCATCATAGAATCGTGTCAACTCTGTCAGACATTCCTCATACGTCATGCCAAGATCATCGCCCAATGCCTCAATATCAGGTTTCATCTGCGTAATAAGTTCCGTCTTACTGATACCACAGATAGCTGAGTACTGGTCGAACATACTGATATTGTCAAGGTTGTTAAGTTCGCTGAAAATGCTAAGTTGCGAGAACTTCGTGATACCCGTGATGAAGGTGAACTCTAAGTAAGGGTCGAGCATCTTAAGAGGACTATAGAAATTCTGCATGATGCGACGCAACTGACTAAGATTATCTTTCTCATGCACCACATCCAGCAATGGGGCGTCATATTCATCTATAATGACCACCACCTTTTCGCCTGTCTGCTCGTATGCCTTCTTCACTAGATCTTTCAAACGGAGATTTGCATCCACCTGATGTGTCTTGTATCCCCAGCGAGTTTCCTGCTCTTCAAGCATATCAGCCAAATATCTTTCCAATTGCTCCACGCTCATGTGTTTGGCACCGCTCAGATCAAAATGAAGCACAGGATGCTTGATCCATTCCTTCTCATAATCTGCAATGGCTAATCCTTCGAAAAGTTCTTTCCTTCCCTCAAAATAAGCTTGAAGGGTAGAGGCAAAAAGAGATTTTCCGAATCGTCTTGGGCGATTCAGAAAGACATACGACATCTGTTTTTCTCGGAAATCCACGATGTATTTGGTCTTATCTACATAGAGATAATTGCCTTCACGAATCTTCGAGAATGTCTGTATTCCTACAGGATAGAAATTTACTATTTTTGCCATATTTCCACGTGCTTTAAGTTTTGCGCTGCTAAATTACAAAGAAAATCTGAATTAGCCAAGCATAAATTCAAATATTTCCCTTTCTGTTTCTAACTATGTCATTTGGCACTGGTAAACAATTCATTTACAGATGGTAAACAAGTCATTTCTCTTTTCATTTTTTCGCTGTTTTATTTATTTTGGCTGCAAAGGTAGTAAAAAACAACTAAGTCATGTGTTCTGCGATATATCGCGATTTCTTTAAGGTTCATTAGCAGACTTTAACAGAACTGCTTTGATGTTCTCAAGATTTAGCAGGATTACTCAAAAAGAATAAAACATTACAAAATAAAATGGAGGTGACGGTGACTAAAAGTGTCACTTGTCACCGTTTTCTGCCAAACCCTTTATTGGAGCCAGTTTGTTGGGTGACACCAGTGACACGAGTTTTCACTGTTTTTGTGGAGGCGCCTGGCACCCCTGTCACCCAACGACATGCGGAAAATAGTGGACAAAATCATATTGTATTCTTGTTAGTTTGCCTGTTTGTTTGCATGTTTGTCTCTTCAAAATGAGGAAAAAGTGCTCTTCTGACGTAATAAAATAGACGATGAAACGTTATACTTAAAAGAATAATAAATTGTGATAAATATGAAGACAATTAAATCTTTTGTTGGATTAGCATTCGTTCTGTTTGCATCCTTCTTTATGGTATCCTGCAATGATGAAGTCGAAGAAACATTAGAGCAACAATGGGCTTCGGTATTGGATAATCATGGCTGCAACTACGACTATAGTGACGATGGAAAATGTTTTGGTGATGGTGGCGGTATCAGCAAAGAAAACTTTGACAAAGTGATTGTTGGTCATGGCTGGAAGCACTACGGCACATGGGAAATAGACAAGTATGGCAAAAGACTGCCTCTCGAATATTATCACAACATAATTGGTGTATCTCCAGATAATTACTATTTTGATAGCAACACTAAATTAACTATTTACTATCGTTCAAATACGGCTGGAAATGCTATAAAGAAGAGTGAAGTAGCATATACTTTCAATCGTAAATACAAAGGAACGTCACGCACAGTCCTATTGCTTGACAATAAAAAATACATTCAAATCACTGGCTGGACAAGGGGTGAGCAACCTACTTTCTGCATGGTTCACCCATTGGGAGTAAAATCCAATGGAGAAACCCTCTATGGCGTTTCCATCTATGTACAAATGACTGATACAGAATTGAAATCAATGCAGGAGAGTGTATCCTACTTATACCAAGCACAATGACAGAATTGTCATCCGCATTCCTCAATTCCGACAATCAAGTCGCCAATAACGGCCACGCCAGGGTGATAACCAAAGAACTTCTTGTATGTAGGCTTTGCCTCATACTTCTCAGTCTCTATGAACTGATGGTCGAAATCAACATCATACCTCTTGCCATTGATGGTGGAATACTTCATTGTTTTTATGCTTCTTCTTGTTTTTTGTGCCTTTATATTTTGGCTCCTTGGCAATAGGAATCATCTGTATAGTGTTAGCAATTTTTAATGCCGACGACTCAGGTGGAACAATTGGTGGTGGTGGATTGCCTTGGCGCCTATAATCTTCAAGTAGCCAATGCGCCTGCTATCAGATACTTGCAGTAGAAGGTTTCGCCAAGACAGATTTTATTATGCGCCCTTTTTCTTCATCATCAATCGCGACTTTTCTTTGGCCAGAACCTGCATATCCACTGCCACATCGTCTTCATCTACAATTTCTACGCCAGTCATTGTTTCTATCACGTCTTCCATAGAAACTACGCCACGGAGACAACCGTATTCATCCACAATAATAGAGATGTGTTCGCGCTTTTCCAGCATCTTTTCCCATATCTGATATAGAGATTCATCTTCATTGAAAGAAAGAATCGGGCGCACCAACTCTGATAATCTGGTCTGGAACTTGTCGTCTGAAACCTCCTTGAGCACCATGTCTTTCAGGATATAGCCCACGATGTAGTCCCTGTTATTATCATATACAGGGATGCGAGAGAATTTCCATTCCTTCTGTTCGTAAAACTCTTTGATGGTTTGATTCACGTTGGCAGATTCTACCACAATGGATGGAGTCATTACCTCTTTGGCCTTTACTCCAGCCAGGCGAATACAGCTTTTGATGATCTTGCTTTCTGATTCACGGAAGATGCCTTCTGTGGTTCCTACATCCACCATGGCTGACACTTCCTCGCGGCTCATGGTGGCCTGGTGGTTCTTAGAAGTAAATATCTTCGTGATAAGTTCTGAGAGCAGCACCAATGGATAGGTGATGAAAATGAGCACCCTGATAATCTTGGTAGATGACATGGCTAATGAGCGCCAATAGGATGCACCAATGGTTTTCGGGATGATTTCAGAAAGCACCAGAATCAGCAGGGTAAGAATCGCGGAAATGATACCGAAGTATTCTTCACCAAAGAGTTTGATAGACTCAGCTCCTACACCGGCAGAACCGATGGTGTGGGCAATGGTATTGAGCGAAAGAATGGCACCCACAGGGCGATCTACGTTGTTCTTGTACTGTTTCATCAAAGAGGCTGTCTTGTTGCCTTGACTCTCCTTCATCGAGATAAACGACATTGGAGTAGATAATAACACAGCTTCCAGGACAGAGCATAAAAAGGATAGTGACAGAGCACCTAAAAAATATAAAATAATTAAACCCATGTAAATTTTAATTCGTTAATAATATGTTATCTGAAATGAGATAGATATTATTTCCGAAGATTACAATGAAGGATGTAATGGGGAACATTACATCTTTGGAGTTTATTTGATATATGTTTTATTGTTGCAAATGTCATTACAATCATCATTGATTTCAATTTGTTGCAAATATAATGAAAATAATACGAAACTCCTCTTAAATTCTCGAAAATTAGATTGTTTTATATGATTTTTAGTAAATATTTGTTAGTCTTTCTAATAACATCTTTCTTGGAGAAGAGGATGAGGGGGAGTCGTAAATCTTGACACACTATCCGATGAGAAAGCATTTCCTTAAAGAAAGTATATTTATCAAATCTAACGATGCGCATTTATAAGGTCTAACGATGCGCATCGTTAGGGTTTAATGATGCGCTTTATTAAGGTCTCATGATGCGCATCGTTAAGTGTTAATAAAGCGCTTCTTTAAGTTGCAAAGAAACGCTTCTTTATCTGTCTGAAAATTTCATTAAATTAGCTTTCTTTTTTTCCGTTCATCACCCACTTTTATTTTTCCCTGCCCACGGAAAAATTCTTGCGTGGGCAGGGAGAAAAAAATACCCCAGCAGATAAGGATAATTTAAAGAGTATTTGGGGGAATGAGAGTGTGATCGAAAAAGAGTATAATTTAACTCTTCTTGTAGGAAAATAGAGATAGAAAAAGGGTGCGTCATAAATTCATGACACACCCTCTTAAATTTTTTATTTGTTTTCGTATGTAACAACGAGCTTGCTACCATAGGTACCGGTAATCTGCTCAAGATCCTTGAATGAAAGGAAGTCGATGCTCAATACATTGTCCTTGAATGTAGTGTTCAGATCAACATCAGCCCACTTGTTATCGCCAGTTTCGAAATCCTGGTAACCGAAGTGTGCCTTGGCTGGCATATAGCTTGAATTGGTTACCTGCTGGTTGAGAAGCAGACCTACGAATATATCCTCACCTTGGAATACATAAGAGAACAGATCCAGGAGGTAACGTACATCGATGGTTCCTGGAATAGCCTTGATGCTCTTATCTGCGGTGAATTTCATGCTGCCGCCAAATTCGTAAGAAGCCAGGTTGCCATCCTCCATCGTGATGTCTGTCAACTGCAAACCTCTATACCACTGGTCCTTGTTTGTAACAGATGCAAGGGTATTGTCGTTGTTGTATGTCCAATAATCATATTGGGTTGTTGGGTATTCTGCCTCTGCCTTAGCAGCAGTGCTCTTTACAACCTTACCATTCTCGATGGTAAATTCGAGTTCACCATCGGTAATAGGGCTAACAGTCTTCACTACATTGCCATCGTATGTGAACTTCCAGCCAAGACCCTCTGCAGAAGCAATCTCTGCAAGTGTACCATCTGCATTGTAAGTAAAGTTCATGGTAACGCTCTGAGCACCGATCATGCTCAACAAACCGTTTTCGAAATAAATGCTCTTGATGCGCTTTGGCTGGTATGCATATACCTTACCCAACTCCCATGTTGAATTGCCACGAACCAAAGATACTGCATACTCGCCTTCTGCCAAATCAGCAGGAACGGTGAACTTCACGCCATCTGTTGTAACAGTAGCATCGATGGTCTTGTCGCCCACTACAATCTTGTCGCCCTGGGCAAAGCCGATACCGGCGAGGGTTACCTCCTGACCAAGACCCATTTCTGCAGGCAATGAAAGGGTAGAGATAGGATTGTCAGCTGCAAGAAGATTCATGCTGCCCAAGGTGAAGCTGTCATTAGCCACCTTCAAAACTACATTTACCTTACCAGGAGTCATGGTGTAAGGGATGGTGAATGTTGCACCATTAGAAGTCATCTTGGCATTGGCATTTACCTCTGCGCCTTGCTCAGGCTGGAGATAAATAGTCTGACCAGAAGCGAAACCATTTCCCTGAACAGTTACTTCGGAACCAATCTTTGCAGAAGATGGAACCACCTGATTGCTCACTGGGTTGCTTGGACCATCGTCATCTGACGAACATGCTGAGAATGTGATGATGGCACAAAGCATCAGCATCATTGAAATCAATTTTTTCATAATCGTTGGTTTTAATTAATGAATAAAATATTATTATACTTTTTTTTACTACAAACCTGGCTGACTGTTCAGAATCTTCTCTGTATCCTCGCTGGATGGTCTTGTCATGTCAGGATTGACAATTCTTCCATTAGGATCGAGGAGGATGAAGCGAGGAATACCGCTGATGCGATAGTCGCTCTGGAACTTGGTGCCTTTGCCGATGTAAAGTTGGGTGCCACTCAGAGCACCGCTCTTCACGCGATCAGCCCACTTTGCCTTGTCCTGATCTATAGAAAGACCTACGAACACAATGTTTCTGCCCTTGTACTTTTCTTCCAACTTCTTGAGGAATGGCAACTCCTTCTGGCAAGGACCGCACCAGGTGGCCCACATATCTATATATACATACTTGCCACGGAAATCGCGGAGCGTCATCTCCTTACCGTTCACATCCACACCCTTGAACATAGGTGAAGGACGACCCACGGCTGCCTTGTCCCATTTGGCACAAGCCTGTTTGAAGATGGCATTGAGGCGAAGTGAGGTAACGTAGGTATAATAGAGGTTCTGAAGATCGGTAATGTTCTCCACACCATTTCCCTCTACGTAGGTGAATGCCAGGAAGTGAATCAGTGACTCGCGAACCTTATCACTCTGGATGTTCTCGCCGATATAACTCATCTCTGCCAATACCTTTGGATAATACTGGCGGATGTCCTTGCCAGCCTCGTCGAAGATATGAGCCGTCTCAATCATAAAGTTGCGGTATTCATCGATGTCGGCAAGATCTTCATCCTCCTTCACATACTGGCGGATGGCATCGTAATACTCCTTGCCCAGTACCATTGTAGTGTCCTGAGTGAGGTATGTATGACTTACAGGATACATCAGCATCATGTTGGCATAGAAATAAGTGATTCTGCCTTCCTCCATCTTCAGGAACTTGTCGTCGGCTGCAAACTTGCGTGCCTTCAACAGGCGCTTCATCGAAGCCATCTTCTTATCCACAGCTGCCTTGAACTCGCTCCATGGTTGGGCATAAGCCTCATTAGGAAGAGCCGTCAACTGAATCTTGTTCAGGTAATCAACAGCCTTCTCGTTGCCGCCTTTCACAGTGAAGGTGTTGTCGAAATCATGGGCATCGAAGGAAATGTTCATCTCGTCGCCCTTCTGGAGATAGACTACTTTGAACTTCTCGCCATAATATACATTGGCATAGAGTGCATCCATGCCGTCGAGCTGTACTGTGGCTTTGCCGTCGGTGAGCGCAAACTCGTTGACACTCATGTGGTAAACCAATACCACATTGGTCAATACCGGATTCTTGACATCAAACTTCACTGTAATGCCATCAGCGGCATGCATGCTCACTGCTGCAAACAGGAACAGAAGCAATGACAATATCTTATTCTTCATTTTCATTTTGTTTTAAAATTTTCTTTCTGTTGAAAGCATCTTATATATAATAAGGTGTAATTAGTTGGTACGCTCGCGATAGGTAGCATCCACTATCTTGCCGAAGCCTGAATAGCTGGTAGGGATTACCTTAGAGAAGTCGCCCTCTGAACTCATGCCGTTGTAGATGCGGAGGGTGCCGGAACCCTTACTGTTCTCTGTACCCACGATAAGATCGTAATCATTGGCTGATGCGGAATTCTGATAGAAGTTGAACTTCATCATCGTGATGGTCTCGCCGCTGAAGCTAAACTGGCGCTCTGCCTTCAATGGCTTCTCTGAGAGATTCACACGATAAACCGTGCCGCCCACGGCATAATACATATAGTTCTTCAGCGAACTGAAGGCGAAGCAGGTAGCCTTGGCGATGTCGGTACAGTCGCTCAGGTCGCCATAGTAAGCCTTGCCCAGTGCGAATGTGCAGTCGGCATAACAGAGCATATCGCCCAACTGGATGCCATACACTTCATATTTCTTTCCGCTGCGGAGTATGGTATAGGTGACGCCCATCAATGCATTTCCCGGGTCATACTTAGTATTCTCCATATAAACGAAGTCCATACCGGTAGGGTATTCCGAAAAGGCATTTCCCGTTACCATCTCAGAACCCTTATAGCCCGTAGCAATCTCTTCCATCTCTTTCATGGTGTGATAAGAGGCGTCTGAAAGCGACAATCCTGGCAGTAACGGACAGCAGGACATGAAGCACTTGTTTACATTATCATAAAGAAGATAGATGGATGCATAAGAGGCGGCTCCGATGTTGGCTCCCACGGCAGGGGCAAGCACCGGCTGTTTGTTGACAGCAGCAAAGAGTCCCTGGATTCCCATGTTGGAAGCAGAGTAGGCATAACCATCACTTACAATCATTCTCATCATGCCGCTCTGGTCGCATACCATGCTTTGAGGATGCAGATTCTGCTGCTTCGCTACCTCGTACTTGAAGGCATAGTCTTTCTGCCACATGAAACTGTTTTTTGAAAGACGGGTAGTGCCATCGGCTGTAAAGAGATAGAATGGAGAGTCTGTATATCCGCTATTGGGTGCATACTGGATGCGATAAGGATGATTCAATTCTGGCATTCCGGTAGTCTTGAGGACATCGAAATAGGTTTGACCAGTAATCTTTGAAACGATGTCGAGACGGGTCTTGCCATCTACATCGCAAAGCACCATCCAACCCTCTGATGTAGTGTCACTCACGGTGAGCTTGTAGCTCTGTCGCCAGAACAGACCGGTGTTCTTCTCTGTGGCGGTGAAATAGAGGATATATTCTCCTGCAGGAAGTGTCATTTCCTGCAAGAGATGTTTTTCGTTGCTGAGTACCGTTATCTCATTATCGCCCGACTTGTTGATTACCTTCCATTCATAGTTGTAGGCATCCAGGTCGGTGATGTTATCTCCCAGATTTGGATCGAGGTCGATGTTGGCATGGGTGAGCACTGAGATGTTCTCTGGCACGCCCGTAATAGTAGGCTCGTTCAGGCTGTGATAGTCGTAGTTGCCCTCGTCTTGCGAGCAACCAGCTAACATGGTAGCCATCATCAGAGCCATTGCCCATATTTTATAATTTCTCATAATTCTTAATGTTTTTCTTTTAATTTCTCCTTTGAGAGTGAATGTCTTCCCATGGCTTTACTCACCATAGAATACTAAAGCATTGCCCTGTGCATCGAAGGCATCGGCATCGTAGGTCTTGCCACTGTTGCGAAGTTTCTGCTGCTCCTTCACGTAGCTCTGCATTTCAGAACTTACATAGCTCTGCATGGCAAGCGTCATCTTCGACTCATCGTTGAAATCGCCTGGGTCGAGTTCCAGTACCTTGCAGGCCAACTCAAACTTCTGCTGGGTGAAGTCACCGAGCAAATCTGTTTTCCATGCCTTTGGTGCTGTGGTAAACTGGTCGGAGAAGATAATCTCGTAAGACAGGGTGGTCACCACGTCGCCATTGGCGTTGGTTTCCTCTGTCACGGGCAGGGTGAAGAATGCATTTGGCTGCAAACTTACCTGGATGTGCTTCTGCTGTGATTTCAGAATGGCTGTACGCTTCAGGGTAATCATATACTCCAAGGTTGTTTCGCCTGCAGGCAACTCAGCCTTCTCTGGAAGAACATAATCCACGCCTTCCTGTGCATCCTCCGAACTTACTGTCAGGGCAATCTCGCGAGGTTGGTCGGAAGGTCTGCCCACCAACTGAATCTTCACCGGCACCTGCATTTCGTCGCCTTTTTCATAAACGAAGGTCACGTTAGTCTTATCTTGCAGGATATTGGTATTGGTGCGATTGTTGAGATAAACGCCATTGATATCCTGGAATACATCCGGCTCCTGCTCACTGCATGAACCGAATGCGATGACCATCATCGCCCCAATTAAGAGGTTTTTTATCTGATATTTCATATAATTTCGTATGTTAAATTAATCTAGAAAACTCCTAACTATTAACGCTTGACTCTGAACTATTTAATCTTAATTTTTGATTAGTTCTCTGTCTCAGAATCTGGCAATGGAACCACGAAGATCAGATCGCTTGCCTTTGGATTCTTGTTCTTGTTAGAAGAGGTGATGATGTCGCAGTTCAATCGCTTGTAGAGATAGAACAGCTGCCCCTCTCCATACAACTCTCTGATGTACTCATACTTCAGCAAGTCTGGAGTCAGGGTCTGCAGGTTTGCTACACCACGGTTTCTGCGCAGGGCATTCACATACTGCAAGCCGTTAGCCAGATTGTCGCTCTGACTCTCTGCAGCAATCAGGAACATCTCGCCCAATCTTACCATCGGAATCATCGTGTTCTGAATGCTTCCGTTGGCCACCATGTCACTATACTTGTAGAAATATCGGTTGCTTCCCGTAGCTATCCAGTTGGCACGATAGCGGTAGTCGTCTTGATAGCCGCCAGTTGTCGCAGCTCCGCCATATACGATATTGCTCATCAGGTTGTCATCCATGCGGAATACATAGTTTGGCAGACGGGATGGATCGTAGAAATTCTTGTGGATGTTTCCACGACTGGTATTGGTCAGGGCGAAGAGTACTTCCGACGAGAATATGCGGTCTGGATCGGCTGGAGAACCGGTTACAAGACTCTTATCTACAAATGGGAAGATGCCCTGGTCGGCTGTCTTAATGACATCGGTGGCATACTTGAACGCATCGGGCTTGTCGCCCATGTAGAGATATACACGAGCCAGGAGTGCTTCCACTGCATAATAATTCAGGCGAAGTGCACGATAGCGCATAAAGTTGCTGGTGCCGTCCTGCGAACCGCTCATCAGGGTTCCTTCTGTCTTCACTGGGTCGTTGGCGAGCAGGGTGCGTGCTTCTTCCAAATCAGCTGTTACCTTCTCTGCCACCTCTTTGGCGGTAAGGATTGGTTCAGGCGAATTGGTCTGCTTATTATAATAAGGTATAGCCTTCTTATCACTATCCTTGGAATAAACCGGACCGAAAAGGCGCAGCATGTCGAAATGAAGCATGGCGCGCAAAGCCAATGCCTCGCCCTTGACAACGTAATAGTTGCCACCGCTGAAGAGGTTCTGGTTGCCATCAATGGTCTCCAGAATCTTGTTGCAGTTGAGAATCAGGGCGTATGCCTTGTTCCAGGTCTGATCCAGTCGGTCGCGCCAATATTCAGTAGCATACTGATAGGACGCCAGGTCCTTGTAGTTGCCCCATACACTGTTGTCGCTGCCGATGGTGTAGGCACCGCCCATCACCTCGATCATCTCTACCGAGAGAGACTGACCGTAGAGCGCAGTACTGTTCAGATCGATATAAATGCCATTGAGCATTTTCTGATAGCCTTCCTCAGACTTGAGAAGTTCGCCCTCCGAAATCTGGTCGTAAGGTTTTACCTCCAACCAGTTGTCACACGAAACCATCAGCGTGCTGCAGGCTATAATCATTGAATATATTATCTTTTTCATTTCTTGCTTTTTAGAATGTTGCACCTATAGAGAATGACACGGTACGGGCAAACGGATAGTCGATGCCTCGCTCTGCCTTCACGGTTGACCAACGGAAGATGTCGTTCATGTTGGCCTGAACGGAAAGGGCTTGCATGCCAAATTTCTTGGCGATGTTGAGTGGAAACTCGTAACCTAAGTTGATTGACTCGCAGGTGAGGGTGTTCTCATCCATCACGAAGCGGGATGATTTGTCGGTCTTCTGCACCATAGAGATGCCCTTGAACTGTGCATTGCGGTTGTTGATGCTCCAGCGGTCGTAGAGGGCACGGCGGTCCTGGTTGTTATATACATCAGCTGTTCCGATGTTCTCCACCTTGTCGAAGAGCGAACTGTTGAAGAGCTGGCCGCCATACTGATAGCGGAAGAAGCAGCTGAATGAGAATCCCTTATAATAGAAGGTGGTTCCCAACAGACCCTCTACGTCTGGTTCGGTATCACCGCATACCACCTCGTCGTTGGCATCATAGGTGAACGAATAGGTTCCATCGCGCTTGATGAAGAGTTCCTTACCTGTGGCTGGATCGATGCCCGCAGAACGCACTGCCCAGATGGCGGTAGGACTTCCACCGTCATAATAGCGGGTGGTGTTGTGAAGACCCGTCTTTCCGCTCTCATTCAAAGCACTGAAGGCATTGCCGATGTTGGCATACTTCGACTTGGAATGAGTGGCGCTCACGGAGATGTTCCAGTTGATGCGCTCGTGTGGCATGTAGATAGGAGAGAACTTAACGGTGGCTTCCCAACCGTTGGTTTTCTGCTTACCGGCATTCAGAGCCTCGCTGGTTACGCCCATAGAACCTGGGGTCGTAATGATAGCGAGCAATGGGTCTGTATTCTTGATATAGTAATCAAGCGTCAGGTTCAGACGGTTGCCCAAGGTGGTGATATCAGCTCCAATGTTGTAGTTGATGGTTTCCTGCCAAGCCAGGTCGTTATTACCCAATCCATTGATGACGACACCGGTACCGAATACGTTAGTCATCAGACTATTGAACATATAGGTGGTGTAAGCCTGATAAGCCGAGAAGTTCTGGTTACCTGGGTTACCCACAGAGGCACGCAGCTTCAGCATCTGGAAGATATCATTCTCCTGCATCCACTTCTCATTGTGGATATTCCAACCCAGACCCACAGACCAGGTGGTGCGGAAACGGTTGTCGGTGCCAAACATAGAGGCGCCGTCGTTACGCAGGTTGAAATCCAGCAGATAGCGGTTGTCGTAAGCATATCCGCCATTCAGATAGAAACTGGATGCATGCTTGATGTTCTCACGGTAACTTGGCTTGCCACCAGTAGGGTAGTTGTTGGCAAAGGATGGAGCGTCAAACTGGTCGTCCGTAAAACCTGTAGCCGAATAGCCATTAGTCTTGCTGCTGGTATTGCTGAAGTTGAATCCCAAAACGGCGTTAATCTGATGCTTTTCGGCTATCAGTTTACCATAAGTTGCAGAAAGGTCTCCCTCGTAATAGAGATATTTCTGCAGGCTGTGCTTGAACAGTCCCTTCTGGGTTGCTTCCTTATCATCGAAGTCTGTATGCTCTGGAGAGAGTCGCTGGTCCTGGGTATCATCATACTTGGTAATACCAAACTTGCCACGCACACGGAGGTCATCTGTGGCAAACCACTCGGCGATGAAATTGTTGGTAAAGCCGAAGCGCTGTCCCTTGTCATAATTGTTGAGATGGGCATTCCAGAGAGGGTTTGATACAGGATAGTCGTTCAATCCATCTTCCGGATAATAGAGATATTTGTTGATCTTGCCATTTTCCCCATATTTCTTGTAATAAGGGTTAGCCTGGGCATATTCAGCGAAACTTACCGTAGGATTGTTGGTCTCCAGATAGTCGATGGAGAGTTTGTTGCTAAACTGGAACTTGCCTGTACGGTAGATCAGGTCGAGGTTACCGCCCAAAGTCTGTCGGTCGGAACCCTTCATCACACCGTTCACTTTTCCGTAGTTCAATCCAATGCCATATCTCACGTTACCTTCTCCACCCTCAGCATATACATTGTGCTTGTGGGTAAAACCGGTGCGCAGCGGCACACTGAGCCAATAGGTATTCACACCCTGCTCGATGTCGCGGAGACGGGAATTGTAGAGATTATCCAGTTTAATCTGGTTGAAAGGATCGTTGGTATTGTCCTTATATACACCAGCTAATTTCTCAAACTCCAATTTCTCACGAGCGTTCATCAGGTTGTAATCAGAGAGGTCGGCAAAGTCCATGCTGTAGTCTCCCTTGTAGGAAATCTGCAGTTTACCCTTAACAGGCGCCTTGGTCTCGATGACTACCACGCCATTTGCAGCCTTGGAACCATAGATGGCAGTAGATGCAGCGTCCTTGAGCAGAGTAACTGAGGCTACTCTGTTCATATTGAGGTTCATCACGGTTTCCAGAGTTGTCTCGAAACCATCAAGGATAAAGAGAGGCTGATTAGGGTCAGAACCATATTCCTCTTTCAGACCAGCTACACTCGACTTACCACGGATTTCCACATCTGGCATCTTGTTAGGGTTGGAACCGGAGAGGGCATTATCCATGATTTTGAAAGAAGGGTCAAGGGTCTTCAAGCTCTGGAGCACGTTCTGTGCACCCACGCTCTTGAGTTCATCGCCCTTGAAAGTAGCAGAAGAACCGGTGAAACTCTCCTTCTTACGGCGATAGACACCAGTGACCACCACGTCTTTGATGTTCTGAGCTTCCGACTTCAACATGATTTTGGCAAAGTCGGCTTGGTTGTTACCCGTATATCGAATGACTGTTTTCTTATAACCGATAAAAGACAGTACGATGTTGCATTCCTTGTTGACTGGCAAGGAGAAATGTCCATCGATATCCGTTGTTACAGCGTTTGTAGTACCTTCGATGGCTACGGTAACACCAATCATCGGTTCATGGTCACCGCCATCAAACACCTTACCCTCAACAAATCCTTGCTTCACAGCGATCTCTGTTTGTGGAGTTGTTTCTCCATTTACGTTCTGTGCGGATGCAGACTGAAAGAATGGAGGGGTAAGACAACAACTCAGCAAAATCCAGCGGCAAGCGCATGGAGTTAAATTGTTTATTTGCATAAAGTTACAATCTAAATTGAGTATTCTCGTATTAATATTATATTTCTTTGCAAAGATAACACTTTTTTAGAGATTAAATATATGTTTAATGAATATTTTACCATAAATGAGGTAATATTCTACAGAATTAAACTGAGATAAGCTTAAAAAAATAGATTTCTTACTTTTAATGTGGTTTGATAACCAATTAATTTCTTTATGCTATATTCGTTTAATACTTGTTTTGTGCTTTTCAAAAAGATTGATTATTATTGTGTCAGCATGCCTAAAGTCTTATTCTTGTCAGGTTTGTGATAGTGAGAACCTGGTAAAATAAAAAAAGGGTGCGCCATAAATTCATGACACACCCTCTCGTTTTAATTATTTTCCCGATGCTTATGAAATATCATCCAGAAAACGGGTTAGCACGTTATGAGTGATTATTTCACCTCAATGTGCTTAACATCGTCTTTCTTTTCTTCCTTGGCTACCTTAGGTATCTCAATCTTTAAGACACCATCGCTGACCTCAGCAGAAATCTTCTCTTGATTGGCATTCTCTGGCAGAGCATAACTCTGAGAATAGTTGCTGTAAGAGAATTCACGACGCAAGTAATGCTCTTCCTTCTTTTCCTCCTTCTTCTCGTCCTTGTTCTCGATAGATACATTCAGATAACCATCCTTGTCAATGTTCATCTTGACCATATCTTTCTTCAAACCAGGAGCTGCAATCTCCATCGTATAAGCGTTTTCATCTTCCTTGACATTAACTGCAGGAGCGGTGGCGTTCATATGTGGCATCAAGCTTGTATCAAAGAAATTGTCATTAAACCAATTGTTCAACCAATTTGAAACACTGTTATTTCTACGAGCTAACAACATAATGAAAAACCTCCAAATTTTATTTTTCTCGTCCTCTCTTCGCCTTTCGGCTCTGTCGGGATTTCTAATTGTTTATTATATTTATCCTTTTAAAATAATGATTGCTTCGGCTTTCGAGGCTCAAGGATTTCAAGAAACCCTCAAATGTCATTGCTTAGGGTTCTTATCGTTCCCCTTGCCCTTTCGGCTTCCGCTTTCACTCTATATATGAGCAAGTTATGTGCCAATTCAATCTGTCTGTTTGAAGTGAACAGATATTGACAAAAATGGCAAAAGACGCTGCAAAACTGACATCAAAATATAATTAATTTAAACTTAGCAGTCAGAAATGACATGAAAGTATAATTCGTTTTCACGATTCATACATGCTGATAGTTTGAAAACCAGTATTTCCCTTTAGTTTTTGACAACAAAACTAACGAGGAATTGATTCGCATGATAGTGTCAGAAAATCAGGAAAAGGGAGAGTAACTGGTAGCTGGTGAAAAAGTGGAGGATAATTATTTGAATTTATATTTGGCTAATTCGGATTTTCTTTGTAATTTAGCAGCGCAAACGTAAAGCACGTGGAAATATGGCAAAAATAGTAAATTTCTATCCTGTAGGAATACAGACATTCTCGAAGATTCGTGAAGGCAATTATCTCTATGTAGATAAGACCAAATACATCGTGGATTTCCGAGAAAAACAGATGTCGTATGTCTTTCTGAATCGCCCAAGACGATTCGGAAAATCTCTTTTTGCCTCTACCCTTCAAGCTTATTTTGAGGGGAGAAAAGAACTTTTCGAAGGATTAGTCATTGCTGATTATGAGAAAGAATGGGTGAAACATCCAGTTTTTCATTTTGATATGAGTGGAGCCAAGCATTTTGATGCTGATGCTTTGAATAATTATCTGAATCTGGAACTTTTGCCATACGAAGATATTTATGGTAAGGGGGAAGCTGAGATTCATCCTAATGAAAGACTGGAAGGAATCGTAAAGCGAGCTTACAAGCAAACGGGAGAAAAGGTTGTGGTCATCATCGATGAATATGATGCCCCTTTATTGGATGTAGTGCATGAGAAGGAGAATTTGCTACCGCTCCGTCGTATCATGCAGAATTTCTACAGCCCATTGAAGAAGCTCGATCCATACTTAGAGTTTACCTTTATCACAGGTATCACTAAATTCCCGCAGCTCAGCATCTTCAGCGAACTCAACAACCTCGATAATATCAGTCTGTACGACCAGTACTCGGCAATCTGTGGCATCAGCAAGACAGAACTAACCACGCAGATGAAACCGGATGTAGAGGCAATGGGCGAAGCGCTTGGCATGACGTATGAGGAATGTCTGGCAGAACTGACACGATTCTACGACGGCTATCATTTCAGTGAGAATTCTGAGGATGTCTTCAATCCGTTCAGTCTGGTAAAGGCTTTGAATGCACGTGACATTGCTCCATATTGGTTTGGTTCCGGCACTCCATCCTTCCTTTTGAAACTATTGGATAAATATCATGTCAATCTTTCTACATTGGAAAGTCAGGAGGCTGTACTCAGTTCTTTCGACCAATCAACGGAGGAAATGACAGATGCCTTGCCTTTGCTTTATCAGAGCGGCTACCTGACCATCAAGAAATATGATCCGATGTTTCAGGAATATACTTTAGGCATCCCAAACGGGGAGGTACGTAATGGCTTACTCAATTCCTTGATTCCTCATTATGTAAACCCTCGCCGTTCCGATAATGATGCTTTCCTCTTAGGATTCTGCAAGGCAGTTTACCGCAATGACATAGAGGCGGCATTGGAACACATGCGCACGTATATGGCTACGATACCATACGATTTGGAGAATCATAGCGAGAAGCATTATCAGACCATTTTCTATCTGATGTTCAGCTTCCTCAATATATATATACGTACGGAGGTAAAGAGTGCCATCGGCAGGGCTGATGCCGTGATGCACATGCCTGATACAATCTACGTCTTCGAACTGAAGGTAGATAAAAGTGCCGAGGAAGCATTGGCCCAGATAGATGAAAAAGGCTACATGCTCCCTTATCATTCTGAGGGCAAGCGACTGGTAAAAATAGGCATCAGCTTTGACAGTACCCAGCGTACCATCAGCGAATGGAAAATAAAGGAAGAATAATCCGAAACAGATATCTTAGGTTACTTTCCCAAGTATCCTAAGATATTTTTTTAGCATAGCTGCAAAGTCATTTGGCATCAGGAAAAGTCACCTTTCATCGTTATCGTGAAAATATCCAGTCGCAGTTTGGCATTACTGTGGAATGTGACAAGAGCGACGTCTATCGGTATTATCTGAAACGTGATCCCGTGGATAATGATGATGTGACGGAGTGGATGCTGAGTTCCCTGCGGCTGGCTTCCCTTGGTGATATGCTGAAGTATCACAACAAGGTGATGCTCGATACGCCGCCATACAACACGGAATATCATCGTGCTGAAACCAGAAAGTTTGAGGCAGGAGATGATTGGTATCTTGAAGGATATGACGATGAGCTATGAGACAGGAGAATGCCTGAATGGGGAGGAATGAAGAAGGCCTGGTTTATCAGCCCCAATATCTTATCTTTCAGCTTCAATTAAAACAGTATTTTCAGAAAGAGGCATGAAAAGTGTATCTTGCTCCAGTTTTTCTACACCTTTTATAATATAGTAAGGTGACTGCAGGGGTAGGGGAATGAAGAGATGGACATCTCCATTACGCGTTGATGTGACTTTCTGACCTGCAATACTGATTTCCTGATCCGCCCAAGGAGTGGCATCGGCATGCAATAGCCTGAACTGAATATTACCATAAATGGACGGATTACGATGGAGGCGGACTGTCAAATTTCTGGAAAGCGTGATTATCGTATCAAGAGGATAGAAATCAGGAGCATCTGCTTTCATACGTACTTTTTTATCCAAGAGATGGTGCGGCAAGTCCTTGAAGACAAGCACTCTTCCCTGATGCAAAGTATCACTCACTATTTTTTCTCCACCTTCTTCCGGTAAGCTTTCAATTCTCACAATGGCTTCATGAACAGAAGGTAACTGTTTGGCTCCTGATGAATCCAAGAGCGTGATTTCTGTATCAAAAGGTGAGTTCATGGAGAATACCAGAGCAAAAGAAATCAAAAGAGCAATCATGGACAACAGCCAGGATGCAATCTGTATTCGCAATAAACGGCGATGTCGTTGCCATAAGGAATCAAACTCCACATCCAGCAGTTTGGAAATCAGCTGAACATAAGCTCTTTCCTTATTTAGCCATGGGAAACGGCTGATCTTCTCATGTATATTGGCGCCCAATACATCTCCTAATCCTGCCTGTTGGATGGCAGGATTGAAGCATTCGGTCGCCGGGTTACCGCTATGGGGAATGCCATCAACTATAAAGAAATGGATATTCTTCTTTCTTCCAAGGGATGCAAAATATTCTATTTCCAATCCTACCCATTTAGATTGGGCGGAGCGGGGAGAACAGATCACAATCAGATGTTGCGAAGCCGTTAAACGAGCCTTCAGTTCTTCTGATAATTCTCCTGGTTGAATATCAGTTGGCGCAAAAAACACTGGTGAAATAGGCTTGCGTTTCCATCTGCGCTTACTACAGAGCGTAGTAGGCATACGGTAATGTTCCAATTTATGTTGCAATTTCTTGCCCCAGCCAAGATCAGCACCATTATAGCTGATAAAGGCAAAATATTTATATCCTTGAGTCATGTTCTAAAATTATTTATTGATTTTTTTCCCTAATTCTTTAATAACTCTCCTGTAAAGGTCAGCATCCGGATCATTTTCTCCCTTTGTATGAATGAGGACATTCAAGGCATTCTGAAAATACTCAATTGCTTGAGCGTATTTCTCCTGATGCTTATAGGTATTAGCTAATGCTAAATAATTACCATAAACTATCAAATGGTCAGGACCATAAACTTGGATTCCGCTTTTTAGTGCCTGCAAGAAGTATTCTTCAGATACCTGATATTTTGCCTGACCATAATATATATTGGCAATTTTACTCAATGTATTGGCAACTTCGCTGCTATAAAAACCATTTAAATCCAAAGATATAGCCAGTGATTTGGACAAGTATTCTATGGCTTCATCATATTTTCCACCGGAATCTAACAAACAGCCTATGGCAAAATAACTACTCGCTATTTCCGGATGCCAGCTCCCTACAACTTTCAGGCGAATCTCCATGGCTTTCTGATAATATTCGCAAGCCTTGTCTAAATTCTTCATACCTTCATAATAGAAAGCTATATTATGAAAAAGTTTAGCAGTCAAGATTGTATTTTCACCAGCGATTTCCATTTGGAGCTTTAAAGCTTTCTGATAATAATCATACGCTTCCTGATTCTTACCAAGGATTTGACAACTACCTGCCATATTAATGTAGAGTGGGACCAAATCCGGTTCTTTTTCCCCACAGACTTTTTTTAAGATATTGTCCGCCTTTTGATAATAAGCTAATCCTTCATGAAAAGCCATCATGGAGGAACAGATAAATCCTATGCCGATATAGGCTTCTGCCACTCTCTTATGTTTTTCTCCGGACAAATTGGTTTGAATAGATATTGACTTCTCGAAGTATTCTTTAGCTATTCCATATTGACTTTTATAGCAATATAAATTGGCTAATGCTCCATAACTTTCAGCCACATCCTCGTGTGCTTCTCCATGCTGAGCCAAACTCTGTCTTAGAGCCAGACGATAATACTTTTCTGCTTTGTCATACTGTGCAAGATTTTCCAGCAGGAATTGTGCGGCATCATGAATGTTCTTGACATTTGTAGTATCAAGAGCCACGATCTTTTCCTTGTAATAACCCACAGAATCATTATCAAAATTCACCAGATGCAAGTCTATCTTACCCTGATAGATAGTCAACAGTTTATCCGTGTTGTTGGCCAAAGCCTGGTTGATTTTTTTAGCTGCATTATTCAGGACTGTATGTTCTGTTTCCAGCTTTCTGATGTCTTCAGTCTGAATCAGGGAATCAGCACGCTCCAGTTCTCCATTTTCGATGAAGATACTCAACTGTTCCTTGAATGCATCCAGATGCGCATAGTCTAAAGAAGCATAGCGCTCCACCATGTCACCTATCAGCATATCACGCTTCTCATATTCTTCCTCCAGTTGAGTAATTTTCTGGGCATACATCTTACCCAGTTTGTTTTTCTCTGCCTGGATACGGCTCAGTTTTTTCTGATAGTTAGCTTCAATCTGCTGACGTACTTTCGCTTCGATTTTCTGTTTGAGCGAACGTGGCACCAATACCAGTTCTACAGGAACGGTAGTAGAAATGGCATAAGGTCCCTTTATCTTTTTGTCGAGAAGATCATAACCATTGAGGCTGATGGATGAAAAGGTAAAGGCATCTTTTCCCTCTCTTTTTCCATTGAACAGCAATTCAAAAGTACCCTGTTTTCCGGATTGGACGGCATTATGGCTGCCCATGACTCTCAGCAAAGCACCCGGCAAACGAACACCTTGTTTATTGTCTGGTCGCCCCACACTCCTTACAAACCCCTTCTGATGAATGGTCTGCGCTCCTGTAGTTAGAAAACTAAATAATAAAAGGAAAGAAAAGATATGTCTCATCATGATCGGTTTTATTTATTTTTGATTATTTCATATTCATCCAATTGTTTCTGATTCTGCAGTTAAACAATAGCAGATCAATCATTTATCATCTCTTATGATTTTGAATCCCTGCCGCATGATGAGCTTGAGAGTTTCCACAGCGGTATTCCGGTCGAAAACCTTTTCCTCCTCGCTGAGTTCTTCATAAGCCACCAGGCAGGGATGCTTTTTCTTTCTGTCGTCACGTGTTTCACCATACGTCCACCCCTGCGATATACGGGTTTTTGCCCATACCTCATGTACGTTTTTGGCCATGGCCTCCACCAATGACTCCAATTCTTCTGGAAGCCTGATACCTGTAGTATCCTGCGGATTAGGAATGTACTTCTTCATTGTTTTCTCCTTTCTCTATTTTTGGCAAAATCTGATTATTTTGATAAAACTCCTTCAAAATCCTTGGCATCGCCATCATCAGAAAACAGTCATATTTCATGTTGCCAGGATTCATTCGCCTCAGGTCACGATAAGAACAGAGGTCGATGTGGATGCCGTTCTGTTTCAGTTTCTTGCGATACGCCCTTCTTTCTGCACCAAAGATGAAAGCATCATGTAGTTTCTCTTCGCCATTAAGAGGTCTGAAGCCCATCAGCAGTTTCTCTACCGTCCATCGTGCGTGCTCACATTTTGACAGAGCTTTCAGATGCTTCTTGACAAGATTCAAAACATCAGTCTCCCTTTCCATAATCATTTTCTGGATGATAGGAGTATCTGATGGCAGGCTCTCAAATCCCCATTCCTTCCTGTCAAGAACACACATGAGTCTTGACTTAAAACAGTCGGAACAGAACACATTTGAAATTTTGTTTCTCAGATTCACCTGATAAATCGGATCCTGATCATCAAGACTGCCAAGAAGATCGTCCCATTGCGCCAGCGTATTTCTTAAATGTTGCTGATAACACAGGTAGAACAGGGCATGACTGTATCGCTCAGCCGTATTAGGATCATCAGAAGGAAGATTGTCGAGGTCAGCCCCCACATGATAAACCATATTCGTGCGCATGGCCTTACTCACTTCCATCTCATTCATCCCTTCATCAAAGAATCTATTCACATCTTCTTCTCTGATTCGGATTGTTGCATCATCGCTTGGATATTGACTGAAATCATGCCCATCGTAGCCGATGAGTTCTATCTCCAGATCAATGAATGAATCTGGATTGAAAACTTTTCCAGTCTCCTCTTTATCCATATAACTGATACGATAAGGACATAGGAGTTTCAGATTAGAAAGATATTCCTCCTTGAAAACTTCCGCAATGATGCCATCTTCATCATATTCATTTCTATCAAACAGAATGGTGATCATGGTTCTCTTCCTGCCACTATCCTCATTGAAGTCTGGATAATGAGCTATCAGAGCGATTTGTCTAACCACAGAGAGTAGGAGTGCGGAAGTTCCTTCTATCGTGATGCTAAGAGGAGAGAGGGAACGGCACAGACAGCCTTCACGGTCTAAAATGCCCTGTTTGTCGAGATATCCTATTACATATCTTCTTGCTCTGTACCAGTTGGTTACGACCGATTCTTCAAATTTATCCCCAGCTCCCATCCGGCTCTGATTTCCCTCATTTTTGCTTCGGCGAAGAGAGGAAAATAGGTCCTCTTTTCTTGTTATCATCTGCTGGGCAAGATTCTTCTGATTCTTATGAGAGTGTAGCATAGTCATTCTGATTTTTGCGGTAGTCAGCTCTATTTTCTACCATATTAATATTACTGTTGCTAGTATCATATCCTGATGGCGTCTGGAAAAGTTGCAGATCAAACCAGGAAAGCGCTTTTAGGAAATGCTCGATAATCTGAGACTGCTGCCATTCAAAAGGAGCCAGCGTGCAGTCGATGATGTAAGCATAAATCTGCAACGGCATACCTTCCTGGGTCTGCTGAAGCCATCTGACTATCAGACGGGGTTCCTGCGAGACATGAGGATGATTCATAAGCCAATAATAGATGTAGAGTCTGAAAACTTCCGCATTCAGTTTTTTGCTTTTCAGGAATTTATCCTTGAAGCTTGAGTCTATATTGAGATTTTTCTTCAGGCGCTCACAATCTTCCTCAGAAAGAGGATGGATCCAACCTGTATCCAGCGTGAAGGTTTTCAGCATTTGTCTACCATAAGTTTTTCCTGTCCACATCTTCTGGTTGTTTTTGAAATGTTCAGAATGTAGAATGTAGATAGGAAAAGCTGAAGTAGTAGTATCCCAGTTTTCTATAGTAATGGTAGTAAGTGAAATCGTTTTTACCACGCCATCTATCTGCCGGGCTGGCACCTGGATCCAATCCCCGATTCGCAACAGTCCGTTGGCACGGAGATAAAAAAATGCGGCAACACTCTTGATGGTATCCTGAAATATCCAGGACAAAACCGAACCGCCAATGGCTATGATTATATTTCCATTAGGCATGTGCGTGATACCAATGAGAGAAACCATTGTGGCAATCCAGATTCCAAAACTGACCAGAAAGACGATCTGCGTCCATGTAATGCGTATTTCCTGTCTTCTCAGGCTGAAAATATAGTTCAGTTTGGGAACCACAAAACAAACACACCCGAAGAGCAAGGTGACACCCACCGCCGCCAGTCCGTCCATACTTTCCACATCATCTGCACAATGGAAATATAATCCAACGGCTATGAGCAGGAGCGCAAAGATAAATATGCCCAAGATCCAGTTGGATTTGCACAAAGCCCCCAGTGTTTGCTTAGTTACATTCTGGTGGGATAACCATTTATTCGATAATTTTCTCATATTCTCTGAGATTTAGGTTCATTGTTTACTTATATTCGGCAAAAATATACATTTTTTCTGGATTAACCAAATTTTTTCTTCATTTTCAATGCCCCAGTGGGCATGAGTTGTTACTTATCTATACTAATTTAAGGACGTATGATTTTCCTGATAAAATGTTATATCTTTGCTTGTAATCATATAAACCATATAATTTAAACAACATGAAGCAAATCTTATCTATTGCTGTTGCAGCATTATTTGCAACATCATCCTTTGCCCGAAAAGCGAAATGCTTGTGGAACGTAACCAATTGGCAAAGACTCCTCCGATGGGGTGGATGACCTGGAACCTCTTTCAAGGTAACACCAGCGAGAAATTGATTAAGGAAACTGCAGATGCAATGGTGGAACATGGCTTCCGCGATGCAGGATGACGGTATATCTTGTTGATACTATTTCGTTTTGCAATCCGGTAAAACTGCTAAGCAGCGTTTTCCTTCTACTGTTTTGAGGATGCATCCTATTGTTTTTCTTCCTATGTTGCGTAAGATAGGAACTTTATTGATAGCTATCACTTCCACATAGTGTACTCCCGAATTAGGTACGTCCATTGGCAAGGTGCCATCGCCCTGCATTTTGGATTGACCGAATCTTTCTACGTCATCGAAACGTACATAACGATTGTTCTTGCCATCTATGAAACCTACACAGACAGAGTCGGCATTGGTGGCGATGGATGCGAATATCAGTTTTTCGTCGGCATTGCGCTTAAACACTCTGCCTCTTTCTCGCTGCAAGAGCTCTTCTACCGATACCTTGCACACCCTTCCGCTTTCGTAAACAAGAATCAGCCATCCTTCTTCTTCATCTTCATGTACAGCTAATTTCAGGCGGTAGTCTTGCCAGTCATCTTCATCGAGTACCTTGTATTCGTCGGTTCCCATTAGGCAGATGACGGCCGTTGATGGTCTCCAACCTTCCTCGTATTCGTGGAGGGCATTGTTGCGTATGCGTGAAGTCTGGATGAAATCAGTTACAGGTGCAGATTCCACAGGTTTTACGATTTCCTTTTCTGGTACAGTTTCTGGCATGAGGGAATCGGTTTTCGTATCCTCTATATGCGGCGCAAGCTCTTGAGCTCTTTGCTGGCGGATGACAAGGAACTTGTCACGATAGTTGTCGTTTACCTTTCGAGCCGATGTTCCCATGCGTTCAAAATACTCGTTGCCTACAGCTATAGGGGTAGGGCATGGGGCAACATCGATGATGAGCACTGCATTCTTCACGTCTTCATCGAAATGAGTATGGATGTAGTGGGCACCCGTTTGCCCCAGATAATAGACAATCTGATTATTTACATATACCTCATACTTATCGCGAGATCCTTTAAAGAGTTGATTCTTCAGATCCTCCTCCAATCCCATCTCATACCCAATGTCTGATACTCCCAAATACAGGTGTCCACCATCGGCATTGAGGAAAGCACACAATTCCTGCATAATCTTTTTAGTCTGAGCCTGAACATCTACCCGCATGGAATTCTCCGGATAGATGATAGAGGTTTTAAACTCGGTATGGAAATCTTCCTTTCCATAGTTTTTCTTGTTGGAGGACGATTTCTGGAGTTTGAGAAGCGCTCTGATCTTATCCAAGATATCAACAGCTTGTGACAATAGTCCCGATTTTTTGACGAAATTATGAGAGAGAACGAGCGAGGCGAGTTGCTGCAGTTGCGGATCTTCATTGCAACAGCTCCACCGGTAAAGTTCTTCATAATGGTCTTCACAGTCGAGACAGCCGATGATGCGCAGTTGCATGAAATCGTGTCGCAGGATGGCATTTCTATCGAAGAGTTCCGGGTCTGTATCAGCGATATGCTGTATTTTGCTTGTATCCACTTTGTCTAATACGGCAAAATCGTTGAGAATCTCCAAGAGGGCCAATCGGCTGTCATAGTAGCTGATCCGCTCTTTGTTTTCCAGGATAATGGCCATCAGCCGGCAGAAATTCAGATAATTGTATGCCTTGAGATTGTCTTCTTCCAGGGTAGCTTTGGCTTCAATGATGCACATTAATTCACTCACATAGACAGGCTCAAGCGGGTGGGATGCTGCCCATTCATCTTTTTCAGCCAGCGGGTTGTATATTTCTTTCTTGCTATACCCCAGCATCAGCTGGTGAAAGGCTTCTGCTGCATTAAATCGGCTTTCAGGAGCCTCACGCACAAAGGTGGCGTTCAAATAGCCATTTGTGCCTTTCGAGATATTTTCCACTTCTACAATCATTCCCTTTCTCAATTCCTCTACAGTCATGTCCTGCGCAGGAGAGACAGAAACGGACAGACCTTCACTGCTGATGGCTGGTACTCGCCCGATATCGGCTCCACGATTATTGAGCAGGCAGGTGAGTCTGGAGTTATAGAAAATATCATTCACGCGCACCTCTTCTTCATAATCTTCAATCATTTCGCTCAAGGCAAACACGTATGTTCCATCTGGATTTATGTCTTTTACATAGGCTCTGAGCACGAGTGGCTTGTCGAGATATTGGAAGGATTTAATGCTTACTTCGCCGGGATAGTATGGTACCACATCTTCCAGTACTTTCAGGGTGCCTGTGCATTCATATCCCTCCTCAATAACTTGGCATTCGAACATGAGCTGTCCGGCTAATTGCTTAGTTATAATGATGCTTGTTTCGTCGTCTATATCGAGTTTTCTTCTCTTATTACTGCCGGATATTCGCTTATTGGAAAAGAGTGAATGGTTGATATACATCCATAGTTGCTTGTAGTGCTCGATGGTAGTACCCACTTTTCCTCTCAGGTTTACTGGCGGTTTCTCGTCCAGATGAATGCTGAGTCCGTGCCACAATCCCATTCTTGAAGGGAAAGGCAGATAGAGATTCTCTTTGTTGAGATTCTTCGGTTGTATGGCAATGGTTTGTTCATTGACAGTGAGAATGGTCTGTTCTCCTTCGAACTTAGCGGATTCGAAATTTTCTACCGGTTCATTGTTTTCCTGCGAGCAGAGCATATTGGCGATGATGAATGCATCATCACAATTGAAGGGTAGGGTAGCATCAAATTCTGTTGCCGTGAAAAGTGATCGGAATGCTTTTTGCAGTGTTTTGTTAGGATCGCTCACGTTCATCAGAGATACCAGTCGGTACAGGAGTGCCTGGATGAGTTGAGAATCATATATCTTATGAGTAGAATGGTTACTGAGCATCAGTTCAGTTACCAATACCTGAATCATAGTCTCCTTTGTGGCAGGATCGCTGGTAAGTTTGTCGGTCTGCGCATAAGTAAAATCCACGTAACTTTGTAGCAGTTTGAGCCATTGCATCTGGAATGGTGTACGTGTCCAGAGATATACTTCCTGCTTACGGAGTGTGGAAAGGATTTTGCCTATCTGTTTTTCCATGATAGAGACATCAAGCATGAAAATACACTGCATGATGCAGAATTGCTTTCTTGGTTGGTAGATGTAGGCACAGTCAGCGAGTGTAGAGAGGATATGCTCGATGGTATCTTCTGCTTTTCCTTCCTTAAGAATTTGGATGGCCTGGATGTAATAAGACAGCAGCTCGATAACATCTGTAAATCTTTGCTCTAATAATATGCGTTCTGCTTCTTTGCACCAGGGCAGTAGTAAGTTACTCTGCAGGGTACAGAGACAATGATAGCGTATGTTTTGGAGTAAAGCTTGAAGTTGGTTCTGGGAAATATTTTGGGAGATATTTGAAATCCAGCGATGACATTCCACATCGAACATATCAGATGGAGTATCACCCAACATCAGTTTTCTGAAATTCTCTGTATTCCAGCTGGCAATATCTGTTCCATCTTGTTTTTTATCGTTTTCTGAATTTGTGTCTGATTCATCAGTTTCTTCCTTTTTCTGCATATCTTCTTGCAGAATTTTCTGGTGGATGGCTTCAAATATTTCCTGCAGATCATTTTCTGAGAGCGAGAATTCTGATTTCTCAGCTCCCAGCACTTCAACGAGTTTTACCTCCATATAGTTTTGTCTGAACTTCATGATCCTGCATCTTACTCTTGGTGTAAGAGCGGCATTGATATTAGTTTCACGGTCCATCATTGCCGTTAAACCATATTGATCTTCCAACTGGTATTTGTCGGTAAGAGTCAGTTTGATTTTAAAATCCACTTCCTCATTTTCATGGTAATAGCTTCTCATGAGGAGGTCGATATTTTGCGAGATAAAGATTTTGCCACTTGACGTTGTCAGCAGCTTGCAGTCAAGAAAATCGGGTAGGGGTAGCCTTCTTTGAAATGCAAGTTGGGCTATCTTATAAATTTTACCTTCCCATTCGATGATAAACTTGTGCTCCTCATCATCAGCGCGCAAGACTTTTGCTTTGATGTATTTATAATTATCCATTTTATATAATAATTTTAATTCGTTTTCAATTACTGCGCTAAATTACTAAAAAAATCTGATATGTATTAAAAATGAAAGAAAAAAAATCATTTTTCTTCTTTTGTATATGTTATATAGTTCCAATGGAGGTGGTATGAGTGGCCAGAAAAATGACGCTGCTGGCTCAGTAGGATTTTTCAGGCAGTCCCTATGTGATTTATTCTTTTTTGCCCTGGTGGTTGATATAGAGATGGGTGAGGATGCTCTCCACCTTTGACAGGGAAGAGTCTATGTCCAATGGCCCGTTATATTATTTTATTGTTGCTTGCTATTTTTCTTCAATTCTGCCTCAATATCCTCAATACTAGGTAATGAACTCTTAAACTCTTTAGGCAGCAAGTTAACCCCCTCAAACTCAGAGATTCCTATCGGTTGATTATAACCTTCAAGAGAATATTGCGCAAATATATTATCTTTCGATTTACAGATGAGCAAACCAATCGTAGGATTGTCAGCATCACTCTTTAGTGTATGGTTTACAAACGACATATAGGCTGATAGTTGTCCTAGATATGAAGGTTCAAACTCGGTAACTTTCACCTCTATCACCACATAACTATGAACTCGCGTGTTGTAGAAAAGCAAATCAAGAAACTGCTCTTTCGAACTAACCTGTAAACGATATTCTTGCCCCATAAAGGCAAAACCGCTTCCCAATTCCATAAGAAATCGGATAATATTATCTATGAGAGCCTGTTTCAGTTCTTTTTCTTTGAAACCTTCTGTCATCGTCAGGAAATCAAAGTTGTATGGATCATGCAACAATTCCTTTGCCAATTCACTCTGTGGTGTAGGAAGTGTGTTGCAGAAATTGTTCACAGCATTACCTGTGCGTTCGTAAAGATCTGTGTCAAGATGATTTAGCAATACAGCACGACTCCAGTTTCCCTCCATTGCCTTTGCAACAAAAAACAATCCTTTCTGCACATCACCTTTTATCTTGTCGAGGATGAACTTGTGGTGTGTCCATGGTATTGAAAAAAGCATCTCCGTAATGTCTTGATCCTTTTCTCCAACTTGAGGTAAGAATTGAACGGAATGTGGTGTTTCAATTTTTCCCCCAACTTGGGGGAAATTTATAACTAACTGAGAATAAGTAGTATAGAACTTTTTGATATAATAGAGATTCGTCTTAGAAAAACCATTCTCTTCCGGCATCGCATCCTTCAAATCCTGACTCAGCGTTTTCATAATGCCTTCACCCCATCGCTCTTCAATATTCATATTTACCATATCTCGCCCAAGCTGCCAATAGTATATCAGCAACTCACGATTCACCTTCACAGCAGCCTTAATCTGTGCACTACGAAAGCGATGTTTCAAATCCGCAACCCATGCGGCATATTCTTTATCTGATGATATTAATTTACTCATATATCTATTGATTATTTAGTTCATTTTTGTTATTAACTCAAAGTCATCCAGTTCCTTAGCATCTCCCAGCAAAGCACTCGTCTCGCCCATAGAGAACAGGCTGTCAATATCCGACTCTTCCTTGACAGAAATGATACTGTCAACCGCCTTCGCCAACATATCACTGTAATGTCTCATCTGTCGGCCGTCAGCTGCTTCCCGGTTTATGATGGCACACAACTCCTTATCCGGCTAGGAGCATTCTCCTGATAAACGGAATTTCTATCCTAATTCATGGTTTACTTACGGCAAGCCCCGCACAGGGGGACTGTGGTACTACAGCTACCCCTCATCGAGCATTGCAGCGCAAAATTAATAATATAAATTGAAATGACAAAATAAAAAGGGAAATTATGTGTTATGTTTTAAAAAGGATAGAAATGTTGTTGTAGCCAATCAGGCAAATTATCTGACGGATGTAACGCTCCTGAAGATGGATGCAGAAGATATTCAGGGAGTAAAAGCATAAACTTAGTTAAATTTAAAAAGTTGATGTTGTTATTTACAAGATTGTTTGTATATTTGCAATACAAAATATAATAATTATTGTAACAATCGTTGTATTTTCAAATCTGAAGGGCGGTGTTGGCAAGAACACTTTGTGTTGTTACTTTGCCCACTTCCTCGTGGCAAAGAATAGTGTTGCGATTCAGCGATTATGAACTGCTGAAAGAGAAGTGTGACTTCTATCTTCAAAATCAACGTTTTGTACATGAGGCAAAAAGAATAACCGCTGTTGTTATGTGCTATTAAGTTAGTTTTAGTCTCTTCATTGAGGCTGGACGTCCTCAGCGGAAGCCTATCGTTGTTGTGTGCTATTAAGTTAGTGTTAGTCTCTTCATTGAGGCTGGACGTGACAGATAGGCTTGCCCTCGGTACCTGGTATCGAGGGCTTTTTTTGTATTGGTGTCATTTTTTCCCTCTTCATCTCATTCTTCATGGTCCAATATCTCCATCATTTGTGCAGCAGTCACAACTTTTGGAGTCTTGGGGAAATGCTTCAAATTACCAGTAACAAGGAAAGAGTCTTCTTCGCTCAATGCAACTTCATAGAACACTCGATCGTCTTCATCAAGCATGTCGCCATCGTAAGGAAAACGTGAGGAGTCAATGCCATTAGTTTGGATAAAATACAGTAAACTTTGTATGTCTTTGTCTGCCAAATGAAATTTTGAACGATGAAGCACCTCGGAATATTCTTCTATGATTTCATCATTGTACAAGGGTTTGATTTTTCCTGCAAAAAGGCTGTTGATAACTCGGCGTGTTGAGGCTGTGGCATTCTTTGTGATAAAAGCTGATACAAATATGTTGGTATCAATAACTGCGTACACCATTGCGTTCTTTTCTTAATCGTCTGACTTCTTTTATCTCTGCATTGATTTCATCAAGAGACATTTCTATGTTGTTTTCTCTTGCCGCCTTGCACATGTTTTCAAAAGCTTCTATTGCTTCGGCTGTAACCTTGTCTTCTTTGCTTTCCTTTGCCTTGATGGCAAAAGGTATACTTCGTGTGCGGATTACCGCCTTGACAAATACATTGATTGCTGCATTTGCACTCATGCCAAACTGCTCACAGAGGCTGTCGAACATTGCTTTTTGTTGTGAGTCTATTCTGACTGTCATTGATGTCTGTGCCATAACTTTATCTATTTTAATTAATATTGATTGCAAATATAGGGCGTTTTGATGTAAGTTGTATGACTTATGACTTCTTTTTATCAAAGTTTAACAGAGAATGTGAAGTCAAAAATACTTTTTATTTGTCCTGCCAAAGCATTTAAAAAGTTGACTTGTATTGCCGACCATGAGGTCTAAATCAAAAGATCCGGAAAAAATGTAAATAGATAGTCATTATTGCGCCATCCCGAAATGATGGGGTAAAATAGTTAGCAAATTTCACGCTTTCTTATTAAGAAAGGGCGGAATAGTCAAAACAGGTACAAATCTGCCATTTACCGGAAGCATCCAAGGCCGATTTGCTAAATAATTGAGTGTTTTTGAGGTTACCACATACAGAAAATGATAAAATCTGACACGTATTCCAACCAATTTTCGTATTTTTGCAAAGAATTCGCCCTTTCTTAATAAGAAAAGTGTAACGAATGTAAAAAAAAAAAACATGTGCAAAGGCAGCAATGTCTGATTCTCATAAAATAAATATGATTAAGATGATGCACGACAATAACAAATTAACTATATCTCAACAACCATCATGTATGGTTGTAGCTAAGGACATAAAGTAGAATAGAATTTATGAAACCGGATGGTACGAGTTCTTTTTCTACAGCCGACGAGAAACTTGTTTCTCCAGAGGGCAACCACGTTACAGAGCTAGACGCAAAGACTGGTTCTGCGATAAAGAAGTGTCATCAATCGAACGGAACCACATGGTCTTACGTCTTTGTTCACAACAGTAAAGTGAAGAAGATGGAAGAATGGTTGGAGAAGGACAAGATAACCTATTTTGTGCATAAGACCGTGCGTTATTTCAAGAAATTGGGCAAGCAAAAGGTTCAGCGTAGAGAAATACCCACAGTCAGCGGACTTGTCTTTTTCCAAGGTTCTCCCGTAGAAATACAAGCCTATCTTGATGAGTACTTCCCTAACGCCCGTCTGTGTAAGAATTGTAGCACAGGCAAGGTGGCAGAGATACCCGACTCACAGATGCAACCATTCATGCGTATCACGGAAACCTCTCCTGAGCGAATCCGTTTCCTGCTCCACCCTTATCATTATTATGCTCGCAACCGCATTTTACTTCGTATCACCACAGGTGAAATGGCTGGATTGGAAGGCTACATCATTCGTATAGACCGAGATCGTCGTCTGGTGATGGACATCGGTGGAATGAGCGTAGCCATCAGCGGTGTTCATGCCGAGCACTTTGAGGAAGTGGAGCAAAGCAAAACCTCAATCACCCATGAGAATATCTTTTACCAGCGCAACCTGCAAGAGCGGCAAGTGCTGATAGACCGCTATTTCCATCCTGTGAAAGATGACAAGGAAGTTGCGTTGCAGGCTGAAAATATCGATTATCTGAGAAAGTATGCCTTGGGCGAAGTGGAGCACAACCGCATCACCATCAATGACACATGGAACATCTATTCCTTCATGATTGAGGAGATTGGCTACTATTATTCACCATTCATAGAACAGTTCAAGGAACACCTCGACCCCATCATGTGTGAAGGAGGCAAGGTACTCCAAGAAATGGAACAGATTATCCATAGTCCTCATATCAGTTCTAACGAGAAGATCAGATATGAGAATGATTATCAAAGAATCTTGTCGCAATATGAATATCTGTTCTAATCACAACTCTTCTATCCACCCGAAAACATCATGAGCATCCAGACAAGGACATTCCTTCGGCGTTGTGCCAGGCAAGTCACGATGCCCCACGATCTTCGCTTTCGGGAACAGTTTATGAAGACGAGTCGGCAGACATCATCATCTTGCCGTCCTCCACTTTAGAGAGGAGTGCCCGTTCATTCCGCACCATCTCCTCCCCAATACTCAAAGGAAATTTATCATTAATCATCCTCATTTCTCATTTAAAACAGGTTCGTGCACGAACTTACTCCCAATGCTGTCAGCGCAGCAATAAGCGCCTGAACAACAGCATTCACGATTGAAACCCAAGAAATCTTCTTGGAACCATTGTTAGGATTTTCATTTTGATTACTCATATACATATAGAATTAAAAGTGAAACATCATTTTGAAAATAAGAATTTGTTAGCGGTAGCCGCACCCGACACGAAGTCGGGCACGGCAAGGCATTTACTAAAGCTCGTTGTCTTCACCTGTTCCGCTATCGGTGTTGCCAGAGTTTTCGCTGCCCTCACTACCGGATGGAGTGTTGCCTTCGGAAGGAGTGCCGCCAGATGGAGTAGTGCCACCAGATGGAGTGTTGTCGCCGTCACCCTCATTCTTAGAGGAATTGACCTTGTTCTTGGCAGCCTCCAAATCGACAGAACCCTTGCCAGTCTTCTCAGCCTTGAGGGTAGCAGACTGAGCACTGCGGCTTGCCACGGTCTCAAACTCAGCCTTGCTCAGCAAGTTCTCGAAGTCAACACCCGGAGTGAAAACGATGTTCACTGCCTTGATGTTGTTGGCGGTAAACTTCTCGCAGCTCTCAGCTCCATCGCTGGAGAGAGAAATCCAGAAGTCGCCAAGCTCATCGAGCTGCACCTTCTTACCCTCCAAGAGCATTTCCACCAAGCAGGTGCACATATCAGAGAGTACGCCCTTCACCTTACCTCGGGTGTAACCACCATGGTCGGCAATGTGCTGTACAAACTTTCTGAACGACAACACCTCGTTCACCTGAGCCTTTGCGTAAGCCAGAGCTCCCTTCTCAGGATGGATAGGGTTTGGCAACATGTAAGTTGAATACTTAATCATACATTTGCCCATCGCCGGTATGGGACTTGGTATTTGCGCAAGCAGTCATTACGCCCGGCAGAAGTTAAACTTTATTTCTGAACTGCGATGCAAAGGTACAACATTCAAGAGCCGAAAGCAAGGAAGAATGTCGCATGAAAGTTTCTTCTTTCTTTCACCTTGAAATGCAACATCTTATGACAAATAAAAGAAAGCAATATGGACATCAACATAACTGGCAATCCTGGAACAGGCAATACCTTTCAGGAGATACACATAGGTACGGTGCAGAACTACAATCCCAATGCCACCACCGTCATCAATAATAATTATGGTGACAAGCAGAAACCTGTATCTCCAAGCGACAAAGCCATGGGAGATGCAGAGAAGGAACAGTACAAGGCAGAGATTATGGATTATGTAGTCCATTTGAAGCCCTACGTCAGCAAGGAGTGGAAGAACCGTTATGAAACCCTGTGGCGCTCCATTCTTGCTATACCCGAGGTCGATGCTGTAGTCTATAAACCCGGAAAGCAGAAGAACACCACCTTCAACCGCAATCTCATTGCCAATATAATATATATAATGTATAGGGAGAATGTCATAGTTGAGCACAATGTCACGACGTTGACCAAAGCCTTGGAGCATGACAAGGATCATTCCGTACGCAGTCAGTTGGGCATACAGCCTACCGACAGTACCATAGCAGCCAGGGTGAGAGACCTGTTGGCAGTCTGATATCCCCCTGACCCTTAAATACTAATTATCATGGAAATAGATATCAATGGAGATCCTGGTACTGGCAATCATTTTGACGATGTGCATATACAGCAGGTGGACAACTACAGTCCCAATGCAAAGCAGGCCATATTCAATACCATCCATCAGGATAAAGCAGAAAGTCGTCTGGCCTGTTGGTTTCGCAAGTTGAATGACGAATTTGAGAAAGACAATAAACTGAAGAAGAAGTTCGATGACATCCGACGTTACAAGACCAAGCTCCCCCATACCATAGGTCTGGATCAGAAGCTGAAGGATGGCGGATTCTCCGAGAAAGCCATCGAGAAGGCACGACGCTTGAAACAGTATTTTGCCAAGAAATCAACTAAATTTCAATATTATGAATCAGCCCAGCGCATCGACAGCTACCTGTTTGCTAAGGTATGCAGCAGTTTCGATACATACGTGATGCCCCTCATCGAGCGGGCAACACCCCTTACCGATATCAAGCGGGCTGTCTATGAGCAGGTCATACTTCCTATCATGAATGAACTGAACGAAAATGGAGCAGCGGATGCCTGTCTCTGCTACAACGAGGACGACATCTATGGAATGCTATATTATCTGACAGGCAACTGTCATATCAATTGGACCGACTATGATGTATAATCCCGCTTTCGATCCCTTTAATGGCATCTATCGCATGCTGAATATTCTTCGTCATTTCGGAGTAGGCGAAATCATCGAGGTTGACCGTCTTCGTATCTACGATTTCTATCTTCTCTTTCCCTACAAGACCTATAAGATACGTTTTAAGCGGACGGAGGAAAACTTCAGAAAACGTCTGACCCAGTACGTTGAGAAAAAGGAGAACCCCTATAACACATCCTCCAATGATCGCCGGCTCTTTGAGCGTCTGCGACCCTATCAGATGATAGCACTCAGCCATTTGGCAAGCTATGGACTGATAAGTCCTTCTCAGCTTTTAGAGTATCGGGTCAAGATCATAGACTACGGCAAGATGCAGCAAGTACTGTCACAGTTGGAGATAATGCCAGCTGCCGAGAGCAACATCATATCATGGCTGTGCTATTGTTTTCGCACCACACCCCTCAATGGAAATTATGGATTGAAATACCGCACCAAACTTTTAGAATCAAAATACGATGGCTGCTAATTTCTTTGTCAATCGACTTTATGTGCTTACCGAGTCGGGCAACTTCGACTCCGACCTTTATGCAGCCAAGCTACGCCAGAAGGATTTGGAGGTAGCCATTATCGATGCCAAGGCTTCCCTTCGTTCCCTCGAATCCTCCTTATCGCCTGAGATGCGGTCGGTGGAGCATATCAGCCAACTGATTGAATACAAGAATCAAGAGATAGCCAAAATATCCGAAGAAATCACCAAGAAGAGGCAAGGCGAGGAAATCAAAGAGCAGAAAAAAACTGAGACCGACAGACAAAAGGCAGAGGTTCGCCGTTTGAACCATGAGAGTGTGGCGGTGGAAGACGAGCTTGACTTGTTGGAGTATGAGATAGAGGACACCACGATGTTTATATCCGAGTTGGAAAGGAAGAAACAGGCATTGAAGCATTCCGCTAACACCCGAGAGATATTGGGTAGTTTGCGCTTGGAGTATTGTCCGGAATGTCTGTCTCCATTGCCAGAGGACGTGCCGGATGGAACTTGCCGCCTTTGCAAATTGCCCATTGAGAACAAGACTGGCATAGCGCAGGCGAAACGTATCATCTCAGAGCTGACGTTCCAAATCAAGGAATCGGAGTTGATACTCCGCAATGACGAGGAAAAGAAGATGCATCTCAAGTCAAAGTTGCGTAGCTTACACTCCCAATACAAGACGGCACGGAAAGTGCTCGACGAGATGCTGGGAAATGTACGCAGCAGTATGGCAGAGGCGATAGAAGACCTTATCTATAAGAAAGGCTTGCTGCAGGGTGAGTTGAGTCAATTTTATACCTTGTTGGAGTTGGCAACGACATACGAGCAAAAAGTAGCTGAGCAAAAAGGCTTGGAAGTAGAACTTGTCAAGACCAAAAATCTGATACAAGCCAAGACCGTTTCGCCAAGTACAGTGCCTTGCGAATTCAACAACAAGAGCCTACGCAATGTGCGAAATGATTGACAAAAAAAGCCTCGAAAAACGAAATAGGCTTCGATAGTCAATGAAGCCTATTTCGTTGAGCAATGAAAGCGGCTTCATAAGCAGTTGAAGCCTATTGCGTCATTCAGATAGAAAATATAAAAAATATAGCTAAATGTACGCATCCCATCTAATATACAGATTTACCTACGGAATAAGATACGTTAAAATCCGATAAATCCTTGGCTGTTCAGTAATAAAGTTGTATCTTTATCAAATTCAAGAAGAATAAGACAATGAAAACAAAAGATCAAATATTAAAGATTAAGGCTGTGGTGCTTTACATTCTGAAGGCATTTCCAGAAGGAGTGGATTATATCCACCTTTTCAAGGTAATGTATTTTGCCCAGCAGAATCAGCTGAAAGAGTATGGCTTGCCAATCGTCTATGATACTTTTGTGGCAAGAAAGCATGGACCAGTTCCAACGTTGACCTATAAGGTCTTGCGTGGTGTAGAAGGAAAGACCGAACTTTCTTCAGAATTGAAAGACTTTGCCGCTTCTTTGGATGTTGAACTATCTAAGGAAGGTCATCAACTTATTTTGGCTTCAAAGAATGCAGTTTGTGATATGGACGAACTTTCAGTTGCAGACGTCAAGATGCTTGATAAGTGGATTGACAAATGTAAGGATGTAGATTCTTTTGACTTGTCGGACAAGTCCCACGAGGATAAAGCTTGGAAACGAGCGAAGCGTCAAGCAGACAAAACGGGTGAGGACACCAAGATTACTATGTATGACATGGCTGATGCTGCTGGTGCCAGCAAGGCTATGTTGGCAGTTATCCGTGAGCGCCAGTCTGTTCAAAAGGCTTTGGCATGGATTTAAGGGAACTACAAAAGGCTTATCTCGACAATCTTCGTCAAGTTACAGAAGAGAAGTTGGAGATAGGTTCATTAATCAGAACCATCATTTCTGTTGACGAGGGTTTGGTATTTAAGGATGGAAGAAAGCAGAAGCCAAAGAAGTTGGTTATTATAGGAGTCGATAAGTTAAAGAAGGTTTGTTATGGTTCTGTTTTGGTAAATACCAAGATGAGTCCTAAATCAGCCTATTCTGCCTCATTTCTCTCTGCCCAGTATCTCCTTCATCAGACCGATTACCCTGAATTCTTGAAGTATGACAGTTATGTGGATTGTGGTATGCTTTTTTCCATTCCTTTGAAGAAGTTATTGGAAGGAGAGTACTTCGGTAAATTGACAGAAGCAGATTTGCAAGGAATATTTGATATTCTCAAAACAACTGAGACTCTTACGAACAAGGAAAAAAAGAGATTCGGTATTATTTAATAAGGTCTTTGTCATAATGATGTATTATGAAAGATGGGGATAAGGACTACCGAGCTATGCTTCCATGTTACTATGTTGAAAAATCCGATGAGTTGAAGGAGTGTGCTTAGGCAATCCTTCATTCTAATAACGATACAAAATATAACTTTTTTCAAAAACAGATACGTGTAACTACTTGTAATATAATAGTGGTGACGCTGTATTAGTGATATTACTATTTGCAATTGGGTTAAAATGATACAAAAAGATGCTGTAAATTTGCAAGTTTGCAAAAAACTTAGTAAATTTGAGGCGAATTTTAAAATATTTGACTTATGACATATGATGATATAATCAAGGCTTTTGATGACCACATGAAAAAAAGTGGTTGTCGATATTATAGTGACTTTTATGTAGGCATTACAAATAATGCTAACAAGCGCTTGTTTGAAGATCACCATGTTGATAAGGATCACCAATGGTGGATTTTTTCTGTAGCCGACAATGAGGAGGTTGCTCGCCAAGTAGAGAAGCATTTTATTGAGTCAGGGATGCGTGGTTCTGGTGGTGGAAGTAAAGGCGATGGTAGTGCTGTTTATGTTTATTCTTATGTTGTAACTCCTCAAACAGTTGAATAATGGAAGAATTAGAAAAATCCAAAGAGATAAGTAGTGGTAGAGGTCTAATACCACAATTTAATCCACAGATCAAAGAAGACCGTTTGGTGGCTTTTTTGGATATAATGGGTTTTAAGGATATGGTTGCTCGAAATTTTTCTACAATAGAGGGAAAATTGTCAGATTTGGCAACTTTTATATCACAAAAAATTCGGGAAGATGAAGGCTACCAGTATCTGATATTCTCTGACAGTATCATCATTTATGTTTCGGCAAATAAAGAGAATGCGTTTCATTCTTTGTTAGAAAAGGTTGGTGGAATCGTAGAAAAGTCAATAAGCCTTGGACTTCCAATAAAAGGAGCGATAGCAAAGGGTGAGTGTACTGTCTGTATGGGTATCAAACCATTTTTCTTTGGTCAGCCGATTATAGATGCTTACACTTTGGAGGAGAGTGTCGTTCTTTATGGTGTTGTGTTGCACAATACGGTTGAAGAATTGGCTGAGAAAGAATTGGTAAAGAGCAAACTTGTTTTTGATTATAAAGTGCCTTTGAAAGGTGGTGCTTCTAAGCATTATATTTTAAGTTGGTTTGCTGTGAATATGAAGGATAATGTGAAAAATCTTAACACAATTAGAAAAACTGTATCCGATTCTCCACGCCGCTATATCGACAATACAATGGATAGCATAGACTTTTATAATACTTTGAAATAATGATATTGAAAGTCTAATCTTTCCTTGAAAAATATAAAGACAACGTTAAAGGATAAACTTTAAACTCTTTTTCCTGAGTTCTGGGAAGATGGGGAACAATAAAAATGATGCCGCCGTGCAAAGTTACAATATTATTTTTAGATATGCAATACGGCGTTGAGCGGATACTTACTCTGCTTGGATTAATGAAATTTTTAGCGAAAGAAATTTAAAAATGAAATTTGCGAGCTTTACAAAAAGCCCGCAAAGAGGGCGTTGTGACATTTTTGGACGCTTACGTATTGGTAGCTTACTTCATTTGATATACAATGGATAAAAAACAAACCAAAGAATATATAGACAGGATATTTCAATTGTTTTGGAAGGAAGGTGTACATGATGCTTTCTTCATACTCAATCTTGTCATTTGTTATCTCTTCCTAAAACGATTGGACGAGAAAGGCTTTTTTGAGACATCTAAGAAAGTCTCTCCTTTTGTAAATGAATCCGTAGGAAAGTGCAAGTGGAGGTATCTTAAAAAACTTGACGAAAGAGAATTTGGAAACAATTATATAAATGTAGTTATACCATTTCTCAAGCAACAAGTAATAGGCTCTTATCCGATATTTTATTTTCTGAATAATCAGATACAAATTATTAGTGAAAATAGCCTGGCAAATTATGAACTTTTCTGTTTAATTGATGAGTTGCTTGATAAGAGTAAGAAATCATTAGAGGATGTTGTCTCGATAAGCAGCTATGGTCATATCTATGAAGAGCTGTTGATGCAATATTATGATGTCAAGGAAAAAAAAGAAGTATTCGTTCCACGTCATATAGCTCGTTTGATGTGTGAACTGGCTGAACTGAAGGTTGAGGATTCTATTTATACGCCAGATTTGGAAACCGGAGGTTTATTGGTTACGGCATATCGTACAATAGTTTCAGATAATTTGTTGAAAGAGGATAAGAAAAAAGACGAAGACGGCTTCGCCGTTGGCGATGTCTCGGATTCTACATTTTCAAAGAAACAGTTGGACAACCTTGTATTGGATGGCAACCAAACTTCTGATGAAGACATGTTTCTGACCACGATGAACTTCTATTTCCATGGTATGAGTCTTGTCCATGATTTTACTTTTCAAAATCTGTTGTCTTCAGATTTTAAACCAGCAAATCGCAGATATACCAAAATAATAGCAGCTCCGTTGGTTGGCCCTTTGTTGAAAGGACAAGATGTAGATGAAAAGTTGAAGGAGCGAGTTGGAAACAATTCGTCTGCCATGTATATAGACAGATGCTTGGAACAATTAGCTGAGGGTGGTCGTTTGGTATGCTTGATACCAGAGGGTTTCCTGTTTGCACACAATTCTAAAACTTCAAAATATAGGGAGCACATTCTTGAATCCTACACTTTGGAAGCAGTCATTTCATTACCAATAGGTGTATTGCCTAATACTTCTGTAAAAACTTCCATCCTTGTCATCTCTAAAAAAGAGTCTTCAATAGAAGAGAAAGTCTGGCTCTGTGAATTGAAGAATGATGGCTATAGCTTGAATTCGAAAAGATTACGCAACTCAGAAACCCCATTGCCGCGACTCATAGAAAAGTTTAAAGGTAGAGAGGAGGAATCTAATATTTTGATGGATTGTTTCAAGGTTTCTCAGCTAGAAATGAAAATACATCAGACAGCTTGGGGCGTAAACTTCTATAATGAATATAATAAGCCCGAAGTTGAACTTGAAAATCCGCAAAACATTATTTCTGATTTAAAAAAAATGGAACAAGATATAATGTTGGAGTTAGAAAAACTTTCTAATCTGTTGGAATTATGAAAAAGCGATTGCGTGATTTGTTTTCCATAAGCAATAATACTATCAGCTCTACTCAACGGGCCTATTTGCTTGATGGTGCTAAGGGAAACTTCGTAAAAGGAGAAGCCATAATCATCAAAAAACGTTTGTCTGGTGGTATGGAATATACAGAAAGAGAATACGAAATCCGTCAAGATTGTATTGTGCTAACAACGGCATTTGATAGTGGAATATTATTAAAGTATGCCTATTATTATTTGTTAGCAAACAAAGATTTGTGGAACAGGCTTTATGTTGGAACGACTCGTCTGACTAATCTTTCCAAAATAGATTTGGGTATGATAGAGATAGAATATCCCTCATTAAGCATACAAGAAAGAATTATTGGTTTTTTGGATGGTATCTTGAAGGCTCAAGAGAACAGAGTAAAAAGCTTACGCATTCTCTCTGATTTCCTTCAGTCTTATTATCTATGCTTAAGAAGTTCGTATGGACGTTATTGGGGCAAAGATATCAAGGTCGGAAATTTGGTGAAAGGTTTCTATAAGAGAGAGAAAACAAAAAAGAATCATGACTTTGGACAAATCGTTCCTGTACCCACAGGTTTTGAGTTGTATGCTGATAAGAAATACGTATTTACAGTTGATACTAAGTGCAATCCCTATTTTCTTTCAGTGGCATTGAATGCTTCGGAAATGTTGCATCGTCAGTTAAAAGACAAATTAGCAATCTATAACCCTTTGCGGTTAGTGTCTGCTATTCAAAATATGCAAATTCGGTTGCCTGAAGATAAGGTCCAGATGGATTTTGAAAATCGTTATAAACAGATAGAAGGGATAATGAAAAAAATGCAGGAATCAAAAGATAAGCTGAACCGCTTGTTTGATATACTGCTTTATTCATTATTGCTTAGGGGACAAGAATTTAATGAACAACGAATTAATCTACTTTCGGACAATCCTCTAATCGCTACAACGGACAAATGTACATACGATGACGGGCGAAATATTTCTTCCTTGAAAGAATATAATAACAAGCGAGCATCCTTGTATAAATATCTAGATAAGGGAATAGTGCAGCAATATTTCGACTTTGACTCTGGCAAGATAAAATTTTTTGGTCGAGATACAGTCCACATCTAAAATGGAACATAATTATTATGAAACTGCTTAGCTTGAAAATACAATCCCAATTTAGAAGTTTAGACCCAGGGTTTGAGGTCAAATTCCACCAACAGGATAATTTTGAGGCAATGACCCAGTTCAACCCCTTCTGTATAGTTGGCTTGAACGGTTGTGGTAAGTCGAATGTTTTGGAAGCTCTATCGCAGATATTCTATCATTTAGAGTTATGTGTGGGAAAACATCTACCATCTGTGTTGAGAGAAAAGAATATATTTGATTCTCGAAAATGTACGGTGGACGCCTTCACATTGAAATACCTTACCTTTGGTAATCGTAAGGTAGAAGCTAAAGAGCAACATGCTGTGGTAATCACCATTGAGAAAAAAGCTGGCGAAGCACCTATGATGAGTGTTGTACCTTTATATGGATCAGCACCAGCTATGCGCTTTGATCTTGGAAAAAGTTCTGTCGGTATAACCTCTATGGCAAAATCATTCTTACCTCAATATGTGATAGCTTACTCTTCAGGCGAAAATGAAACTTTGAGTATTCCGTTCATCAAGAGTCGGTTTATTCATTTGTTTGAGTTTCGGGAGAATGTTGTTAACGATGTGGTCGATTATTCATCGCCAGAGAATAGCCTTATATATGTAGATTCGAATATGAGCCAAGCCATTTTGCTCTGTTGCCTGTTGTTTGAGGATGAGATTACATTAAAGTCCTTGGCCACTTCCGAGTATACTGGGATTTTGGGGATTAAAATGTTTCGGATGCACCTGCGAGAAGAATTCTTTGAAGAGGGAAAATACAAGAATTCTTATTTTCAATTGTTCAAGCGTAAGTCTACAGGTAACGAAGTTTCTGCCAAGGGGTTATTTGAGATACTGAAAGATATTTCTACACTCTCCTGGTATGATATAGAGGAAGGAGCTTATTATTTTGACTTTTGGGTGAATGATGCAACAAAAGATGCTTTCAAATATTATTTCCATACTGCGATGGATTGCTTTCAAGTATTCCGATTGCTCTACGAATTAAACAACTATGCCGTTAAGTTAGAAAAACAGAAGGAAATCTTTGGTTCCACAGGTGTATATACTGATGGGAAGTTTGGTATGCCAGGTTCAGACGATGATGTATTTCATTTCCTTGATTTCTATCTAGTCAAACAGGTAGATGAACTAGGTGGTGAAAAAGAGTTACTTTTAAAGGAATTCTCGGATGGCGAACACCAATTTATACATACCATGGCTATTTGCCTTCTCCTGAAAGACAGTGATTCCTTGATATTGCTTGATGAACCAGAGACTCATTTCAATCCCAGTTGGCGTTCACATTTCGTTAGTATATTAGATAAAACATTGAAAAATGCTTGTTCTAATTTAAAAGAGCATGATAGTCGCTTTGTCAACTTTATGAAAGATATATTGATAACGACCCATTCACCGTTCATCATATCAGATTGTCGAGCAGACCATGTAATTGTTGTTACGAAGGAAGGCGACCATGCCAATGCAAAAAAGGCATCAACTATGGGAATCAAGACGTACGGAGCTTCCATAAGCTTCATACAAACCAAGATATTCGGTAGCACAGATACCATAGGAGGAAAAGCATACCAAGAGATGAAAAGTATTGGTATGCAAAAGGATAAGAATAAGCAGCAAAAGTTAAACGAAGTCAATAGTAAATTTGGAGAATCATTAGAAAAACTGATGATTCTTAGCGAGATAAACGAAGAATAATCATGTGGAAGCAATATAGCTTTATCGAACACCGTATCCAAGGTTTACAAGACTTTGTAGATTATATCTTTCTCGAAGTTTTGTTTCATGCTCCCGAACATCGTGCTGAAGAATTGATTGCAGTCGTTGATGAGCCAACCAAGAATTTCTTTGTAGAGATGAAAGGGTGCAAGTTCTATGAACAACTGAGTAAACTGTATGATAAATGTAAGTCCTTAGATGATGGAAAAATCAACTTTTTGTGTACTGCATATAGCAATAATAACCAGATTGAGCGATTGTGTCGAAAAGAGATAAAGCCATTACGTTTCAAGGACTTGCAGAAAGTTTATAAAGACGATGAAGATTGGAAATCCTTGTTGAATTCTCTGAAAATTTTCTGTAACGATTTATATACAGAGTTTGTCAATTTGAAAGCTTTCCAAGACAGATATGGTACGATGGGCGAGTATTATAAAACTCTGGTGAAGAATGATTCCATATGCCATTGTTGCGGCATTGGGAGTATCTTGACAGAAGATAATGTCCCGCGTGATGCCTTTGACCATTATTTGCCAAAGGCGCTCTATCCTTTTGTCTCACTAAACTTTCACAACTTGATCCCAACTTGTTATCATTGTAATAGTTCATACAAGAGGGAGTCTGATACACTTTTTGTGGAACGTGGACGAAAAGAAACACAAGTTAAGGCTTTTGTTCCATTCTCAAACGGAGAAGAATCATTTTATAAAATATATGTAAATGTCGAAATGATAACTTGTTATAAGCGTGAAGATACGAAAATAGAAGATATAAATGTAATTTGCTCATGCCCTGAGTATCCTGAAGAATGTGATAATTGGATGCGTGTATATAAAATAAAAGAGCGATATACTTCCTATTGTCATAGGCTAGAGAATCTTTGTCTCATAAACGATATTATAGAGCTGAGTTTTTCAAATCCAGACTATGCAAAGATGGAGATACAAAAAATGGAAAGAAATCTCAATATTCATGGGAATTTTCTCCTTGCTCCTTTTGCTCGAGCTGTATTTCAATCATTAGGTAAAGCAATTTAGGAGATATGCTATGAATATAGGTTCAATATTACGATATTTCTTATGGTGGATGATGAATCTAGCATCAAGCTTATTGATAGCTAGCCTCTATTTCATAAAAGCACAGGTTACATTATTCTCAATAGGAATTTCTTGGCTAGATACAGTACTAACAATATTTGTATTCCTTGGAATACCTTTGTTGTTGTCGTTGATATTTATTCTGCTCTCAAAGGCTGCTAGTCCAAAAGATTCTTTAAGATTACCTGCACAAAAAGTAAGTAGTGCAAATAAGGACTATTTGCCAGTATATCTAAGTTACTTCTTTGTTTCTTTGAGTATACCTGGCAGTGTACAGGAAGGTTTAGTTTATGTTGTATTGGTGGTATTTATTTTTATTATATGGATATTTACATCTCTTACAACAACATACTATTTTAATCCTCTTCTATTGTTGATGGGGTATAAGTTCTATAATGTTACTTCTTTTACCTTTGCACCTGGAAACAAGTTTAAACGAATTGGTTAACGGGTGTTAAGGTGAACTGTATGTCACGCTAGAATATCACTATTTTTTGATTCAGTCCTTCGCCAAGCCAAATGTTTTCTTGTTTCCATTTAATGCTAAAATGTCAATAA
>OMAM01000110.1_pt1 | contig 60058 bp, 47 predicted proteins | sample 1644621 | NCBI WGS metagenome assembly OMAM01 (sample SAMEA103958120, study PRJEB25191) | human gut metagenome | biome: human-associated habitat [ENVO:00009003]; feature: intestine environment [ENVO:2100002]; material: feces | place: Germany | collected 2013/2015 | reverse complement strand
GCTTCGTTGCCGACATCAGTACCAGAGAGTAGGCGCCCTCCAACACCTCCATTGTATCACAAAGAGCCTCCTCGATCGAGGGGGCTTTTAATCTCATCTGGGTGATGATATACGCAATGATTTCCGTATCGCTTGTGGAATGGAAAATCGCACCGTTCAGTTCGAGCCGGTCACGCAAAGAATAGGCATTGCTGATATTGCCGTTATGTGCCAGTGCCATTTTCCCTTTCTGATGATTGACCTCGATCGGCTGGCAGTTGCTGCGGTTGTTACCACCGGTTGTTCCGTAACGGACATGACCGACACAGGCGGTTGCCGCCGGAAATTTTGCCAGTACCTCTCTTGAAAACACATCATTGACAAGTCCCAGATCCTTATGCGAGGTAAAAAGACCATCCTCACAGACCACAATTCCGCAGCTTTCCTGTCCACGGTGCTGCAGGGCATATAATCCATAATAGGCAATCTCTGCAAGATTTGTGGCGTTTAGGGTAAAGCACCCAAAAACGCCACATTCTTCATGAATTCCTTTTAAATTTTCCATTACTGCTCCTCCGTCTTCGTAACTGTTCAGTACCTTCACAGTTACGATGCAAAATCCATTCCAAATCGGCTTCGCCGATGGGATTTTGCATTACTGAATCATTTTCTTACGGTCTTGGCAGTAAATGCTTCGACCTGTTCTGAATAGTTACCCGTTTTCAGTACATGTTCACACGCTGCATTGACAAATCCCTGAAACAGGGGATGCGATTTATTGGGTCTGCTCTTGAATTCCGGATGATACTGCACACCGATAAAGAACGGATGCCCACTTAATTCCACCGCCTCCACAAGGCGTCCGTCCGGAGACAGACCGCTTAAGGTAAGTCCTGCCTGCTGCAGGCTATCCCGGTATGCATTATTAAATTCGTAACGATGACGATGACGCTCGTTAATATGATTTGTGCCGTAGCACTTTTCCATTCCGGTTCCCTTCTGGATTTCACAGGGGTAGCTTCCAAGACGTAATGTTCCGCCCTTATCAATATCGTCATTCTGTCCCGGCATATAATCAATGACCTTGTTGGCACAAAGCTCATCGAACTCACCGGAATTGGCATCGGTAATTCCTGCCACATGACGGGCAAATTCCATAACCGCAATCTGCATGCCAAGGCAGATGCCCAGATACGGGATGCCCTTCTCCCTTGCATATCCGGCTGCCAGAATCATGCCTTCAATACCCCGGTTTCCAAATCCTCCGGGAACGATGATTCCCTGAAGAGAACCTAATTCTTCCTCTACCGTCTGTTCCGTTAACTTCTCGGAATCAATCCACTCAATCTTCACATAAGTCCCACACTGGTATCCGGCATGCTGCAGCGCCTCCGCTACCGAAAGATATGCATCGTGAAGCTGTACATATTTCCCCACAAGTCCGATCCGGACTTCCTTCTTCCGGCTCTTGATCTTTTCTACCAGTGCCGTCCATTCCTTCAGATCGCAGGGTGCTGTTTTAAGGGAAAGCTCCCGGCACACGATCGAAGAGAAGTTGGCTTCTTCGAGCATCAGCGGGGCTTCATAGAGATTGGGCAGGGTGATATTCTCAATCACACAGTCCGGCTTTACATTACAGAACATGGAAATTTTGTTCTTAATGGAATCCTCCAGCGGTTCATCACACCGGAGCACGATAATATTCGGGTTAATTCCCATTCCCTGTAATTCCTTTACGGAGTGCTGGGTCGGTTTGGACTTGTGTTCTTCGGAGCCACGCAAATATGGCACGAGTGTCACATGAATAAATAAGCTGTTTTCCCTTCCGATTTCCAGTGCAATCTGACGGATGGCCTCCAGAAACGGCTGTGACTCGATATCACCGATGGTTCCGCCGATTTCTGTAATTACGACATCTGCGTCAGTCTGTTTTCCGACACGGTAAACGAACTCCTTGATCTCATTCGTAATATGAGGAATGACCTGTACCGTGGAGCCTAAATACTCTCCACGGCGTTCTTTATTTAATACGTTCCAGTAAACCTTACCGGTTGTCAGGTTGGAAAACCGGTTTAAGTCTTCATCAATGAATCTTTCGTAATGGCCGAGGTCTAAGTCTGTTTCCGCACCATCCTCCGTAACATATACCTCTCCATGCTGAAAAGGACTCATGGTTCCCGGATCCACATTGATGTACGGATCCAGCTTCTGCGCAGCTACCTTTAAGCCCCTTGCTTTTAATAATCGTCCCAGAGAGGCCGCCGTAATTCCTTTTCCCAGTCCGGATACGACACCTCCCGTTACGAAAATATACTTGGTCATTGCTTTCACCCTCTCTTTCTTTACTGTATGCCTAAGTTCGAATAGCCCATCAGACTTTCATCGACCTCTCTTGCTGCTTCTCTCCCTTCCCGGATTGCCCAGACAACAAGGGACTGTCCGCGGTGCATATCGCCTGCGGTAAAAACATGCGGTACGTTCGTCTGATATTTTCCTGCTTCGGTATTTACGTTGGTGCGTGCATTCAGCTCTACCCCGAACGCATCTGCAATTCTCTTTTCACATCCTAAAAATCCGGCTGCAATCAGCACCAGCTCTGCCGGAAGAATCTGTTCGGTTCCTTCGATCTCCTTCATGACTCTTCTGCCGGTCTTCTTATCGACTTCACCATGCAGCTTAATCGTCTTTACAGCCGTCAGCTCACCCTTTTCATTCCTGATAAATTCCTTGACTGTGGTTTCATAAATACGGGGATCCTTACCAAACTGGTCAATCGCTTCCTCCTGGCCGTAATCCACCTTGCACACCCGCGGCCATTCGGGCCATGGATTGGATTCGGTTCTTTTATCCGGTGCTTTAGGCATCATTTCAATCTGGATCACATTCTTGGCGCCCTGACGGATGGCAGTTCCCACACAGTCATTTCCGGTATCACCGCCACCGATAATGACTACATTTTTATCCCTGGCACTGATCCAGTTTTTCGCTGCCTTACGGATCTCCATGTTGGCATCCAGTAAGGATTTCGTTGCGGATTTCAGATAATCTACCGCAAAGTAAATGCCGGATGCATCTCTTCCCGGTACATCAATATTTCTGGCATTGGCAGATCCACAGGCAAGAACCACACGGTCAAACTTCTCCATGATTCTGGAGGCTGCATATTCCGGATTCTCTCCACCTACCTCTGCATTTGTCACAAAGGTGATTCCCTCCTGCTTCATGACGTCGATCTTCCGCTCTACGAAGCGTTTTTCCAGCTTCATGTTCGGAATACCATACATCAATAGTCCGCCGGGACGGTCGGAACGCTCAAAGACCGTAACCGAATGTCCTCTCTTATTTAACTGGTCTGCGGTTGCAAGTCCGCTTGGGCCTGAGCCGATGACTGCAACCTTTTTACCGGTTCTGGTTCTTGGCGGCTTCGGATCTGCATAGCCGTTCTGATACGCATATTCAATAATCGATAACTCATTTTCCTTGGTGCAGACCGGATCTCCGTGCAGACCGCAGGTGCATGCTGCCTCGCACAGTGCCGGGCACACTCTTCCGGTAAATTCCGGGAAATTATTGGTCTTTTTCAGACGGTTATACGCCTGCTTCCAGTTGCCGGTATACACAAGATCGTTCCATTCCGGCACCAGGTTATGAAGGGGACATCCGCTTGTCATCCCCATTAAGGTCATACCCGACTGGCAGAACGGCACACCGCATTCCATACATCTGGCTGCCTGCTCCTGCTGATGATCTCTCGATAACGGAGTATGAAATTCATTGAAGTTCTTAATTCTCTCATGAGGCTTCACTGCTTTGGAAACCTCTCTGTCATATTCTAAAAATCCAGTTGGTTTTCCCATTATAATGTACCTCCTAAGGCTTCATATTCTTTCGGAATAATCTTTTTAAACTTCGGTATATATTCTTCAAAGTGCGCTAAGATCTCTTTTCCCTTCGGGGAATCGGTTGCATTCACATGCTCCTCAAGCAGCGTCTTTAATTCTGCAATGTCCTTTTCCTTCTGAAGCTCACCAAAGTTAATCAGTTCCTTATTCAGTCTGGTATATAAATCAAAGTCCTCATCGAGTACATAAGCGATACCGCCGCTCATTCCGGCTGCGAAGTTCTTGCCGGTTTTGCCTAAGACAACCACACGTCCGCCGGTCATGTATTCGCATCCATGATCGCCGACACCTTCTACAACAGCGCGTGCGCCGGAGTTACGGACACAGAACCTCTCTCCTGCCACACCGTTGATGAACGCCTTACCACTGGTTGCACCATAGAGCGCCACATTTCCGACAATGATATTTTCATCTGCTGCAAAGTGTGCATCCTTCGGAGGATAAACAATAATTTTACCACCGGAAAGCCCCTTGCCAAGATAATCGTTGCTGTCACCGCAAAGTGTAAGCGTCAGTCCCTTCGGGATAAAGGCACCAAAGCTCTGACCGCCTGCGCCCTGACATTTTATTACATAGCTGTCTTCAGCAAGGCTGTTCTTATACTGTCTGGTGATTTCCGCACCAAACAGAGTACCAAAGGTACGGTTGACGTTGCTGACCTGAACCTCGATGGATTTCTTCTTTCCTTCCTTAAGTGCAGGTCCGAGCTTCTTAAGCAGCACCTTCTCATCCAGCGTCTTATCAAGGTCAAAGGAATAAATCTGCTTCTTATCAAAGACTGCTCCTGCATGGTCTGAGACATAAGGATTGTCAAGGATGTTGGAAACATCGATATGCTCTGCCAGTCCCTCCAGATGCTCCTTTTTCTTAAGGAGATCGGAACGTCCCACAAGCTCATCCACACTGCGGACACCGAGCTTACTCATATATTCACGCAGCTCCTGCGCAATAAATCTCATAAAGTTAATGACATATTCCGGCTTTCCGGCAAAACGCTTACGAAGCTCCGGATTCTGGGTTGCAATACCAACCGGGCAGGTATCCAGGTTGCAGACACGCATCATGACACATCCCATGGTTACAAGCGGAGCGGTTGCAAAACCGAATTCTTCCGCACCAAGGATGGCTGCGATGGCAACATCACGGCCGCTCATCAATTTTCCGTCTGTCTCGATCCGGACCTTGTTACGAAGGCCGTTCATAATTAAGGTCTGGTGGGTTTCTGCAAGACCAAGCTCCCACGGAAGACCGGCATTGTGAATGGAGGTCTTCGGAGCAGCACCCGTACCACCGTCATAACCGGAAATCAGGATGACCTGGGCACCGGCCTTGGCAACACCTGCTGCGACCGTACCTACACCTGCTTCGGATACCAGCTTTACCGAAATTCCGGCATTCTTATTCGCATTCTTTAAGTCATAAATCAATTGTGCCAGGTCCTCAATCGAATAGATATCGTGATGAGGCGGCGGGGAAATCAGGCTTACTCCCGGAGTGGAATGTCTGGTCTGTGCAATCCACGGATAAACCTTTTTACCCGGAAGATGTCCACCTTCACCGGGCTTTGCTCCCTGTGCCATCTTGATCTGGATTTCCTTCGCACTTACCAGATACTCACTGGTTACTCCGAATCGTCCGGATGCCACCTGTTTAATTGCAGAACACTTATTTAATCCATCCTTGCCAATTGTCAGACGGTCAATGCTCTCACCGCCTTCACCGGAATTGGATTTTCCATGAAGGGTATTCATGGCAATTGCCAGTGTCTCATGTGCTTCCTTGGAAATAGAACCATAGGACATCGCACCGGTTTTAAACCGGGTTACGATACAATCCACATCCTCGACTTCGTCGATCGGAACCGGCTCTGCTGCATAATTGAAATCAAGCAGTCCACGTAAGTTCCGTACCTTGTCCTCTTCATTGACAAGGGAGGTATACTGTTTAAATAAGGAATAATCTCCTCGCTTCGTGGATTCCTGAAGAAGATGAATCGTCTGCGGATTGTACAGATGCTCTTCTGCTCCGGAACGCATCTTATGTCTGCCCGGGCTGTCCAGAGTCAGGTCATTTTCAAGTCCTAACGGATCGAAGGCTTCGGTATGCAGCTCTTCCACCTGCTTCTGAATATCCTTCAGGGTAAGGCCTCCCACACGGCAGACCGTATTCGTGAAATACTTGTCAATCACGGAGGAATCCATACCGATTGCTTCAAAGTTCTTGGAGCCCTCATAGGACTGGATCGTGGAAATACCCATCTTGGAAGCAATCTTTACGATACCATGTAACACAGCGGAATTATAATCATCCACGGCTGCATAGTAATCCTTGTTGAGCATGTTGTTTTCGATCAGTTCCTTTACGGTATCGAGTGCCAGATACGGGTTGATTGCACACGCACCGTAGCCTAACAGCGTTGCAAAGTGATGTACCTCTCTTGGCTCGCCGGACTCTAAGATCATGGCAACGCTCGTTCTCTTCTTCGTTGCAACAAGGTATTGCTGCAATGCGGAAACCGCAAGCAGGGAAGGGATTGCCATGTGGTTTTCATCCACGCCACGGTCTGACAGGATCAGGATATTGGCACCCTCTTTGTACGCACGGTCCACCTCGATAAACAGATGGTCGATTGCTTTTTCCAGGCTCATGCTCTTATAGTAAATGATCGGAACCACTTCCACATGGAAGCCGTCCTCCTTCATATTTTTAATCTTAAGAAGGTCGGTATTGGTCAAAATCGGGTTATTGACACGTAATACCTTACAATTGCCTGCCTTTTCCTCTAACAGGTTACCATCCTCACCAATGAATACCGTGGTGGAGGTAACAATTTCCTCACGGATGGCGTCAATCGGTGGATTGGTTACCTGGGCAAACAGCTGCTTAAAATAATGGAACAGTGGCTGATGGTGTTTGGAAAGTACGGCAAGCGGGGTATCAATACCCATGGCTGCAATGGCTTCCTGTCCGTTTCTTGCCATCTGCAAAATACTGTTGCGGTAATCCTCGTAGGTATAACCAAACGCCTTCTGCAGACGCTGACGCTCTTCATAGGTATATTCCGGAACCTTTTCGTTCGGAATATGCAGATTCTTCAACTCTACCAGATTGCTGTCAAGCCATTCTCCGTAAGGCTGTCTGGAAGCGTACTGCTCCTTTAAGGCATCATCATCAATCATCTCACCCTTTATGGTATCGACAAGCAGCATCTTACCGGGACGGAGACGATCCTTTCTTAAGATATGCTCCGGAGCAACCGGAAGCACACCGACCTCGGAGGAAAGGATGAGCTGATGATCATCGGTAATATAATAACGGGAAGGCCGAAGTCCGTTACGGTCAAGCACCGCTCCCATAATATCGCCATCGCTGAACAGAATGGACGCCGGACCATCCCACGGCTCCATCATCGTTGCATAATAATTATAGAAATCTTTCTTTTTCTGGGACATGGTACGGTTATTGACCCACGGCTCCGGAATGGTAATCATCACGGCCAGCGGGAGCGGCATACCACTCATGACCAGAAATTCCAGCGTGTTATCCAGCATTGCGGAATCGGAACCGGAAGAATTAATCACAGGAAGTACCTTATATAATTCTCCCTTTAAGTACTCAGATTCCATCGTTTCTTCTCTTGCGAGCATCTTGTCCGCATTACCGCGGATGGTATTGATCTCACCATTGTGCACGATGAACCGGTTCGGATGAGCCCTTTCCCAGCTCGGATTCGTGTTGGTAGAGAATCGTGAATGTACCAGCGCGATTGCGGAACAGTAATCCTCGCTCTGCAGATCCGGATAAAAGGTACGAAGCTGTTTTACCAGGAACATTCCTTTATAAGCAATCGTTCGGGAGGAAAGCGTTACTACATAGGTATTCTCTGTACTTTGTTCAAAAATTCTTCTTATGATATACAGCTTCCGGTCAAAATCAATGCCCTTTTCTGTCTCTGCCGGTTTCCTGACGAATCCCTGCATAATATATGGCATACAGTCGATTGCTCTTTGTCCGAGTACATCCGGTACGGTCGGAACCACACGCCATCCCAGGAATTCAAGTCCTTCCTTTTCTACGATGATTTCAAACATCTTCTTGCTTTGGTTTCTCTTTAATTCATCCTGCGGGAAGAAGAACATTCCCACACCGTACTCCCGTTCCTTCGGAAGTACAATTCCGGCTTCCCTGCAGGCCTTTACAAAGAACTTGTGGCTGATCTGCAATAAGATACCGACACCGTCACCTGTTTTACCCTCCGCATCCTTACCTGCACGGTGCTCCAGGTTTTCTACGATGCTCAACGCATCGGATACTGTTTTGTGCGTTTTTCTTCCTTTCATATCTACAATTGCACCGATACCGCAGTTATCATGTTCAAATGAAGACCGGTACAAAGCAGGCTGTGGAAGATCTTTCTTCGTGTCAAACATAATTGTTCTCCTTTCATTTCACCCTTATATATAAAATAAACCTAACTCTATTTTTGTCCCTCTCACTAAATTCATGCTTCGCTTTCGCTTGCATTCATTAAGTGTTCCGGACTGGTTCGCACTAAGTTCAAGCTTCATCTTACGATTTGCTTTCACTAAGTGCTCTACACAAATAATTAAGAGTTTGCTTGCAAACTCTTTGCGCGCGAGCGGTGTTGCAAAGCAACTAATTTCTTCTCCGCGAGCTGCGCATCCACGTTCTTCATTTTGTTTTATAAAACAAAATGAGGAGCCTGATAAGGGCACTTATCCCTCAACAGACTCCTTTGTCTTTTCCTGTATACAATAATGCAATTTTTATCTAAGCGCCATTTTAAACGGTTTCTACAGTGATGTCAATAGAAATTTGACATTTTTCTCAATTCTGCATTACTTCCTAATTAATGCGTTTTTCCGTATGCCGTTTATCGGAAAATTTTTTCTGATTTTTTTAAAAAACCTATTGACAACCGGAAATTTTAGGTCTAAAATCCGAACTATCATAAGCAAAGGCGCTATGAGGTTTATCCTTGTGGCGTCTTTTTTTATGTGGAAATTGTTTTCCTTAAAGCGCTGCACAAGACGCGCACTTGTGCAGCCACCCTCAAAACAGAATTGGTTTTGAGCTATCACAACAATTTTAAAGGAGGCCATTTATGAGAAGTAATGTACCAGAAATTTTCGGAAGTATGGTATTCAACGATGCCATAATGAGAGATAAACTTCCTAAAGACATTTACAAATCCTTAAAAAAGACCATCGAGGATGGCAAAGATTTAGATATTACTGTAGCCAATGTGGTTGCCATTGCCATGAAGGACTGGGCAATCGAAAAAGGAGCTACCCATTATACACACTGGTTCCAGCCGATGACCGGGATCACCGCTGAAAAGCATGACAGCTTCATTTCTCCACAGAATGACGGACGCATCATCATGGAGTTCTCCGGTAAAGAGCTGATCAAGGGCGAACCGGATGCATCCAGCTTTCCTTCCGGCGGCTTACGTGCCACCTTTGAAGCAAGAGGCTATACCGCATGGGATCCTACCTCTTACGCTTTCGTAAAGGACGGAGTGCTTTGTATTCCTACCGCATTCTGCTCCTACGGCGGTGAAGCACTGGATAAGAAGACACCTCTTCTCCGCTCCATGGAAGCCCTTGGCGAACAGGCCGTCCGTGTATTACGTCTCTTCGGTAACACCGATGCAAAGCGTGTCATCACAACGGTTGGTCCCGAGCAGGAATACTTCCTTGTAGATAAGGACTTATACGAGCAGAGGAAAGACCTTGTTTACTGCGGACGTACCTTATTTGGTGCGATGGCACCGAAGGGTCAGGAAATGGAGGATCACTACTTTGGAGCGATCAAGCCAAGAATTTCCGCTTTCATGAAGGAATTAAACGAAGAATTATGGAAGCTGGGTATTTTAGCGAAAACCGAACATAACGAAGTATCGCCTGCACAGCATGAGCTGGCACCGATCTTCTCTACTACCAATATTGCAACCGACCACAACCAGATCACCATGGAAATCATGAAGAATGTAGCAAAGAGACATAATCTGGTCTGTCTGCTTCATGAAAAGCCGTTCAAGGGTGTGAACGGAAGTGGTAAGCATAACAACTGGTCTTTGACAACCGACACCGGTGTCAACCTGTTAGAGCCCGGTAAATCTCCTTATGAAAATGCACAGTTCCTCTTATTCTTATCCGCAGTCATCAAAGCGGTGGATGAATATCAGGATCTGATGAGAGTTTCCGTTGCATCTGCTGAAAATGATCATCGTCTGGGCGCTAACGAAGCACCTCCGGCTATCATTTCCATGTTCCTTGGAGATGATCTGGAAGCTATCCTGGAAGCCATCGAAAGTGGTAAGCCATATAACGGAAGCGGTATTGAAAAGATGGAAATCGGTGTTCATGTACTTCCTTCCTTCCCGAAGGATACGACAGACCGTAACCGTACTTCACCGTTTGCCTTTACCGGTAACAAGTTCGAGTTCCGGAGTCTTGGTTCTTCCCAGTCGATCTCCGGACCGAACATCATTCTCAATACCATTGTTGCAGAGGAATTAAAGCAGTTTGCGGATGAGCTCGAGGGTGCGGAGGACTTCACCGAAAAGCTCAACGAACTCATTAAAAAGACCATTAAGGAGCATAAGAGAATTATCTTTAACGGTGACGGATATTCGGATGAGTGGAAAGCAGAGGCCAAAAAGAGAGGTCTTCTGAACTTAAAGACTACCGTAGATGCCCTTCCTACCTTCCTTGCACCGAAGAATGTAGAACTCTTCACCAAGCATAAAATCTTTACCGAAAAGGAAATGGAATCCAGATATGAAATCTTACTGGAAACCTACAGCAAGGTTATCAACATTGAAGGTCTTACTATGGTTGACATGGCAAAGAAACAGATTCTGCCTGCTGTAAATTCCTATATCGGAAACCTCGCTTCCACTGCAAAGAAGAAGCTGTCGGTTACCGAAGGTTTATCCTGCAGGATGGAAAAAGATCTGCTTGAAAAGCTTTCCGTACTGGAAGATTCTGCTTATGACAAAGCAAATAAACTGGCTGCTCTCCTTGAAGAAGGCGGAAAGCTTTCCGATGGCCTTGCTCAGGCAACCTTCTATAAGGATCAGATCCTTCCTGCTATGGAAGCATTAAGAAGCGACTGTGATGCACTCGAAGTAGATACTGCAGAAAGCTCCTGGCCGTTCCCGCAGTATGGTGATCTGCTGTTCCATATCTGATCGTAAATAAAAATATATAAAATAATGACACAATGGCGTGTATACTTTCTTAAGTGTACACGCCGTTTTACTTTAAAGGAGGAGATGTATTATGACAGAAGAAATTTTAAGTGCCGTAAGCAGTGAAGTTTTCAGCGTCTGGTTCTTGATTGGCGCAGCGCTGGTGTTCTGGATGCAGGCCGGTTTTGCAATGGTGGAGGCTGGTTTTACCAGAGCCAAGAATACCGGTAACATCATCATGAAGAATTTGATGGATTTTTGTATTGGTACCGTAGTATTTATTTTAATTGGTTTCAGCCTCTTACTTGGTGAGGATCTGGTCGGTCTCATTGGTAAGCCCGGATTTGATATTTTCACCGGCTACGCAGACTTTGACTGGTCCAATTTCGTATTCAACCTGGTATTCTGTGCGACGACTGCAACCATCGTTTCCGGCGCCATGGCAGAAAGAACCAAATTTTTATCCTATTGTATTTATTCTGCAGTAATTTCTGCATTGATCTACCCCATTGAGGCACACTGGATCTGGGGCGGCGGCTGGTTATCCCAGTTAGGCTTCCATGATTTTGCAGGCTCCTGTGCCATCCACATGGTTGGTGGTATTTCCGCATTAATCGGTGCTGCTCTCTTAGGCCCCCGTATCGGTAAATACACAAAGGATGAAAGCGGCAAAATCATAAAGGTAAATGCTTTCCCCGGTCACAACATTACAATCGGTGCACTCGGTGTATTCATTCTCTGGCTCGGCTGGTATGGCTTTAACGGTGCTGCAGCCACAAGCGTAGAGCAGCTCGGATCCATTTTTGTAACAACGACCATTGCTCCTGCAATTGCTACCGTTGTATGTATGATTTTTACCTGGATTAAGTATGGCAAGCCCGATGTTTCCATGTGTCTGAATGCATCCCTTGCAGGTCTTGTTGCAATAACTGCTGGCTGTGATGTAACCGATGCTTTCGGTGCCATTGTTATCGGTGCCGTATCCGGTGTTTTAGTTGTATTCGGTGTCTGGCTGTTAGATTACAAGCTCCGCGTTGATGATCCGGTTGGTGCCGTAGCAGTTCACTGCTTAAACGGTATCTGGGGTACCCTGGCAGTTGGTTTATTTGCAACCACCTCTGCTCCCGGAAATGATTCATATACCGGTTTATTCTATGGTGGCGGCTTCCATCTATTTGGCTTACAGCTTCTTGGTTTTGTCAGTGTTGCTGCCTGGACCGCTGTTACCATTACGATTACCTTCTTAATTATTAAAGCAACCGTTGGATTAAGAGTTACGGAAGAAGAAGAAATTGTTGGTCTGGATCCTACCGAGCATGGTCTTGCATCTGCTTATTCCGGATTCAGCATCATGGATATTTCCAACACCATGACGATGGAAACAAATGCCAACACAAGTCTTGGCAGCGATTCCTACGAAGCAGCTTCACCTGCTGCAAAGAACGCTTCCGTAAAGGTTGTTACCGCTCCTGTTTCCCTTGATACAGGTATTCATAAGATTGTGATTATTGCAAAGCTTTCCAGATACGATTACTTAAAGAAAGCCATGAACGACTTAGGTGTTACCGGCATGACCGTTACACAGGTTATGGGTTGTGGTATCCAGAAGGGTGCCGGTGAAATGTACCGAGGCGTTGAAATGGATGCAACTTTACTTCCTAAGGTTAAGGTCGAGGTTGTTGTCAGCAAGATTCCTGTTGAGGATGTTATTGAAGCTGCTAAGAAGGCTCTGTACACCGGACATATCGGTGACGGTAAGATCTTCGTATACAACGTTGACAAGGTTGTAAAGATTCGTACCGGCGAAGAAGATTACGATGCACTTCAGGATGTTGAGTAATCTCTTTACATAGCTCCTATAAATGTTGTTGTGAAAAAGGCCGCTGACTCCGTCAAGGAGCAGCGGTCTTTTGCTTCTACCAGGTTTTCTTTCCTTCCAAAACCTTATGCTTTCAGTAAATATCGACACTCTACATGATATTCAACAGACTTCTAGCCTCATCTGCACTCATGAATTCTGTATCTTGATTTTGACAAACCTCTTTAAATTCTTTTATTATTTCCCAATTATAGTGTACCTGTTGTTTTGAACCATAACCAGAATCCTCAAACCCCAGACGAACTGTTTCTGCTCCCATAGCTATCGCAGTGTTAATCAACTCAAAATTGGTTCGATGTGCATGCGTAATGCCCCAGATTGCATCCTGCGCCTTGAAGGAGCTTTTGATATACTGAACCATATATTTAAGTACCTTTTCCTCTGCTGGTGCTGCACCTTCATGCCCCAATACTACACTAAACCAAACGGGAAGTGAAAATCCATACTTCTTTGCAAGTTCCCGAGTTGTATAAATATGCCCCAGCTCAAAAACCTCAACCTCTGCTTTCTTTCGATACTGCTTTATTTTATTGATACAATATACAACATCCTTCGGTGAATTAATATATACCTGCTCTCCAAGATTTACAGATCCAACATTTAGAGAATGCGCTTCGATTCGCATATCTTCAGACACGCATACGCACCTCTGCTCTATCGTTAAATCAGAAACACCCCCGGTGGATATTTCAATAATAATGTTTGAGTATTTCCTGATCTCCTCTATAATCCGATTTGTAAATTCCGGGGCTTCTGTAAGACAAGCGTTCTCATCCCGAACATGTAAATGTACCATCGAAGTTCCAAGTTCTGAGCATTTTAAAATGTCTTCTACCAATGCAGATTGATCTATTTTATGTCTAATAGCCTCTACTGGTGCAACCGATAAAAGTATTTTTTTCATTTCACTGCACCTTTCTTCACGAGTGCCTCCTTTAATGCCCTTGCTCCAAAGGATGGGCTGGAAACAACCACCTTTCCTGTCTTATCATGAAGAAATTCCTCACAATAACTCATAGACCCCTGTGCAAGAAGAATAATATCTGCTTCTCCAGCATATTTCTCTGCATAATCAAGCATTTTTTCTTTAAATGCGTTCTGTTCGATGCCAAAGGCGTTTTCCACTAGAATTTCTGTAATATCTACTTTTTTCCCACAAGCCTTTGCCATACGTCTTATGGTTCCAACAGTCGGATTTAATGTGGTGGACAGTGTTGCCATTACAGCAATGTTATCATAACCTACCGCTGCTTCTCTACACATATCTTCATCTATTCTGACGATCGGTACTCCTGCTACATCAGCAAAGCTCTTCATGGAATCTGCAATCTCCCCTACGGAAGAGCATGTATTTAAAATAGCCTCAGCCCCATCCATAATTGCCTGTGAATATAAGCCTATCAGCTTTGCTGCCGGTTTTGAATAAACACCACCATACGCAGTAACATCCGAAAGAATCGTTGCATCGCTATATGTCAAAAGTTCTATATCGTTTCCCAACACATTGTGAATCTGCTTATTTACATCATCGATTAATTCTGGGGTTGTCCCCGTATAAACTATTCCTATCTTCATGATCCGCCTCCTACTTTGCATATATGCTCTATTATTTGCTTTAAGGTTTCCTCTTCACCTACATTCCCTGGAAAAATAATATATAAAATATTTGAAAAACGAGCTTTATAATTCAGACGCCATACTGGTATGCCTGGAGCAGCTTGCCCTATCACAATGGCCTTTTTAATATCCAATGCCTTTGTTGCAATATCACTTGATGTAATTCCCCCCTTTGCTATTACAAAATCAGGTTTAATCTGTAAATTAGCCACGATTCTTTGAACCGCATCTGAAATTTGTACAGACCTTTCAAGTGCTTGCTCTTTTGCTGCGCTTTTAACAACCTGCCTTGATGTATATACGAGAGGTATTTTATTCTGTTTCATTAATTCTGAACATAATTCCGACAGCTTTGTACTTTCCTTAGATAACTCTGTGCCTTCCTTACCATTAACTTCAAACAAAATCGGTACTACCATATCAAGTTCACTGGCTTTTTTAATCTGTTTTGTAGTTTTATCTGTATGCGAGCCTACAATAATAATCCCTCTTGCTCCCTGTATATAATTCTCCAGATAATTCTTTCGTGCCATTCCAGCAAGAACCCTTACAAAAGACGCAGCTGTACGAAACAGGTAATTTTTTCCTTGACTAATAGCCCGGTACAGGGCGATGCAGAATACTATCAGTTGTTCATCATTTACAGCATTCACAATTATCTTGTTGAAATGCTCAACCGCTTTCAGCTTACTTACAATTTCATTAATTCGTATATCACTGAGTTCCTCCAAAGAAATATCAACGACCTCGTCTTCTTTGAATCTGCCTTCTGTTTTTTCATAAATATATTTTTTTAGATCTGATTCATGATAACCAAAGGTTTCATCCTTAGCAAATTCTGTTTCTGCCGCCGGAATCAATTCATTACCATATCGCACATAATGAACATTATCAATTGTATATCTTCCGCCTTCAGCGAAATAAGGACATATAACTTCTCCATCAAAGCATATGGTATTGTCCTTTTCAAGTTCCCGTCGTAATACCTCAGTCTCCGTCGGATAATGTCCACGCAATGTAGAATCCGCTCTGCTGATTAGCAGGTATTTCTTTTCAGTAACCGCTGCAGACTTTTTTAAATTCAAGGCTATTTCCTGATGTACCTGAACTGTTTTTTCTTCACTAAATGCTCGTGAATTTGTCAGAATAAAATTCAGAAGATACTCATTGGCAAAAATATCTTTAATACTTTCTTCATCCCATCCCGTGTAGACTGGAACGTTGGCTACCGTCTGAGTACCGGTAGGATCATCATCAAGAACCACAATTTTATGTATTCCTGATCTTTGAATTTCACTTCTTAGCTCTCCTAGAAGATCCCTTTGCGTATGAATTGAATATTGATTCAATATTCTTGTGTTTTTGTGTTCCAACATATTGTTCCCCTGCGTAAAAATCTCTACCTCCTACTCATCTATTGATGTATTTTCCCAATAGATATAATGTTCCTTGATAATCTGCTCGATCATAGACACATTCTTTTCTTCCAATAGCCTGTATATTTTTTTATGTAACACATAATAATTCTGAATAGTGTCATTTTTAATATTTTCTTCTGTTGTCTTTAATCTAGATGGTAGAGTGAACTTACTGATATAATCATTGATAGTATACAGTATTTCATTTCCAACCATTTTAGTAATTGCAAGATGAAATTGATTATCCATCTTTGCAATTTCTTTGACAGATAGTTCCTCTCTATGAAGAGTTTCCTCAAACTTTTCCAAAACATCTTTAATTTCTCTCATGCCCTTTTCACTTTGATAACGGCATGCTAGATATAATGTTCCTATGTCTACCGCCATTCTGAAATTAATCAGTTCCTTCCAGTCCTTCTTTCCAAGCAAAATACCAAACATCATGGGATTTAGCATATTAGGATTATAGCCCTCTGACACGAAGGTTCCTTCCGGACGTTTAATATATACAATCCCATACGTTGTCAGTATCTTGATCACTTCCCTTATCGTATTACGTGACACTCCAAAGAGCTCACACATTTCTGTTTCTGTAGGAAGCTGATCTCCCGGCTTGAGTTCTCCCATGATAATCGCATTAATAATATTTTCCTTTACTTGCTCAACCATAGACTTAGTCTGTATTGTTGTTGTGAACTTTTTAGTATCCATTTTTCTCCATCAGAACCCTGCTTTTGTTCTGCTTTCCGCATCGCTAGGGTCAACATATTTTGATTCGTTTACTCCACATCTGCCTTTTATCTGCAAATCGTCATCAATCTCAAAAACATCATGCAAATCAATTGCTTCAAAATTAATTCTTCTGCTACCATATACAACCTGTATGGATATCGGTGCAGGTATAACCTGATACTTTTCCATCACATCCGTTCCACAGCTCGCATTTCCTAATCCGGAAACTGCATAATCCAACTCCAGTACTGCTCCTTTTTTCTGCTTCAGCTCTGAAATATTCAGCTTCTCAGACAATAGTCGATCAGTTTCTCTTCGAACCGAAAAAGCAATCAATCGATTGCTCGACAAATATACCTGATTACGTTTTCCATCTGTCAGCTTAATCCATCTCACATCCTGGTGTGATCCATATTCCTGTGGAAATATATAAAATTCATCATCAGATACATTACCTTCATAGTATCCTACTAATGTACTGTTCTTCCGATCCGGATAATTCTCTCCTGGACCTCTTCCATACCACTCTACTTTCTCTAATTCTGTGTCCAGAACCAGTTCGTGACCAATTCTTGGCAAATTTCTAATTGTACCATATGGCTGAATATACATATCTTTAATCAATGTACCCTCATCCGTCATGGAATACAGAATATATTCATGAATTCCCACATAGGTATTACCGTAACTTCTATGAACTGCAATTCCATTCCTATAACATTTAACTTCCTGAATTTTGCTATCCATATCCGCAAGATTGAGATCTCTCCATCCTGTTTTCATAAGATAGGACTCACTATGCAGGTCGTTATCTGTATATGCCCTTGAGATACTCAGTTTCTCACCTGATGCACATTCATTGGTATCCACAAACCGAATCCCATTTTGTATCCAGAATATCACTTTACCACTTTTCTTATCCATGATCAGCTTTGTATTTTTTTCATTGGAAAGTATAAAATTATTTTCTTCTTCAAATGGTGTAATATTAATTTCATCCCGTTTCTGCACTTGTACCATTCGATTCTCATGAATCAAATGCTGCGACGCTGCCACACAATGATCTTTTCTAATTCCATGGAAATTATCCTTTGAATAAAAATGTAAATTAACGAAGCATTCTCCTGAATAATCCATCAGATTTTCCAACCTTATACTTACCTCTTCACCCGGTTCAGCTTCAAGATTCTCTATTTTTTGGCTGGATACAATATTTCCATTCTCTAATATATCAATCATACAATAATATGGAGTTAATCCACTATGGAAATATGAATTTTTTATCAAAATTTCTCCAGAATCTGCCTTCCACCTAGTTTGAATATATTGATAAACACTCCATGTTTCCAAGTATTTGGGGGTACAGCGTCTGTCTGCTGTCACCACACCGTCAACGCAGAAATTTGAAGAATTAGGGAAATCGTGGAAATCACCGCCATACATATATTTCTGCTGTTTTTCATTCCATAGAGAATGATCACACCACTCCCAGATAAATCCCCCACAAATGTGATCGGATTCATTAATAATTTTCCAATAATCCAACAAGTTTCCCATGGCATTCCCCATTGCGTGAGCATATTCCACAAGAATATATGGTTTATCTGCAGGATTTTTTTCTTTCTCTTTTAACCATGAAATGCTAGGATAAGTATCGCTATCCATATCCGCAACTGCGCACATCTGTCGCTCATGTATCAAACGCCCCTTACCTGCAATTCTTAAATAGGCTGCCATTGCAGCAATATTTTCTCCGTATCCCGCTTCATTACTGGTTGAATAAATAATCACACATGCATGGTTCTGACTCAAATGCAACATTCCGGAAGCTCTATCCATACAGCTGTACAACCATCTTGCATCATTTCCTGGTAAAACATCATCCTTATAAGAGATGCCGTGTGTCTCCAGATTGCACTCATCCATAACATACATTCCATATACATCACACAGATAATAAAAATATGGATGATGCGGATAATGTGCACAACGTATCGCATTCACATTAGCCTCCTTCATCATACAGATATCCTGTTTTATTCGCTCTCTACTAAGAGCTCTCCCTTTGACAGGATCAAACTCATGATAATTCATTCCTTTCAGCTTGATCGGATGATGGTTAATGCATATTTGATTGTTGATTACCTCAATCCTTCTTAAACCATACTGATAACGAACTACATCAACCACTTTTTTTGTAGTATCTTCCAGTATCAGATAAATCGTGTATAATAAAGGATTCTCCGCACACCATAAATCAATCTCCGATAGCTTTATCTGGAGATAGACCGTTCTTAACATATTTCCAGGTATTTTCTTTGGTTTCTCTATAAATTGCTGCTTCAGATCAAGTGTATCATCATACTTTCTCCAAGTATCCACCGGCCACTCAGGATTTTCCATGCCAGTATAGCCCTGAATCTCCTCTATTGACTTCCGGTTTCCCAAATGATCAAATACCCTTACAGATAACGTATACGGCCCTTTTTCATAAGGTAAATAGTTTTTGATTTTTATATTAATTTTCAAAACTGCTTCAGTACAGTGATCATCAATTTCAGCTTCCGTTGCAAAATCAAAAATGGAAACTGAAGGTATCAGTAATAGATCTACATCTCTGAATATACCACTCATTCTCCACATATCCTGATCTTCAAGATAGGAATTGGCACAGTAGCGATAAACGACCACTTTTAACTCATTTATTTTATCATAATTCAGATAATTCGTAAGATCAAATTCTGCCGGGCTGAAGGAATTACAATGATATCCTATAATCTTTCCATTGATTCCAACATAGAATGCACTTTCAACTCCGAGAAAACGAATAATGCATCTGGTTTCTTCTCCTGGTTTCTCCTCCTTTTTTATCCCCGGTATTGAGAACAGCTTTTTATAAATTCCAATACTATTCTTATCCTCCGGTATAAACGGTGGACATAGCTTTCCGTTTTCTGTCAGGATATCATCGAATGGATACCTTGAATTTGTATAGATAGGGTAATCATACCCCTCTAACTGCCAGTTCGATGGAACATTTATTTTTTGAAAATTGTAATCACTTTCAAACAGCTCCTGCACGGATTTATTTACCTTATGTTCTAGGAAAAAATCCCACATTCCATTCAAAGACAAAATTCTTTTCTCATTGTCATTTTCGCTGGAATTCTGAGCCGATGCAAAGTCATCATATCCGGAAAACATTGCTCTGTATCCCAAGCATGCAATATTATTTACATTTTCACTATCTTGCAATTTTATCTGATTAATCCATTTATCCATGAATACCCTCGTCTCTTTAGCCTTTAACTGCTCCTGTAATTCCTTGTGTAAAATTCTTCTGTAATGCGAAAAAAATAATAGCAAGTGGGAGGGTTGTAAAGCTTGCAATCAACATCATCTGACCATAATCTATAACATAAGCATCCAACATACTTGATAGTAACAACGGTAATGTCTGGCTGTCTTTTTTTTGAAGACAAACTAACGCCCATAAATAATCATTCCAAATATTCATAAAGCTGACAATTACTCCCGTTGCAAATGTGGAACGCATAACTGGAACGTATATCTTAATAAAAATAGCTACTTCTCCAAGCCCATCAATCCTTGCTGCCTCTACAAGTTCCAATGGAAAAGCTCTCGTGCTTTGTCTGAAAAGAAGAATCAGAAATGCCGTGGAAAGAAATGGAAGTACAAATCCAATTCCTTTACTTAACAAGCTCAGCTTTCCGAAAGCTGTATACAGTGGAATTAATGTTGCTGCAACAGGAACCATAATGGAAAGCAACAAAATGCTCATCACCAGATCTTTTACCTTATTATGGTATATCTCAAAGGCATATCCTGCTATCGAGCAAACAATCACACTGATAATTGTTCCCATCACTGCATATTTAATAGAGTTAATGAAATCTACCGTGAAAACGCTATTGTTAAAAAGTGTTTTTAAATTATTGCTAAGTTCCATGCCTGGGAATAGTCTGCCTGCAACAATGTCCGTACTTGAATTAGACGCTGATATAAACATAAAATAAATCGGAAATACAGATAAAAAACAAACAATTATCAAAAATATGTATCTGATTACCGACCATACTGTTCTTTTTAATCTCATCTTGTATCCCCCAATTTCATCTGAATAAAGGCCAGAACTGCTACCATAATAAGTACAATAAATGCAATTGTAGATGCATATCCAAACTGTGGAACATAGGTAAAGGACAATTTATATATGTAATTGGATAATGTAATTGTCGCATTACCCGGACCACCGCTTGTGATATTCTGAGTTTCAGCGAATAGTTGTAGTGTTCCATTGATTGAAGTAATCGTCGTCAGTAAAATAATTGGTCTTAGCATTGGAATTGTAATTTTTCTGAACTGCTGAAAAATATTGGCTCCATCAATTCTTGCAGCCTCGTAGATGGTATCATCAATATTCTGAAGTCCTGCCAGATAAAAGATGGTATTATATCCCGTCCAGCGCCAAGTCATCGCTATAATGATAACTATTCTGGCAATCCATGCCGATTCCAGCCATGCGATAGGTGCATCTATAATTCCAAGATTCGTCAAAAAACTATTAATCACTCCTGCCTTGGAAAACAATGTCCTGAAAATCATGGAATAAGAAACTGTTGCCATAATACAGGGCAAGAAGATGGCAGTACGAAAGATTCCCTTTAATTTTAAGGTACTGCTATTTAACAGGGATGCCAGTACTAGAGCCAATATCAGCATAATCGGTACCTGTATCAGGTAAAAAACTGTATTGAATAAAGCTGTTTTAAACAAACCATCTTCCAACACTCTGGCATAATTGCTGAATCCCACATATGCTTGCTTCAAACCTGTACCCGATGTTAATGAGACTCGAAAGGCTTCAAATATAGGATAAAATTTTGTAAAGACAATTAACAATACCGCCGGCACAATCATGATCCAGGCAATTACACTATATTTTTTCTTTAATGTCATACCCCACTCTCCTGTTCATTCAGGTGGACTGCAAGCAGTCCACCCGTCAATAATTACTGCATCTGGAAGGAAACCGTTTCTTCTGCTTCCTGTAATGCGTCTGCTATTTCAGTTCCGCCTAAAACCTTGGTCATAGCCGTTGCAATAGCATCATATGCCTCACTGCTGTATAATCCATAATTAATCTGAGGTACTTCACTTGCATACGACATTATTGTCTGATATACAGTCTGCCCACCAAAGAAATCATCACCAAGAGTGTAATTTTCGGCTTCGCGTGCCGGAAGATAAGTAGCAATAGCTGATGTTTCCGGAAGAATCTCATTATACAATTCAATACTTCCCGCAAAAGTTTCAGCCAAGAAAGCCTTGGCAACAGCAGCATTTTCCTTATTAATAACCATCCAACTTCCACCACCATTGTTGCTATAATTTGTTGCGCTATCGATTTCATCAACCTTAGGAATATTTGTCAATGCCCAATTACCGCTTTGATCTTCTCCCTTTTTAATAGAAGACATTACCCAGCATCCCTGGCAAACACCTGCGGTTGTCCCACTCCACAGTGCATTATTATAGCCATCGCCATCATTATAAAGAGCAACAATATTATTATCCACTAACTCCTTGTATATTTCGAACACCTTGGCTAAATTCTTGTTATTTGCAACTGTCACATTGTCTGACTTATCAAAATACCAGCTTCCGGTACTCTGAAGCATAACATTTAAAAGCTGTGCGACATCAGCTCTGTCAACTAATAAATTACATCCCGTCTTACTATAAACCTCTTTGCCCAATTCAATAAACTTACTCCATGTAATATCCGTAAAATCATCCACTGTATATCCACACTTAGAAATAATATCAGTTCTTAATGCCAATACAGCAACTCCACTGTCAAATGGTACACCATACATTTGTCCATTCACTGTGTTGTACCCGACTTTATAAGATGCAAAATCATTATAATTAATGCCTGCATCATCCAGTGTGGCAAATAAATCAGGATACAAAGTTACATACTTGCTGACATTTCTGTCATTTTCCAGAACAATGTCCGGCAACTCACTGATATCACCACTTACTGCAGCTGCTGTAAGTTTTGTGTTAATATCATTTTGAGATACAACCTCTACTACCACATCAACATCCGGATGTGCTTCTTTAAAAATTTCTCCCGCCTTTTGAGCTGCTGGAACATTAAAGGTTTCATCCCAACACCAAATAGTAATGCTTCCAGACAAATCGTCAGTGCCTTCCTCACTGACAACTTTATCGGATTCTTCACTTGTCTCCTCTGATACGGCTTCACTTGTTGCACTCTCTGCAGCTTCTTCAGTTACTTCTGTTGTGCTCTGACTTCCGCATCCAACCAATAAAACTGTCATCATACACAGACTCATCAAACCAGCTACTAATTTCTTTTTCATATGTACCCTCCCTATATAATAGATTGTTGTTTATTGTTCAACGTAGGATGTTGGACAATAAAAGTATAACTCTATATGCAAATTTAGTCAATATATTTTTAAAAGTTTATCTTTTTCAGCATTTTCACCAATTTTATATAGAGACTTATATTATTAATGGATATGAATCTGTTTAAATTGCCACTATCCGATTCGTTACGAATCGGATAGTCTTTTACTGTATATCCTATTTCCAATAAATCAGCATTTTCTTTTCTACCTCTTCTGTGGTCAGTTCACAGCTTTCACATAACTCCTGAATCGTCTGCTCCCGGGTATCACCATGCTTCCTGCAAAGGGAAATCTTTGCTTTAACAAAAATCCTTTAATATATCGTGTCTGATGCAGTATTCGATTGCTGTTTCCACAGCCTGTTCCAACGGCATACCAATACTATTGTATCGCACCAGCTCCACATATTGTGTATACTGTTTCAGAACAGGACATTTCTCTTTCAGTTCCTCATTCATTTCAGGATTGATGTTCAGTATGGTTACCTTTAATTCCAACTCCGGATCTTTTGTAGGCACTTCAAATGCTTCCGACAATCTCAGAATCCGTCTCTCTGGTTTTCTTTCTACCCCATTATAGAATACCACAAAATGCGGCGTTGGTAACTTAATTAATTTTGAACTTATCAAATTTATAAATTCTTTATTGGTTCAAACTCTATTGGCATATTTTTCCGTTTCCCTGATTCTGGCAAGGGCTCTTGCCATGGCAGCTCTGGTCATATGATATTCACGGATACTCTGCTTCTGACGCAGACGTTCGTTCGCACGTTCGAGAGCCTCTCTGGCACGTTTTTCATCAATCTCTTCCGGTCTTTCCATAGTTTCTGCCAGAAATACCACTCTGTTGTTTGCCACCTGGCAATAGCCACGTCCTACCACAACACAGCTGAAGTCTTCTCCTTCCTGCTTACGAAACCTGGCTTCTCCTTCTGTCACAGCGATCATCAGCTCCTCGTGATGCGCCATGACAGCTCTTTCCCCATCCGGTGCCGGAACAATCAGTGAGTTGCACATTCCTTCATAAAACACTCCATTACTGGAAATCATTTTTAGATAAAATTCTGACATTCCAAACTCCTTTCAGCCCAGCCGGAGATATGGACTCCGGCTGAATGAAACGCTGCATACAGCTGCACACAGCTTTGAACAGATTATGTCTGCCTACAGAGCACTTTCCATGCTCTTCGCCTTTTCTGCCACATCCTCAATGGTTCCAACATTAAAGAAAGCAGCCTCCGGATAGGCATCTGCCTCTCCGTTAATAATTGCCTGAAAGCCACGTATCGTATCCTTAAGCGGCACATATTTTCCCGGAATACCGGTAAAGTTTTCTGCCACATGAAAGGGCTGGGAAAGGAATCTCTGAATCTTTCTTGCACGGTTCACCGTGAGTTTATCCTCCTCAGACAGCTCCTCCATACCGAGAATTGCAATAATATCCTGCAGTTCCTTATATTTCTGCAGCATTTCCTGCACCTTTCTGGCTGTTTCATAATGCTCCTGTCCCACTATGTCTGCTTCCAGAATACGTGATGAGGATTCCAGCGGATCAACCGCCGGATAAATTCCCTGTTCAACAATTTTTCTTGAAAGAACAGTGGTCGCATCCAGATGGGCAAATGTGGTAGCCGGTGCCGGGTCTGTCAGGTCGTCGGCCGGCACATAAACTGCCTGTACCGAAGTAACAGAGCCCTTTCTTGTCGATGCAATCCTTTCCTGTAATTCACCCATTTCCGTAGCCAGTGTGGGCTGATAACCAACAGCAGACGGCATACGTCCAAGCAACGCGGATACCTCACTGCCCGCCTGTACATAACGGAAAATATTATCAATAAACAAAAGCACATTCTGGTTCATTTCATCCCGGAAATATTCTGCCATTGTCAGACCTGTTTCTGCAACTCTCATACGGGCTCCGGGCGGCTCGTTCATCTGACCGAACACAAGCGCTGTCTTTTCAAGAACACCGGATGCCTTCATTTCGGTCCATAGATCATTTCCTTCCCTTGAACGCTCACCGACACCCGTAAAGATGGAATAACCTCCGTGTTCTGTCGCGATATTACGGATCAGCTCCTGGATCAGAACGGTCTTTCCTACACCGGCACCTCCAAACAGTCCGATTTTACCTCCCTTGGCATAGGGCGCCAGAAGATCAATTACCTTGATTCCTGTCTCCAGAATCTCTACCACAGGGCTCTGCTCTTCAAATGTCGGCGGTTTTCTGTGAATACACCACCTTTTACTGTCTGTAACCGGTTCTCCGTCATCAATGGCTTCTCCCAGAACATTAAATAATCTTCCCAGAGTCTTTTCTCCTACCGGAACCGTAATTCCGGCTCCCGTCGGTGTCACCTCCATATCCTTGCAAAGTCCCTCACTGGCAGAAAGCATAATACAGCGGATGATATTATTACCAAGCTGCTTTGCCACCTCCATGACGCATTGCTTTCCCTGGTTCTCTACAGTAAGCGCTTCTTTAATATGTGGAAGTGGTCCCTTTTCAAACATTACATCAACGACAGGACCCGATATCTGTATGATTTTTCCTTTTTCCATCACACATTCACCTCTTCTATTCTCCGCTGCAGCATTGCAGCCCGTTTCTTCTTGTTGTTACGTTTTTTGCGCTGTGCACGTGCTCCGCTTGACACCTCAGTAATTTCCTGCGTAATCTGTGCCTGTCTTGCACGATTATACAGAATATTCAAATCATGCAGCAGCTTATCTGCATTATCCGTAGCTGCCTCCATCGCAAGCATCCGGTCATTCTGTTCACTGCAGAAGGCCTCTACCAGAGCTCCATAAATAAAACCTGCCAGATAATTTGGCACGATCATATCTACAGCATCCCTGGCGGAAGGCTCCAGTTTAAATTCTTCCTGATATACATCGGCAGGCGGAGCCGGAAGCTGTTTTCCGGACAATGGCAGAAGCTTTTTATCCTCTGCCTGACACAGCATACTGTTTTCCATACGGGTATAAATAACATGCAGCTCTTCAATTTCGCCTGTCATATATTTTTCAATCAGAATATTGCAGATCCATCTGGCTCTGTCAAAGGTCGGATCCTGAACGGTATAGGTAAAATTCTCTGCAATCGGGATCTTCCGACCTGCAAAATATTGTCTTCCCAGTTCTCCTACCACAAACAGGCTCACCTGCTTTCCGGCGCAGTCCAGAAACTGCTGTGCCAGCTTCAGGACATTATGATTATAAGCCCCCGCCAGTCCCTTATCTCCGGTAATCACCAGCAGTCCTATCCTGGAAGCCTCTTTGGAAGTATCTTCGAAATACGGATGCTCCATTTCCGGAAGATGGCGCATGATACGCTCAATGGTAGACTGCAGCATATAAAAATATGGTTCCGTCTTTTCCAGATCCTTTTTTGCCTTTTTCAGTTTGGTAGATGAGATCATATACATTGCACCTGTAATCTTACGTGTATCCTCGATGCTTCTGATCCTGCCCTGAATCTCTCTTAAACCCGCCATGTCAGTTCACCACCTGACTTTTATATTCCTTCACTGCTGAAATAATCCTTTGTACCAGATCATCACTCAGCGACTTCATCTGTTCAATTTCGTTTCCGATCTCCGGATGCTTTTCGTCCATGTAAGCCAGTAATTTTGCCTGAAAATCCTTAAGCCCCGATACCGGGATATCCAGAAACAGCTTATTAGTGGCACTGCACAGGGTAATAACCTGTTCATGCAGGGACATCGGATGCTCCAGAGGCTGTTTTAACAGCTCCATCAATCCTTTTCCATACTGGAGCTGCTGCATGGTAACAGCATCCAGATCCGAACTGAACTGCGTAAATACTTCCATTTCCCGGTACTGTGCAAGGTCAATACGGACACTTCCTGCTGCCTTTTTCATTGCCTTTGTCTGTGCTGCACCACCTACTCGTGATACCGAAAGTCCCACGTTAACAGCAGGGCGCATACCGGAGAAGAACAGATTGCTCTCCAGAAATATCTGTCCGTCTGTAATAGAAATGACATTGGTCGGGATATAAGCGGATACATCTCCTGCCTGTGTTTCAATAATTGGAAGTGCCGTGATGGAACCGCCGCCCAATGCATCACTCAGCTTACTGGAACGCTCAAGAAGTCTGGAATGCAGATAAAATACGTCTCCGGGATATGCCTCACGGCCGGGGGAACGTTCCAGCAGAAGGGACAATGCACGATAAGCTACCGCATGCTTGGAGAGATCATCATATACGATCAGCACATCCTGCCCCCGATACATGAAGTACTCGGCAAGCGCCGTACCGGAATATGGTGCAATATACTGAAGCGGTGCCGGATCACTCGCCGTTGAAGATACAACGATGGTATAGTCCATTGCCCCATGCTTTTCCAGTGTATGCACCAGCTTGGAAACCGTAGAGGCCTTCTGTCCGATTGCTACATAAATACAGATAACCTTCTTTCCCTTCTGGTTCAGAATGGTATCTACTGCAATTGAGGTTTTACCAGTCTGACGGTCTCCAATAATCAGCTCTCTTTGCCCACGTCCGATCGGAAACATGGAGTCAATGGAAAGAATACCGGTTTCCAGAGGCGTATCCACTGACTTCCTGTCCACAATTCCGGGAGCCGGCTGCTCAATCGGACGATAATCCGAGGCACTGATTTCTCCCTTGCCGTCAATCGGTACTCCCAGCGCATTCACAACTCTTCCGATAAATTCATCACCTACCGGAATTCCCGCCATACGTCCGCTTCGAACCACCTTCGTGCCTTCTTCGATTTCTTCCTCATCATCAAACAAAATACAGCCGACCTCATCCTCACGGACATCCTGTACCATAGCCTTCTGCCCATTCTCAAAGATCACTATCTCGCCATACATGGCATGATCAATTCCATCCACATAAACGATTCCGTCGCCGATGCTGTTAACAATTCCCACTTCATTTCCGGATACCTCAATATTTTCAAGACTATCCTTCAGAATGCTGATGATACCCTTCTGCACCAGCAGAGAATCCTTTCCAGACAGCTCCATGGAATCAATCCTCTTTTTTAATAATGCTGCCCGGCCCTTCATACTCCAGTCATATTCTTCGCTTCCTGCCCGCAGGACAAATCCATTTCCCAGATCTGTATTCTGCTTCTTAGTCAGGTTTAAGACTCTTCCCGGATATTTTTCTTTCAGGAAACGGATTATTCCATCTGACTGCTTATCTGTCGGTTCGGTCACATATTCAAGTACACAGTTAAGAGGTTCCTTCTCTTCTGACCTTAATGCACCATATTCCCTTTTCAATGCTGCCAGCTCAGATACCTGATGATCCCTGGAAAGAAGTCCGAGAAGTCCCCTGATCTCCAGTGGAAAAAGCTTCCGGATCAGTTTTTCCCTGTTCTCCTGTGAAGCAGTGGGATCATCCAGTTGTTTTTGTATCTCCGGTACCATCTGCAGCAGATCCAGAGCTTCATCAAGCGACTTCTCCGTAATCTGCTCACTTATCATTTTTTCCAGATAAATATTAAGATTCTGCATGCTCACTCTCACCTGCTTTTATCAAAAATTTGTCATATAATTCACTGTTATTGTCTTTCTTCTGCATTCCTTCCGATGCGGCTTCAAAAAGCAGGGAGCGGATTTCCTTCTCGGCACGTTCTACCATCTTTGTTTGCTCCAGCTCTGCTGTCTTTCTGGAATCCTCCATGATCTCTCCGGCTTTCCGGTTTGCTTCATCAACGATCTGCTGGTAAGCTTCTCTGGCATCCTCCTGTGCTTTCTGCATCACCTTTGTTTTTTCATCCTGGATGCTGCTCTGTAAGGCCTCATACTTCTGCTTCTGTTCACCTGCCTGCACCTTTTCCTGCTCTGCCTCCCGGTAACGGTCTGCAATAGCCTCTTCTCTTTTGGAAATAATGTTATTCACCGGCTTAAAAAGGAATTTTTTGATCAACAGATACCATACCACCAGGTTGATAACGGTAAACAGCAGATTAATATCTAGTTTTAACATATGTTTTCATTCCTTTCCTATTCTGATCAGCTAAGCAGAATAATAATCAGAAGTCCGATAACAAAGCCATAAATTGCAGTTGCCTCTGCAAGTGCCGAACCCAATAGCAGCAGCTTGGTTATCTTGCCTTCTGCTTCAGGCTGTCTTGCAACTGCCTCTGTTGCCTTGGATGTAGCCAGTCCAATACCAATACCTGCACCAATACCTGTTAATACTGCAATACCTGCACCAATTGCGATAAGTGTTGTGCTCATAATTTTTCTCCTCTTTTCTTATCCTTTTTTGTCCTTTTTCTTTTACCTGATTACAGCTGTTTCCTGTTTATCGTTCCCCGCTGCCTTATTCCATTGCTTCTTTTATGAACAGACCTGTCAGGAACACAAAAACATAGGCCTGTATCAATCCATCAAAAATATCAAAATACATACTGAATACGACCGGTAAACCGACCGGCATAATGTACTCAATCAGTTCCATAATGACAAAAGCACCAAGTACATTACCAAACAATCGCATGCAAAGTGACAACGGTTTGATAAAGAGTTCAAGTACATTGATCGGTGCAACCAATGCAATTGGTTCTGCAAAGCCCTTAAGCCAGCGCTTTACACCTTTCTGATGAATTCCTGCGTACTCTATGAGAACGATACTCATAATAGCCAGGGCAGCTGTTACATTCAGATCCTTGGTCGGCGGTTTAAAGCCCAGAATTCCAATCAGGTTTGCAATACCAAGATACATAAGCACTGATGTCAGATATGCTGCATACCGCTTACCATCTGCTCCCAGAATACCTTCCGTGATTCCTTCCAGCGAGGTTACTGCCTGTTCCAAAAGCAGCTGCCTTTTTCCCGGATGTTCAACCTTCAGATTTCTGGTCAGAATCAGCGATAAGAGCAGGACAACGGCCATAATGATCCAGGTGACAACAACCGATTCATAGATCCCGATACCGCCGATCGTAAAAACGCTTTCACAGTTCAGCTCTTCCCTGAGTGCTTGTCCCAAGTTACCCATCTTCGCACTTCCTTTCCTTTTATTAATGTGTAATAACGGTTTCTGTCCCGTATCTCACCGCAAATATTATAATACAAAAATTTATAATTCCATAATTCACTTTTTTTGTATTATCCATAGATTTTTTGAATGGACTATATTATACTTAACGCAATAGATAAACCATACTTCAGAGGGGGAGTTTTTATGCAGAATCTGATGGAAATCAGCTTTGACTATTATAAGGTGTTTTATGAAGTAGCAAGAAGTCACAGTATTACTCTGGCTGCCAGTCATCTGTGTCTGACACAGCCAACCGTTACAAAATACATAAAGAATCTCGAAGCAGTTCTTAACTGCCAGCTGTTTCTCCGTTCACAAAAGGGGGGTTCCCTGACATCGGAGGGTCAGCGCCTTTATCGCCAGATCAGCCATCCCTGCCAGCAAATGGGACAGGCTCAGGAGGTTATCAGGGAATACGTAACGAACCAGGATGGCAGAATCACCATCAGTGCTACCGAGCTGACAATGCGCTATTTTCTGCTTCCCTTTATGGAGCGGTTCCAGCATTGCTTTCCCAATGTTAAGCTGCAGATCCACGCGCATTCCTTTCCAACTGCAATTACTTCGCTGCGTGAAGAAACCTCTGATTTTGCCCTGAGTATCACACCACTTGATAACTGTTATGATTTTGAGGTTACCCAGGTTTCCGATTTTCAGGATATTCTGATTGCCGGCAGCCGTTATTCCTATCTGGAGAACCGGATTCTTTCCATGGAAGAGATTCTGACCTATCCAATCATTTCCATGGAAACCGGAACTGCATCCCGCAGATTCTGGGATACTCTTTTTGAGGAGCAGGGGTATGAACTTACCCCCAATATTGAGCTGAACTCCAACGATCTGATCGCACCGGCCGCAGTCCACAATCTGGGAATCGGGCTCGTTCCTTTTAAGTTTGCCCGCTATTATTTAATTAATTACGGAATTATACAGCTGAACACAGATTTTTTCATTCCCAAAAGACAGATCTGCCTGATCCGGAATCCTCTGCACCCACTGACACCTCCGGTTCAGGCATTGATCCATATGCTGAAGGGATCCGATCTCGATCCCCTGCTTTCCTATTCCACAGATAGTGGCATCAATCTTTAAAGCTATACAGCCACTCCATAACGGAGTGGCTAAAGACACTATTTTTACAGTGCCTTAATCCGGCGTACGGCCTCCTTCGTACTCTCATGGCTGCCGAATGCGGTCAGGCGGAAGTATCCCTCTCCACTCGGTCCAAAGCCCGATCCCGGAGTACCAACCACATTGGCTCTTTCCAGCAGATAATCAAAGAATTCCCAGCTGGTCATGCCGTTCGTGGTCTTTAACCAGATGTAAGGAGCATTCACACCACCCGATACCGTAAAGCCTGCATCAGCCAGCTCTTCGCGGATATAAGCGGCATTCTTCATATAATAAGCGACCTGCTCCTTTAACTGTTGCTTTCCTTCCGGAGAATAAACCGCTTCTCCGGCACGCTGTACAATATAGGGAGCACCGTTGTATTTCGTTCCATGTCTTCTTGCCCATAAGCCATGCAGGGCAACACCCCCACAGGTCAATTCCTTCGGAATAACCGTATATCCCAGACGCACGCCGGTAAAGCCTGCATTCTTGGAGAAGGAATGCATCTCAATCGCACAGGTTCTCGCCCCTTCACATTCATAAATCGAATGTGGAATATCTTTTTCTGAAATATATGCTTCGTAAGCAGCATCATAAATGATGACGGAGCCGGTACGGTTTGCATAATCAACCCATTCCTGAAGCTGTGCTTTGGTAATCGTTGCACCCGTCGGATTGTTCGGGAAGCACAGGTAAATGAGGTCAGGTACCTCCCTCGGAAGCTCCGGTGCAAAGTTATTGGCTGCCACACAGGGCATGTAGATCACATTGCTCCAGGTTTCGGACTTTGGATCGTACTCTCCGGTTCTTCCTGCCATTACGTTGGTGTCAACATAAACCGGATATACCGGATCGCACACTGCAATCCTTGCATCCGCACTGAAAATCTCCTGAATATTACCACAGTCACATTTTGCTCCATCGGAAACAAATATTTCGTCTGCATAAATCTCGCAGCCGCGATCCTGATAATCGTTCTTCGCAATTGCATCCCTTAAAAATTCGTATCCGAGATCCGGTGCATAGCCATGGAAGGTTTCTGCATTCGCCATTTCATCCACAGCCTTATGCAGTGCCGTAATAATGGCCGGAGCTAACGGCTGGGTAACATCTCCAATCCCAAGACTGATGATATTGCTGTCCGGATGTGCTTCTGCATAAGCCTTACGCTTCTTTCCAATCGTGGAAAACAGATAGCTTCCGGGAAGCTTTAAATAGTTTTCATTCACACGTGTCATCGCTTTTACCTCTTTTATTTATTTTTGAGCAGCAGTACCATCTGCGCTGTTTCAAACAGATTCCTGCCACTTTGCATACTGGTTCTTAATAAATATTTGTGTGCTTCATCCTCAGATATATGATTACTCTTCATCAGAAGCTCCTTTGCCTGCTGGATCATTGCACGTTCCTCCGGACTTCGCTGCCGCGGCTGTTCCCGCCGTTTTCTCCTTCGTCTTGCTGCATCCTCCTCCATGAAATGAATGGTCTGGATCAGCTCCTGTACCTTGAGCGGCGTTTCCATATGTGTCACATCGGCAGAAGATGCCCCTGTCATAACACTGTTTGATGCAATGAGAAGCATCTGAAAGCCTGCCGGAAGATCCTCCTTGAGCTGCATATATGCCATATCCGGAAGACGGTATCCACAGATGACTACACCGCTCTCCAGCTGATCGGCCATGGCAAGGGTTCCGGCTCCCGATGTACAGATACTGACATTGCCCCATCCGTTTCGGACAAGAATATTCCTGATATTCTGAGCATCATTTATCCTGAGAAATGTAATGATAATATTACCCATCTCCGGATCTCCCCTCTAGAATTGGTTCAGATACTTCTTCGTCTCCCAGTCGGTAATCTGTTCACGGTATTCTGCCCATTCCTGCTTCTTCACTGCCAGATATTTCTTCGCAATATGCTCTCCCAAAATCTGCTGTATAAAAGCATCCTTTTCAAATTCCTCCATTGCTTCATCCAGCGAATCCGGCACAGCTTCAATATTCTTCGCTTCCTTCTCTTCCTCGCTCATGGCAAAAATATTGCAGTCTACGCTCTTCGGAGGTTCGATCTTTTCAATAATTCCCTGAAGTCCTGCTTCCAGACATACGGCAAGTGCCAGATAAGGGTTGGCTGCCGGGTCCGGACACCGGAGCTCAATACGGCTTCCCGCCCCCTGTGCAAACGGCACACGCACAGCCAGACTCCGGTTGCTTGCACTCCACGCAATATAAACCGGTGCTTCATATCCGGGCACCAGTCTTTTATAGGAATTTACAAGCGGATTGGTAATCAGGGTCATCCCCTTCATATGACGGATGATTCCACCCATAAAATAATAAGCTTCTTTACTTAATCCCAGTTCACCGGACGGGTCATTAAAGATGTTCTGTCCGTCACGATTCAGGGACATATTGATATGCATACCGGAGCCGTTAATGCCGAACTTCGGTTTGGGCATAAAGGTCGCATGCAGTCCATGACGCTTTGCAATCGTCTTGACCGCCATCTTAAAGGTCATCAGGTTATCCGCTGTTGAAATTGCTTCATCATATTTCAGATCAATTTCATGCTGGGCAGGAGCTGCCTCATGATGGGAGGCTTCCACACCAAGTCCCATATCCTCTAAGGTTAAAACCATGTCACGTCTTGCATTTTCACCGATTTCCTGCGGATCCAGATCAAAATAGCCTGCCTGCTCATAGGATTCTGTGCTCGGTCTTCCGTTTTCGTCTACATTAAATAAAAAGAATTCACACTCAGGTCCGACCTCGAACTCATAGCCAAGCTCTGCCGCATGGGCAACTGCCTTTTTCAGCACCTGTCTCGGATCTCCCTGAAACGGTGTTCCATCGCTCCTGTATACATCACAGATCAGTCTTGCAACGGTTCCCGGCTGCGGTCTCCAGGGCAGAATCGTAAAGGTATCAAGATCCGGATAAAGATACATATCCGATTCCTCGATTCTTGCAAACCCTTCAATGGAGGAGCCGTCAAACATACACTGGTTGTTCAGCGCCTTCTCCAACTGGCTTACGGTAATCGCCATGTTCTTCAGGCATCCGAACATATCGGTAAACTGCAGACGGATAAACTCCACATCCTCTTCTTCTACCATTCTTAAAATGTCTTCCTTCGTATAACCCTTCTTCATAAGCTGTGTCCTTTCTGTTTTCCTTAAAAATGTAAATTTCCCTATAAAATGCGTAAAGGCATCCCTATATCCATCGATTTCTATCGTGCATATAAGAACGCCTTTGTTCTAAGTTATTATAAACAGTATATCGGTTTCTTGTCAATATGGGTGTTACAGTTCAGTCATGCAGAAATGATTGTGTAAAATGACCGTGGGAGCTTGCTCACTAAGGGCAGCTTATACAATCATTTCTATAGGGCGGACGCCCGACATGAAATAAGCTGCCGGAAAACACGTATATTTGTCAGCCAATCTGTACCATCCGGCAGCTTATGAATGGGCATGGCTGAACCGTTACAATATGAATTCCTTCACTCAAAAAATGATCCACTGGATCATTTTCTCATATGCATGGCAACTCATCTGCTTTCACCCGTCTGACACAGGCCTCATACTCCGGTCCTGCCTGCTCCTTTTTCAATCCAGGAGAAAGCATCGCTGCATCATAAAGAAGCTCCAGCGTTTCTTTCTGCTCTTTCGTTGGATGGGACGGTTCTACCACCCTTGTTTCCCAGACGAGCATACATCCCGTATACTCCACCATGAAAAACAACGGCTCCATATTTTTCTCCATCTTCTTATTTAAAGAGATCTTGTCCTCTCCCGCAATCTGTGCCAGCTTCTCAATGTGGGACGGTACAGGCGCATCCACACTTCCATCCGGCAGAATCACGCACTCAAACGGATTTTCATCCTCCCGGTGCTCTCTGATGTATTCCATAACCCTCATAAGTTTATTCCTTTCCAAATTTCTTTCCCCAATGAAATAATCCCATAGTGTTCTCCTGTTCTTATTGTATTTCCCAAAATTACTCTATACTACTGTTGATTCTATCGATCCATCCACTATCATCACTTTCCAATAATAAAATAAACTTTCCAAAATTGCTACTGCCAATGATAGAATCATCTGTTGTCAGATGCTCCACTCTCTGACGCATATCAGCATAATTTTCAGCAGTGACCTGTTCCATAATTTCCCGGATCTGATCCGCTCTTCCTTTATAATTCCTTACTCCGGCGTATTTCTCTATCAATGGAGCATTTACCGGTTTTGCCGGAGATTTCAGATTCTCATCAGTCCAATGCTTTGATATAATCTGCATGGTACAAGGGTTTCCAAAAACAATCACTTCGTCCGCAGCATTCGGAACATCATGAAACTCATTGATTTTTCTCTTAATGTCACCATATTGTTCATATGGTTTCTTTTCGGTGTCACAAAACACAAGTACCAGTTCATCTGACGCATTCTGGTATCGATCCTGATATCTTGCAGGAATGTTTCCATTTCCTCCGGCATTGACTAATGCAATTTCATACTTCTCATTCCACACACCCAGAGATTTCAACCGATTCAGATATTCATATTCTTCATTGCCCTCACAGATAATACATATCTTGTGCTTATCAAAAATCTGTGGAAGTCTATTGGGCATGGGCAGCATCTCCCTTCACCTCTCCTTTAATACTAAGCAGAGAGTTAATCAGTTCAGGATCCGGCAAAGCTCCCAAGGCTCCCTTCCGATATTTTTCCATAATATCTGTTGTGTCTCTTACACCCTGCTGTGCTGTAAAATCTGCCAGTGAATATACATATACTCCTTCTTCATCCTTATGCACAAACCAGATCTGTTCCTTACGAAACATCCGTCTGCAGTCCATAAGATTAATGTCATGAACGGTGAAAATCATTTGTGCGCCAGTATTTAATTCGTTATTAAACATTGCTACAATCGCTCTTGTAAGCTTAAAATGAATGCTGCTGTCCAATTCATCCACAACAAGAATTCTTCCCTGCTCAAGTGCTTCAATCACATAGCTTGCAATCGCCGCAATTTTTTTGGTTCCTGTTGAATCAAACAGCATACTGGGCACATGGATACCTTTATAGGTAGAAACAAGCCTGATCTGATCCATAATATTCTCTGGAATATCGAGCACCTTCTCTTCCGGCTTGTCATTGTCCTCCCCCACATCCCGCTGAATCTTATCCATATCGACATACTCAAAATTATCCATATAAAGATCCGCATTTTTTATAAATTCGACGACCTTATGCTGTAACTGGTTTTTGTTTTTCATAAGCTCAATGGTGTGCTTCATTGGTATATCATTCATATTAATAATATCTATTTTATCCGCAAAACCAATGAGAATCTGTTTCATCTCATGAACATACTGAAATTTACTCGTATCGATCAGATAGCACAGAAGATTGTTCTTGGAAACAATCGGTATCATCACCTGTACATCTTCATCCATGCACTGATATATCTCATTTACACAGTCCTTTTTCAGCCAGAACACTTCTCTTTCATTGTTATACTGATCCTTAAAAATTTCTGAAAATGATTCATATATATACTCTTCCTTCCGGACATCATACTTAAAATCAAAGGAAAATTTTCTTCCCGATTGCATAAAAGTTACGCCCAGTTCGCAGATATCACTATCTGTAAAGATGTTTTTCATCAGTCCGCTTTTTTCATTTAAAAGCACCCGCTTTATCGCTCTGATACACTTAATCAGGCAGGTTTTTCCTGCATTATTCGGTCCATATATGCCTGCTGTTTTAAGTACATTGAAATTATTCTCTCTATGAACATTAGCAGCAAACTTTTTGTTACGCATATCAGCCTTCATCGAAAAGATAATTTCTTTCTCAAATGCATAGCAGTTACTTGCTCTCACTTCGATCATCATGGCGCATTCCTCCACATTGCGTTTTCCCACACCTTTATCATTATTATATCATGTTATATTTTTTATGCAACTTTTTTTCACGAATAATATACATTTTCTCGAAATAGAACCAAAATAAAAACCAGATATCTGTATTCCTGACAAATATCTGGCTCTTTTCTTTTAATCAGATCTTATCTTTTATCATGGATCCCTTTATTGGTAGATATGTACATCCACCACATCATCCAGTGAAACTTCTTCGAAGAAAATGAATCTGCCGCCCCGGGTATCACCATTTTCATCCTGCAGCTCTTCTCCAAGCACATAGCCATCGCCCAGGTACGGAAGCTCCTTCATCTCCTGACTTCGTGCCTGCCGGCTTCTGGTAAGCGGCAGAATTACAATTTCATCCTCACTTCCATCTGCAAGCTCTGCCGTAAACTGATAAGCCTCCGACATCACCATCCAGTTGTCCACACTCTGAATCCATACCCCATAAGGAGTCAGAATCACTTCGGCCTGATTGCCGCTATCTGTAGCTGCTGTGAATTCTTTCTGTTCCATCGCCGTTATCTGTCCTTCCTCAAAGGTGTATTCCGCACCCTCTCCATCGAGAAGGCAGGACAGCTTCCATACTTCATCCACACTATTAAAAAAGGCTGTTTCTGTCACAGTTACTTTCTGTTCATCCTTTTCCATAACCGTATTGCTTCCCCGGAAAATTTTCTCAATCACAGCCTGGTCACCATATGCTTCAAAGGTTCTCCGCATCAGTCCGATATTTTCATCCGCTTCTACGCTAAGGAGCCGTACCGCCACATCCTGAATCATCACGGCATCGTCCGGAATCTCCGTAGTCTCTGAATTTGCTGATGTTTCTGAATCTTCACCTGCCTTTGCGGTGCCTTCTTCTTCCTGTCCGGTCGTTTCTTCTTTACCCATGGCAGACGGATCCTCCAGATCCTCCTGTGTCTGTTCCTCCTGTACCTCTACCTCTGTCTCCGTACCTGGCAGATCTGCTTCTGCCTTACCACAGGCACTCAACAGCATAAGAAGAAATACCGCGATCATAAGTCCCTTTACACGTTTTACCATGATTATTCCTCCTCTTGAGTTTGGTATTTTCATTCTATCATAAAATATAGCTTCATGGGTTTTTATTTACCTTTTCTCTATTCTTTTCTCTATTCATACCCAACGCTTTCCACGACATTGGGTATATAACACATTTCTCTTCTCATACATCCAGTCTTTTTCATTCAATTGGGTTTTTTAGCAGCAACTGCAATTCATATGCCCCTAAAAAGTAATAAGACCGGATATCTGCACGCAACAGATATCCGGTCTCATCATTACTTTTTATGCTAAAAGCTTCTCCTGCATTTCCTGTTATCTTTTTTACCCAATCAATCCGCTTTCCTTCAGCAGAATCTCAAGATCCGTTCCTTTTACCTTCTTAAGCACGATACGGAGAAGCTCCTTTTCCTTAAGGGAAAGCTTCATTTCGGTGATCGGCTTCTTGTCGATTGCATAGTAGCAGGCACGAAGCAGCTCACGGACATCATACTTGCTGCCCCAGACTTCCGGCACACCACGGTCTACATTCAGCAGGGTGTAAACCGCTTCCATACCGGTACGCATGGAGTACTCGGTTGTGAAAATGGTATCACGCGGCGTCTCTGCGAACTGTCCAAGGAATGCGAAGTTTACTGCACCTTCCGGTACAACCAGCGGACGGTCGGACCATTTCCTGGGCTGGAAGAATGCATTGATATACGGCATGAAGCAGGTCGTTGTGTTACATGCATTCCTGGCAAGCTCTTCAATCCGGTCGGTCGGAACACCGATATGATACAGCCATTCCTGACAAACCTCTTCACCGGTACAGTCACGCATTGCTTTCTGTACATAATTACCGGGCTTATTGGTATTGAGGGAATATAACCATACAAGCACCATGTTCTTGTCCTGGGACTTGAACTGCGGCTGACGGTTAATGGTCCAGGACAGATACCAGTTTTCTGTACTGTCCTTTACAGTTACGATACCACCGGTTGTAACCTTACCGGTTCTGGGATCACGCTTGCAGACATTCATAATGTGCTGAATAATCTCTTCATTGGAGGTGGCTACCGTAGCGCTCATCCAGTTGGTTGCATCCACATCGCTGCAGAATGCATCCGGATTACCATATTCACCATGCTCTGCCTGAGCTGCAATGTTTTTCCACATATCCCAGGACTCTCCGGCACCATTCTTTACCTGACTCAAATCCGGTGTATGCGTCTGATCGCCATAGCAGGAGGTATCGGTACAGCAGCCATTGGTAATAAATACCAGATCATCCTCAATGAGGTCAATGGTCTGTTCCTGTCCATCCTTTACATAAACGATCTGCTTTGCAACCCTCTTATCACCAGCCTTATCGATAATGACGTTCTTCACATCCATGCCATATTCAATCTTGACACCATGTGCCTCCAGATATTTAACCAACGGAAGAATCATGCTCTCGTACTGGTTATATTTGGTAAAACGGAGTGCACTGAAATCCGGAAGTCCGTCAATATGATGAACATAACGGCAAAGATAACGCTTCATTTCCAAAGCACTGGACCAACGCTGGAATGCGAACATCGTCTGCCAGTAAAGCCAGAAGTTCGTCTCCCAGAAGGAATCCGGCAGCACATCAGAAATCTTCTTTCCTTCCAGATCCTTCTCCGGTGTGATAAACAGCTGGGAAAGTGCCATTGCGGATTCCTTATCCAGCTTAAACTGCTTATCGGTGTGGGCATCCTCACCACGGTTTACGGATGCTCTGCAAAGGGAATAGTTCGGATCATGCTTGTTTAACCAGTAATATTCATCCAATACGGATACGCCCTCGGTTTCAATGGAAGGAACATCACGGAAAACATCCCACATAACCTCGAAATGGTTATCCATCTCACGTCCGCCTCTCATGTAAAAGCCCTTGGTGATATCCTTGCGGCCGTCACAGCTTCCGCCTGCCAGCTCCAGCTTTTCCAATAAATGAATGTGTTCCCCCTTCATCTGACCATCACGTACCAGATAAAATGCTGCGGTCAGTCCTGCAAGGCCTGTTCCTATAATATATGCGGATTTGTTGTCAACGCCCTGCGGCTTCTCCGGATGTGCAAAAGCTTCATAAGTACCTGCTGAATAATACATAATCAATTACCTCCTTGAATAAATGGTTGTCTGCTTAGCTCTCAAGCCTGTTCCTATGGGTTTCTGATTTACAGTGAAATTGTTTTCTTTACTGTATCTCTTTGTTATGAGCCTATTATAAGTCTGCCCCGAATCCTTTACTATAAACAGAAAAAGACTCCTGATAAAACTTTTATCAGAAGCCTTCATATTGTATAAAATTTTATCAAATCAACCGTTTTGATGTATTCCGCAAAGAGCCTCATATTCTCATACGGTCAATGGCATTGGTTACCGCATCCTTCAATACCAGCGCCAGCTTGTCCACGATAATCTCAGGCTGCTCTTTCATATCGTCCCTTATCCAGTCGAGCATCATTCCTATAAAGCAGTAGGAAAAGATCCGTGCGATAAATTCCTTATCCTCACTGCGCATCTGCACTCCCCTGGACTTTTCTTCAATGACACCCATCAGCAGCTCATCCGTAAGCGGTGTCAGATACTTCTCCACCTGCGCCCGGTCTACGCAGTGATACACATTCATGATAAAAGGCTTATTTTCCCTCACTGCATAAAAGATCTGCAGCAGTCCCTCCTGCCAGGTGTCGTAGGTCTTCTTTTCCTTCAGGGCCTTCTGGGCGTCCTCAAGGCACGACCATTCCACCAGATCATAAATATCCTTGAAATGATAGTAAAACGTCATGCGGTTGATTCCGCAGTCCTCGGCAATATCATTAATTGTAATTTTATTTAACGGCTTTTTCAGCAGCAGATTCTTTAAGGACTGCTCCAATGCTCTCTTGGTTACTTCTGACATCTATGTCACCTTTCTTATTAATCAATCAGATCATTCTGGAAGCGTGATAAGTGTTCGTACGGCAAAATCAGCCGTCCGCGGAATAAGCCACACCCGTCATTCATAAGGGTATTGCTTACGGCTGCAAACATGTTGACATCCACGTCAGCTAAATTCAGCCTCTGCAAAAGCATTCCCCGCTCATATGCTTCATCAAAGTAAATGCATTCTCCCTCCGGGATTGCATCTCTTCTGGCACGGGACTCCTCCTGACGCTTTTCATACGCCTGATGATTGGCAGAACCAATCTCTGCAATATCATCCATTTCCTTCGTCCGGAGCTGCATTTCCATGTAACACCTTGCGCTGTTATCGTAAAAGGTAATATGAAGGGAACGGTAATTACCCGGATTTTCTCCCTCAATATAATCCCTGTAATAGGGACGTACTTCATCGGATAACAATGGGGAACGGCTCTCCTTGACTCCTCCGGTCGGTTCCACGGTAAATCCCCTTTCCTCCAGAAAATTCGGAAGTACATTCGCAATTTCATACAGATGCCGGATTTCTTCCGGTTCACGCTCCGAAGAATTCTTTAAATGACACCGGGGCATCGATACCACGATCCGGTATGCGATCAGATCCCGGAAGCAGTTCAGCTTTTCTTTTAATTCCGGCACCGAAGGATATTCATGATACTTCGTATAGTAATCATAAATATATTCCACCACATAGCCGTTAAACTTCTCTTCGGCACGGATGAGCGATTTGATTCTTCCTTTAAAGGTAAAGGAAAGATACGGATACTCTCTCGCCATATATTTATAGAATTCCCGGATCTTCTGGGACTGTGCTGTCAGGAAGTCATTATGCTCTAACAGTTCCATGATCTGAATCAGGAAATTACAATGCGCCAGATCAATTTCGTTGTGCGTCTCCTTTGCTTCCTTCCGTAAATCCTGCATATACTTCTGCAAAATACGCAGTACGGTATCTCCGGAATACAGATAATCATTCAGTATAACCATAGGTCATTTCACCTGCTTTCGTTTCTTCCAAGTCATCCACTGCCATTTGTTCTTCCATATCATCCACTGTCATTTGTTTCTTCCAGACCATCCTCTGTCATTTTACTGCCGGCCTCCGCTACACTTCACGGCATTCCAGCTCCACCACACAGCAGACCTCATCTTCCCTGTTTTTCAGTACCACAACATAGGCGCCTGTTTCTGTACGCGACACATAAGGAGTCAGCACCTCATGGAGTCTCACCTGCTTCTTATATTCCACACGCAGCTGACGGATCTTAAGTCCCTTGGGAACACAATCCATGGCAATCCGTACATACTGACCGTTGTTTACATGATGGTTCACATCCAGATGATGCGGCAGAATGAGGATCTCTTCTCCCTTTACCGCTCCATCCGGAATCATAATTTTTCTAGGAGCATAATCCATCTGGATCTTCTCACCAAGCACATATTTTTCAAGCATCTCCTCAGTCGGTCTCATAGGATGCGCTGTCTCAATATCAATCAGACTGAACAGCGAATTCGCATAAGCAATCCGTTTCCCGGCTTCATCCTCCATCACAAAATTACGGAAGCCCATAAAGCTGCGGAACTCATATGGCTGTGTTCCAACCGTCACGGTCTCTCCAAGCAATGGATACCGCTCTGCCACAATCTGCCAGCTGCTAAGCACCCACACCATATTCCGCTCCTTTAAATACCCTATTCCGATTCCAAGATCCTCGGACTGAAACGTGGAACAATCCTGAAAATAGTCCAATAACGCCTCCGGCTTTAAATGTCCGGACTCATCCAATTCACTATAACGAATTCTGGTCTGATACTGATACATGGTCTTCCTCGTCTTTCTGCTTCTGCACGGGATCTGCGAAATATGGTTCTTCAGAACAGTTACATCTTATCACAAACAAAACCGGGAGACAAGTTTACACTGCTTCCCGATTTTTAAATTATGCTGCTTCTCTGTTTTCAAATTTTTCAAATAAATTTTGCATTTTGATCCCTCTTATTTTCTCTTTTTTTTATGATTTTCTGTGCAATATGCCGAAAATACAATTTAACCATTGACGTTTTGACGGTTATTTCCTATAATGCAGACAAAGCATACAGTTTCTATGAATCAGGTATTAAGGATTGCATTTTCATCCTTTCTTACATGCATCTGCCCGTCGGACGGAAGGCATCCCTCTTAATTTTCAGAAAGTCTATGCTTTACCATTTCACTTTATTTCACAATAGCAGGCAGGGACTTTTCAGAATGTTAATGGATGTTCAGATATTCGACTGACGGATGGCTTTCGGGTTTTCAGAAGGTTTCTGCTCGCAAAGGAGGAACCGAATGAACAACACGTATGTTAAACAGAAACTGGATGAACTACATCTGATTGACGATTTTCTATTCTTTCAAATGATGAATCATCCAAAGTATGGACCGAAATTCAGCAGACTGCTGCTGAGATTGATCCTTGGCAGGGATGTCGGTAAACTACATGTGATTCCGCAGAAGGAATACTATGGAGAGGATACCGATCTGCATGGAGCACGACTGGATGTTTATCTGGAGGAAGAGGAACCGGACTTCTTACTGGATTTTGAGGATGAAGGTGTCCCCAGCGTTTACGACCTTGAGCCCGAGAAGAAAAAGGATCTGGAATCAAAAGACAACCTGCCGAAGCGGGTACGATTTTATCATGCTGTAATTGATTCCCACAGTCTGAAATCCGGCAAGAGCTATGGAAATCTCAAAAATGTGCTGATTATCATGATTACCGATTATGATCCCTTCGGATTAAACCGGATGATCTATACGGTAAGAACCGGCTGTGTGGAAGAACCGGATATGAACTATAAGGATGGTGCACAGACGATCTTCCTTTATACAAAGGGAACAGAAGGAAATCCACCGGAAAGACTCCGGAAGCTGCTACAATATATTGATGGAGGACGATCAGAGGAAGATCTCGAACCGGAGGAGACAGAAGCCTTAGAAATCGCGCAGATGGTTAACCAAATCAAAAAAGATGCGGAAGTGACGGTGAAGTATATGAAACAATGGGAAAAGTTACAGAAGGTTTATCATGATGGACAGCGGGAAAATGGAATTGAATACATTATAGAATTATTAAAAGATTATGGAGATATTCCGGAAGAACTTCACAAAAAAATCCTAAACGAACAGGATCCGGATACCTTAAAGAAATGGCATAAGCTTGCTGCGAAGGTTTCGAGTATGGATGAATTTGCTGCGAAAATGTAATGAGATGGCAAATAAAGAATAGACAGAATGGGAAAAGACGGTCAGGTATTTTTGCCTGACCGCCTTTGCTTACAACTCAATTATGCAATTTTACTCATACAGTTCTGTTCATTAAGATTACTGTAATAAGGAAAGTACACCCTGATTGGACTGGTTAGCCTGAGCCAGCATAGCCTGACCTGCCTGAGCCAGGATATTGTTGTTGGAGTACTTAACCATCTCAGTAGCCATATCGGTATCACGGATCTGGCTTTCTGCACTTGTGGTGTTCTCAACTACGTTGTCTAAGTTGCTGATTGTGTGCTCAAGTCTGTTCTGTACTGCACCGAGTGCGGAACGCTGGGTGGATACTTTTTGGATAGCCTCCTTAATGGTATCAACCGCATTCTTAGCATTTGTGTCATCTGCACCATCCACTTTCAGATTCTGAACTCCAAGACCTTTCGCACTCATTGCATCAAGCTTTACGGAAATTTGATTATTATCTGTTGCATCAGCTCCGACATGAAGCTTCAGTGTTAAAGCTCCGGTATCAAAGGTCTTTGTAGTATCAACCATTTCCTTAACATCATCCTGTGTTGCTACTCTTCCGTTAATGTAAAGACCGGCATCAGCTTTTAGAGTTCCATCGTTGTCCAGATAATTACCAAGACCATTTGCAGCGATCTTATTGCCTTCCTTGTCGGTAAACTGTGCCCCTCCTTTAGTTATAACATTATCAATGTTATCTACCTTACTATCACCTGCAAGAATCCCTTGTTTAATAGATCCATAAAATTTTTCGATGTCTTTTACGTAAGTTCCTGCCTCATATGTATTTCCATCTTTATCATATACAGTAGCCTTTACCTGATCATAGTCATCGGTGTTGGGAGTGTTTTTTTCTGCTGCTTCATGTAAACCATTAGCCCCAGCTGTCAAAGTATAATATTTAGTAGCACCTGTCTCATCAAACTTTTGACCTTTTGCTGAAATAAAATTGCCAGAAGTAGCATCCTTAACATATACATCATCAGTAATAACTTTTACCTTGGCAGTTTCTGCATAGGTAGCTCTGTTTCCTGCATCAATTTTCTCACCAACCTGTACGCCATCTTTCTTGGTATAGTAATCAAATGCATTATCTATTGCAGATTTGTAGGTACCTTTTTTTACTGTTTCTACCTTACCACCCTTCACATAGTAGAGATCCTGACTAGTTACTTCTACTTCCTTGTACTGGAAATCTGTAGCCTTATCACCAGCCTTATCACCCTTCAGCAGGTATGTTTCGTTAAATTTAGTGGTCTCAGATACTCGGTCAATTTCTGTAGTCAGCTGATCAATTTCATTTTGAATGTAGGTTCTATCTGTTGCAGAATTTGTTCCATTGGCAGACTTAACAGCCAGCTCGTTCATTCTCTGCAGCATATCCTGAACTTCGTTCAAAGCACCTTCAGCGGTCTGTACTGCACTGATACCATCCTGTGCATTTAAGGAAGCCTGTGTTAAGCCTCTGATCTGCTTACGCATCTTCTCACTGATGGAAAGACCTGCTGCATCATCTGCTGCACGATTGATCTTATATCCGGAAGATAACTTCTCGGTGGACTTAGCCTGTGTCTTTGTGGTTACGCCTAACATTCTGTTAGAGTTCATTGCTGTTAAATTGTGTTGTACTACCATAATATTACCTCCTTGTAATACTGGCACAAATCCATTTGTGTCAGTTGCTTTGTAAATAGTTTCTTTTTGTTGCTTTATAGTAACCGGAAACCCGAACTTCAAAGACGGGCCCTGACTTGTGATATTCAAAGCTTCCGGCTATTACCGATGTTATTGTTCCAGATTGCCGTGAGCAATTACGACGTTAGACTTTTTCTTCTTTAAATACCTGGGATCCGTTTCGGGTTCTGCATAGTATTTAGGAAGAGCTGCCTTTTCTTCCGGATCGGTGATCTGCTTCTCCAACATGGAGCTTCGTACAATGTTGACATCCTTTGGAGCATCCACCATGATTCGCAGATGATTCTTCGTTCCTCCGAGGAATACGACCTTGATGTTGTCACCAATCATCAGATATTCTTCCGTACTTACCGTTAGTCTTAACATAGAAACCTCCTGTCTCCTTCGAGCCTCCTGGCTGTTGTTATTCCTAATGCAACACTTTGTAATAAAGTGTTGCATTCCTGAACCATGCAAAAAGAGAAATTCAACCAGCCGATGGGAGCTGGCTCACATGAGGCTGATTGAATTTCTCTTTTTATAGGGCGAAGCCCTCAATGAAATAAGCTGCCGGCCAAATATCAACCGTATAGGTATGAAGTGGCAAACGGCAGCTTATGAATTGCCATGGTTCAGGAATTGTGCAGCACTACAAGAAATCACTAACAATGATTTCAGAATTTCATTGCTTGCAGCTTCCTATTTTGGACTTTTCCAAGCTTAATTATCCATTTATATCCAAAAATCCAACTGCTTTCAAGAGTCCACTGCCTGACAGCTTCCTGTTTTGGATTTTTCCCAACTTGATTGTCCATTTATGTCCAAAAATCCAGCTGCCTTCAGGAGTTCACTGCCTGGCAACTTCCTGTTTTGGACTTTTCCTGACTTGATTTGTCCATTTATGTCCAAAAATCCAGCTGCTTTCAGGAGTCCACTGCCTGATCGCTTCCTATTTTGGACTTTTCCAGGCTTAATCGTCCATTTATGTCCAAAAAGCCGGCGTATAATGTACGGAGAGAACAGGAGAAGGGAGTTCATATGAGCAAAACACAGCCTATCAGGTCAACAACACAATTGAATCAGTTTAAAAAGTATTATCAGGAAATTATTCCGGAGAAACGTAATTATGCGCTGATTATTCTGGGATTAAATACGGCACTTCGTATTTCAGATATTCTGCAGCTGCGGGTATCCGATGTCTGGGATTGGCAAAAGCAAAGCTTCAAGAGGCATCTTGAAGTAATGGAAAGCAAGACCGGCAAACAGACATCCATCTACATAAATAAAGAGGTAAGGCAGGCCTTGCTCCAGTGCCTGCTGAATCAAAGAGCTGCAGACGAGTTTATTTTTGCAAGCTATAAATATAAAAATATGCCATTGAGCCGGTACCAGGCGTACCGGATTGTAAAGCAGGCTGCCGTTTATGCAGGGATGCCGGAGCATATCAGCTGTCACTCCCTGCGAAAAACATTTGGTTATCATGCATGGAAGCAAAGTGTACCTCCGGCAATGCTGATGGATATTTACAATCATTCCTCCTACCAGATCACCAGACGGTATCTTGGAATTGATCAGGATGATAAGGATCAGGTGTTTGAAAAAATCAGACTATAGCAGGAAGAATTTACCGTTAACAGTTCAGCCATGCAGAAATGATTGTGCAAGATGACCGTGGGAGCTTGCTCACTAAGGGCAGCTTATACAATCATTTCTATAGGGCAGACGCCCGACATGAAATAAGTTGCCGGAAAGCACGTATATTTGTTAGCTAATATGTATAATCCGGCAACTTATGAATGGCCATGGCTGAATTGTTACATTTGCCGAAGCAACTTCAGCTTTTGGGATAGAATTCACGGAATTTACTTTAGCAATTGAGTGTGGCGAAAAATAATTAAAAAAGTTTATTTAAAAAATTTTATTTCATGGGTTAAGTAATTTCTGAGTATGTCGATAATATAAGTGTACAGAAAAATGCAACACTTTATTACAAAATGTTGCATTTTTCTTATAATTACACCTGCGTCCAACAGTATATTTAATATTTTAATCTCATAATGTCATAATGTCTTAATGACTGAATGCTTCAAATTCTCTATCTTTACAATCATCCTAAGTCCATATGGATTCTTCCCTATGAGCTTAATGCTTCCTAATTATTATATTTGCAATGGTATTTTCCATATGATATTTTCTGTATGATATTTTCTGTATGATATTTTCTGTATGATATTTTCCATTTATTCCTTTACTATTAAACCGTTCGCGCAATACTTTATAGGTATTATAACAATGTCATTATATGTATTTCACATTATAAGACACATATGTTAAAGTAAAATCATCAAAAGGAAGTCAGGCCGGACTTCTTAAAAGGCTTTTCCGCCAAACAGGAAAAGTACCTGGATAAGTTGTAACAGAATTGTTTACAGAAAGGTTAAGGTGACTGTTATGAAGAAAATTTTAGATAGAATCAATGAGTTTTGCAGAGAATATTACATGAGCTTTGCAGAAAGAATTTAGTTTCGTTTTCTAAATTACGCGAATTCATATTTACTTAATATAAGGGCTGCAGCATGAATGATCCCATGCTGCAGCCCTTCTCCCATTCTTATTTCATTCCTGAGCAGCTTTAGATTTTTCTGTCATTCCATCCGTTCCTTTTACCGTAAAGGCAGGACAACAAATTTCTGATCCCCTGTGCCGTTCTCCAATCCCTGTGACAGCCAGTCCTGAATCTCCTTATTGTAGTCACCTGCGGAAAGCATTTCCTCAGCAAATGTTCTGCGGATACATAAATATTCGGATCCATAATAGGTTTTCATTACGCTCTCTCTACTGTCCTGTGGGGTTATGGTTCCATCTACTACATCCGGACGGTACCAGGAAGACCGGTAGTCAATATCATTAAAGATAATTACGGATTTCTGTGGAATCTCTGCGTAAGCCTGTTCCCATTGTTCGGTAACTGCCTCATAATACGGCTGCTGAACTGTCAATTCCCCTCTGTCAAAGACAGACCATATCGACAGAATCACACAGACCGTCACTGCCCCTCCAAGAACATAAGCCTTCCCACCATTCTTTATTTCGGGCAGGATCAGTCCAATCACTCCGATGCACAACAAAAAAGTTGCCGGTTCAAAAAATCGGAAATAAAAGGTGTCCATGGACGATACATAACGAATGGCAATGAACACCATATAATAGGTTACCGCCATGGTAATCATTACCGACTGCAATGAAAAATGCCTGCACTTCTTCATAATCAGAATCATCAGCAGAATGACGATGAAAAGAACCGCAAAGACCTTAATTCTATATGGGAAATTCTCCATATACTCTGGTATCTGTAATGAAAATATATTAAAGAATTCTGTCAGCAGGCTTTGGATCAGATCATCTGTCAGTGTTTGGAAATCATCCCACCACATGGTTCTGCTTACTCCGGAGGCCATTCCATTCATGATCTTGTTCATCATGAGATATCCCATGCTCAATATTCCGGAAACAGCTGATGTTATTCCAAGACAGACTGCCTTGTGAAAATCGGTTTTTTCCCTCTCCTTATAATATTTCCATAATAATGCACAAATGTATACCCCGGTAACAATCCATACATAAATTCCGAAATATCTGGTCAGGAAGCTGCATATCCCCATAATGCCCAGCAGAACATACCACTTCACCCCGGGATGGTCCTCCTTCAGAATCCGTGCAAGCACAAGACCGAAGCCAGACAAAAAAAGAATAAAGGGAACTTCACTCCATGTATAATAGCACAGATCAAGAAAGCCGATATTTGTAAGACACAGTGCATAAATCCAAGCATCCTTTCGAAAACACACACGCATCAGAATAAGTAAAAGACCCACAATCAGCATGGCCAGTATTTTGGAAGCCAGATACGCATTTACCTTCGTGACAAGCATTACCGCCGCAATACATGCCGGGTAAAGAACCGGCCAGTTGGCAAACCAGGAACGATATCCGGCAAGCCTGTCATATTGAAAGCCATTACCCTGCACGAGGTTTTCCGCTTCTTCCAGATAGCCTGTGGAATCAGCGGATATGTAAATTCCATTCAGATATGCTTTTGAATAGATCAATATACAGACCATTCCGAATACCAGAATCAGAAAAACATCACTTCCGTATTTTCCAATCCATTCCCTGAGAGGAATTCTTCGGACAAATCCAAGCAACCGTTCCTTTCCAATCCATATCAGCAATAAATATACAATCAACAGCAGAATACTCGCAGGAATGGAATAGTAGAAAATGTCTCCGTAAGTTACCCGCACGGGTTCCACCTTCTCTATTCCGACAGAGATTCCACAGGAAAGAGCCTCTCCATTCTCCCATACCGTTTCTTCAAAAGGAAGCTTTTCTCCCCAGCCATCCGGCACCTGCATGAAATAGGGATCACTTGCATCCGCCTCGATGACAATCCGGTACTCCTCTCCTTCCTGAAACGAAAGCTCCGCAGGAAAAACCGTCCACTTACCCGGCTCAATTTCATTTACGGCAAGCGAATCATTAAATATAAGCTCTTTCTCGGAATTCCAGATTTTCATACGAAAGATTCCCTGACTTTCCGAAGAAACATTAACCAGAAGAAGCTCAAAGCCACTGACGGAAAAATCCTCTTTAACCTTCCAGGTAATCTCCCTTTCCTCTCCCGCCGGACATTCCACATAGACAGGATCCGGGTTAATCGTCGGAAGAATCTGCGTAGTAGCGACACTATTCTGTGCGGTATGGGTAAGTACAAACATGACCGCCGCAAAAACAAGCAATCCGAATACACTTCCTATGATTCTTTTCAACCAAATTTTATTATTCATGACAAATCTTCTCCGAAAGCTTCATTGCTAAGTCAACAACCACATCTGAATTATAATGACAGTGTTCTCCCCATCTTCCCAGGCCGTAAACCTGTCTTTCAGAAGTAAATGCAAGCAGCTGTTGCATAATCTGCGGTTTATCAATCGTATTTAACGGGTAAGCATATTCGTTCATATAACAAAACTGCGCTTCGTCCGGATACATGTCCACGCGCTCTTTTCGGGTTTCCAGCCAGAACCCCCTGCTTCCCTGACAGAAATTATGCCGGATCAGAATTCGATGATAGGGCTTCTGTTCATCCGGAATATAGAGCCACTGGGCATCTGTCTGTAAGGTATCACCGACATATCTGGTTTCTATTGAGCTATGCTTCAATCGTTTCACTGCCAGATATAAATCCTCCGGTAATCCCGTGATATGTTGATAGCTGTTCCAGGGAATTGTTGTTATGATCTTTTCCGCTTCACAATATTCTCCATCCGACATTCTGATTCTGCTGTCATTAAGATCAAGCTCAATGACATCCGTTCCATACTTTACATGACCTTCAATTTCCTGTGCCATACGGAGCCACAGCTCTCCATAACCATACTTTTTCGGATAATAAAAGGAGGCATGTCCCGGCTGCTGCCCGTAAGCCTTATGAGTAAGACAGGAACGCAGCGTATCCTCAAAGCTTACATCAGGCAGCTTATCAAGCCAGTATATTCCAAGCTCATCCAGTTCATCCGCAAACATCTTACGATTGTAGGGGAGCATATACATCCCGGCTATCTGATCTCCCAGTTTCCATGTGATCCAGTCACGAAACTTTTCCGGCTTCGGCTTGTCACTATTGCATCCGGCTCTGGCAATCGAAGAAAGCACCTGAACCTGAACCTCCGGTTCCATCTGCCATATATTCGCCTCCAGCGGATGACTGATTTCTCTTTCTCCTATTACAATCCGGCTGTCACGGTCAAACCTCTCCCATTCTTCCTCCGGCATAAAACGGAACAGATATTCGTTCACTTTTGGCCGTCTGACATCGAGAAAATGACCTCCGCCAATATCAAAAGGACTTCCATCCACCTGACAGGATCTGCAAAGTCCTCCTGCTTCTGTTTCCTTTTCCACTACCAGAAAAGAATCTTCACCTGACTGTTTTAATCTGTTTGCAAAGGTCAATCCCGCAGGTCCCGCTCCCAGAATCAAATACTTTACTTTTTCCATATATTTCTTTCATTCTTCTTTAGTTTAAATAATATTTTCAGAGCCTCCACAACAGAGCTTCCCTTCAGGCTGGATGCTGTTCCCACATAATGAATGGGAACTTCAACAGTCCTGCAGTTTCTGCAATAATATCTCATTTCTGTCTGATACATATGTCCGGTAGAAAGGAATTTTTCAAAATTCATCTTTTCCAGAATCTCCCTTTGAAAAGCCTCAAATCCACTGGTCATATCCTTAAGCCGCGTTCCCAGTACCAGATTGGAAAGCAGCGTTCCACCTCCGCTTAAAATTCTCCGGTACAGAGGCTGTTCCCTCATGGAACCGCCTTTCATAAAACGTGATCCCCAGACACATTCATACCCTTCCTCCAGCTTTTCCAGAAATTGCGGAATTTCAGAGGGTAAGTGGCTTAAGCCCCCATCCATTTCAAGTATCTGTTCCGCGCCATCTGCAAGAGCTCTCCGGAAGCCTTCCAGATAACAACTGATCACACCGGTTGATTCTTTGTAATAGATACATTTTACCTTATCGCTGTGCTTCTCCCTCTCACGTATAATCGCTTCCGTACGATCCTTTGAATAATCGTCAACAACAGGATATACGTATAAACGGTCATAGGGCAGCTCCAGAATTTCATCCAGAATCTGCCCCATCGTACTTTCTTCATTCGCAACAGGCATTACAATTATTGTTTTTTTCATCATTTATTCCATTCATTCTTTTGTCTGTTTTCTTCTGAAGCATATATAAACACTATTGTAACTATTTTAATTTCCAGATATCGCGATTGTACTCAGCAATGGTTCTGTCCGATGAGAAGAAGCCTGCCTTTGCAATATTTACCAGCATCATCTTCTTCCATTTGGTACGGTCTTCGTAATCTGCAAATGCTTTATCCTTTTCTTTGATATATGCCTCCAGATCAAGCAGTGTCATAAACCAGTCTTTATTCAGAAGCTCCTTATAGAGACGTTCCAGATTCTCTTTATGTCCTGCTGCCAGTGCCTGCTTTCCAACGATAAAGTCCACGGCTTCCTTAATCACCGGACTCTTTTCATAATAATCCTTTGAAACATAGTCAGCCTTGGCATAATGCTCAATAACCTCTTCGGATTTCGCACCAAAGATATAAATGTTATCATCTCCAACCAGCTCATTAATCTCAACGTTCGCACCATCGGAGGTTCCAAGCGTCACGGCACCGTTCAGCATGAACTTCATGTTGCCGGTTCCGGATGCTTCCTTGGATGCAAGCGAAATCTGCTCGGAAATATCACATGCCGGGATCAGCTTCTCTGCATAGGTTACATTGTAGTTTTCCACCATCAGAACGGTCATGTACCGGTTCACATCCGGATCGTTATTCACGATTTCCTGTAACACCAGAAGTAAGTGAATGATATCCTGCGCAATGATATAGGCCGGTGCAGCCTTGGCTCCGAAGATAAAGGTCAGTGGACGAACCGGTTTCTTACCCGCTTTAATCTCCAGATATTTATGGATAATGTATAAGGCATTCATCTGCTGACGCTTATACTCGTGAAGCCGCTTAATCTGAATATCAAAAATGGAATCCGGATTTAAGGTAACTCCTTCGTTTTCCTTCACATATGCAACCAGCTCCTGCTTGCGGTTCATTTTGATCTGCTCAATCTGATCAAGCACTTCCGGGTTATCCTTATATTCAAGAAGCTTCTCCAGCTTATCCGCATCCTTCTTAAAACCGTCTCCGATGGTCTGTGCAAGGTAGGTTGACAGCTCACGGTTACAACTCATCAGCCAGCGACGGAAGGTGATACCATTCGTCTTATTATTGAATTTCTCGGGATACAGCTTATAAAACGCATTCAGTTCACTGGTCTTTAGGATCTCTGTATGGATTGCAGCCACACCGTTTACAGAAAATCCATAGTGAATGTCGATGCGTGCCATGTGCACTCTGCCATCCTTATCAATAATCTGCACCTTCGGATCCTTGTATTTCGCAGCTACTCTCTTATCCAGCTCCTTAATATAAGGAACAAGCTGGGGAACGACCTTCTCCAGGTATTTTAAAGGCCACTTCTCCAAAGCCTCTGCCAGAATCGTATGATTGGTATAGGCACAGCATTTACTTACCACTTCAATCGCTTCATCCATGGTAAATGCCTTGTCTTCCACAAGAATACGAATCAGCTCCGGAATAATCATGGTTGGATGCGTGTCATTGATCTGGATGACTGCATGCTCATACATCTTACGAAGATCATACTTCTTCTCCTTCATCTCATGAAGAATCAGCTGTGCCGCATTACATACCATGAAATACTGCTGATAAATACGGAGCAGATTGCCCGCCTCATCCGAATCATCCGGATAAAGGAATAAGGTCAGGTTTTTCTCAATAGCTTCCTTATCAAAATCGATGCCCTTTTTAACAAGACTCTCATCTATACTTTCAATATCAAAGAGACGAAGCTTATTGACACCACTGTCATATCCAGGAACATCAATGTCATACAGCCGGGAAACGACCTTTTTCCTGCCAAAAAAGACATCGAAGGAAATATCTGTTCTGGTAAGCCAGGATTCCTTCTCCATCCATTCATTCTTCTCTGCACACTGCAGTTTATCACGGAACACCTGTTTAAACAGACCGAAATGATAATTTAATCCGATTCCCTCACCGGGTAATCCCAGCGTTGCAATGGAATCCATAAAGCAGGCAGCAAGTCTTCCAAGACCGCCATTTCCCAAAGAAGGCTCCGGTTCAACCTCCTCGATCACAGAAAGCTTCTTTCCATATTTATTAAGGATCTCCACCATCTTGTCATATACGCCAAGATTAATCAGATTGTTGGAAAGCAGCTTACCTATGAGAAACTCTGCGGAGATATAGAACACCTTCTTCTCGCCTTCATTCTCATCCGAGACCTTCATGAGGCGCTTCGTTAATACAAGCACCACATAATACAGCTCCTGATCTGTAAGCTCTGCAATCTCCTTATCAAACATGTTCTGTGCAATTTCCAAAAGCTGATGTTCCATATTCAGTACCAGCACATCCTTCTGTAAGTTCGTCTGTCCTGCCATAATCTCCTCCATAAATATCCTGAAATGATATCCGTTCCTGTTACCAGATGTTCCTGCACAAATGACACTCATATCATTATATTTCTGTCCAGTCAGAACATACTGAATAATTACGTATTTCTTAAAAACTATAACGCTTTTACGCTTAAAATGCAAGTCAAAAGCGCTTACAGTTCCTCTACATAAACAACTCCCTCAATGTCACAGATTGCCTGTATCGTCGAGTCGTGCATATGGGGACCGGCAAGCTCAATACTGGTCATCACCGCAGTATCATCTCCCCTGATCATAGTCTCCATAGTTTCAAATCCTGCTATCCGCAGATCCATCTTACGGAGCTGCTTACGCAGTTCCACAATGCTCTTCGCACTGTCCACCTCGATATAGAGCTCCAGCACACGGGAATGCATATAAACATACCGGTCAAGCCGTGCAAGCCCCACAAAGGTAACCAGAACGAGTACCAGCATAACAAATGCCCCTTCATAAAACCCGATTCCCAACGCAAGTCCGATGCAGGCACAAGCCCAGAGCCCCGCCGCCGTTGTGAGTCCTCTTACCTGATTCCGGCCCGTTACAATGATCGTACCGACTCCTAAAAAGCCGACTCCGCTGATTACCTGCGCTCCAAGACGTGCAACCTCCTGTCTGGTGCCAAAACAATCCACAATATACTGTCCGGTCATCATAACAAGTGTCGCCCCAAGACAGACCAGTACATGCGTTTTAATTCCGGCGCCACGACGCTTCATTCCACGGTCAATTCCGATCAGGGTTCCTGAAAGAAGAGCAAGCAGAAGCCGGATCGTTACTGACAGCATATTCAATTCCCGTAATTCTCTGAGCCACACCGGAATCTGACTAAATCCTGATAGTTCCATCTGCTTTCTGCTCCCTTTTTGCTAAAAAGGAAAGATCTTATGGATCTTCCCTTTTGTTTCCTGTAAAAAATCAATCCAGAATCTGTGCAATAATACGCTCCACCTCATCACTTTCATAAGGCTTCGTGATAAATTCGGATGCTCCGTATTTTACTGCCTGAATCATCTTCTCCTTCTGTCCTGCTGCTGTAATCATCACTGCCTCTGCATTCTCGTTATACTTCTTAATCAGCATCAGGGCTTCAATACCATCCATCTTCGGCATGGTAATATCCAGCGTTACAAGATCCGGATTGAGTTCCTTATACATGACATAGCCTTCCTCACCGTTCGTGGCCTCCCCGGCAATTTCATGTCCCATGCCCTCCAAAATCTCTCTCAACATCTTACGGGATGTTCTGGAGTCATCTACGATCAGTATCTTTCCCATTTTTTATTTCTCCTCCTGTTTTCTCTATCGCATTTCAAGGCTGTCGCCTATGGTAATAAGCACCCGTATAGTCTCTCCACATACTTCAAGTGGAAGCACCAGCATCTTTCCACTGTAAAATCCACTGATGGAATCGGAAAATTCCGGAGGACATAATTCCATTTCAATTCTCTGCTGGCTCATATCCGATGCATACAGACCATTTATACAGTTAATCAGCTCTGCCACAGCATCCAGAGCGTCCTCATCCACCTTTTCAAACGCTTCATGTCCGAAACAGGAGGCAATCGGTAAAAGTGCCTGACCGTTTCCCGCAAAAGCACAGGTAACCGGTCTCTCGCCCTCAACAAGCTGCATTGCACCGTTATCTGCAAGGTACTGTTTATCAAAATATGCCTTCATGGGCATGACATTATTATCAACACAACGCATCATCGTACGGAGTACCACCCCTGCCATATCCAGATACTCTGCTGCATCTGTCGGCAAAAACAGCGGTAATACGCGATCCACATCATCACTCTTTAAGTCCTCCATACTGGAGTTCGTAAATTCATTCTCTGCCTGATATTCTCTCATAATATCGTCAAGCTCTGTGATCTTCATCAGGTTCAGATTCTCAAGAGCCTGTGCAAATGCAAGATACGGGTTTCCCTGAAGTCTCAGCAGCTCGTCCACCTGCTTCTCCGTCAAATACCCCTTAATAACCGCGATATCACCAAAACGCCTGTCCATCACTGCCTGCAGACGATTGATCTTATCTGCCTGTTCCTGCGTAATCATCCCTTCTGCTACTGCAATCAGCCCTAACTTCACACGAACCCTGGTAATTTCTTCTATTACATCGTCTAACTGTTCCGGTGTAATCTTCCCCTTACTGATAAGATAATTCCCCAAAATTTTTGAAATCATACCTATACCTCCCAATTGTTATTACTGCCCATTCCTGAAACCTGTACCTGAGCCGTCTGACTGCAGGTGCCCGGCTGGTGTATGAGCAGTAACTAACCAACTCTATTACTTTAAGAATACTATATTATGTGCCTTTCGTCAAATAAGTCTCATGTATTTCATATCACCAAAACATCAAGGCAAATGCTCTTCTTCCATACAGACATGCTTTATCAGATCAATCCGGGACGATCAATAAACATGCAAATGATGTTTTTACCAGTATATGCAACACGAAATGCAACACAAAAAATAAAAAGTCTAGTAAACACTAGACTTTTTCATGCGGGTGACAGGACTTGAACCTGCACGTCGGGGACACTAGAACCTAAATCTAGCGCGTCTGCCAATTCCGCCACACCCGCGGATAACTGATGGAACTTTATTATGTTATCATTCCACCAGATTCCTGTCAATCTCAATTTTTAAACCATCTCAGGATTCACAATTATTAACTATCCCCGGACTATCTGTTACAGTTCAGCCATGCCCATTCATAAGCTGACGGATTGTATAGATTGACTATCTTGAGCGGTCTCATGCTCCGGTTCACTGATATGAACAATCACATTCCTGTAAATCCTTACAAGGAAAAAAACGGTTAGTCCACCGGATACGAGTTCTGCAATCGGAAATGACCACCATACCATGTCAATATTTCCTGTCCTAGAAAGCAGATATGCTACAGGAAGCAGTACAATCAGCTGTCTGGCAATGGATACCAGCATGCTGTACACACCGTTTCCAAGAGCCTGGAACATCGAACCGCATACAATGGAAAAGCCTGCAAGCAGAAAACTGATGCTGATAATCCGGAGTGCCGGACGACCGATCGCAAGCATTGTTTCTGACGCATCGAACAGTCCCAGCAGGCTGTCCGGCATAACCTGGAATACAAGGAATCCGATCAGCATCAGAATCACTGCATACAGAATGCTGAGTTTTAAGGTCTTCATCATCCGCTCCCTCTTGCCCGCACCATAATTATACGCAATAATCGGCACCATGCCGTTGTTCAGTCCAAATACCGGCATAAAGATGAAACTCTGGAGCTTGAAGTATACACCGAACACTGCCGCTGCGGTAGAACTGAATCCAAGCAGAATCTTATTCATGCCATAAGTCATAACCGATCCAATCGACTGCATAATAATAGAAGGAATACCTACTTCATAAATCAATCCGATGATTTTTCCATCCGGACGGAATCCCTTAATCCGAAGATGAATTTCCGTGTTGGCTTTAAGGTTAATGATGCAGGCAGCCGTTCCTGCAACAATCTGTCCAATAACAGTTGCAATTGCCGCACCGGCAACGCCCATTCTGGGTACACCGAAATATCCGAAAATAAAAATCGGATCCAGAACGATATTAATCACTGCCCCAAGGCTCTGGGTAATCATGGTATAAACTGTTTTTCCGGTAGACTGCAGGAGCCGCTCAAACACAAACTGTGCATACATACCAAAGGAACAGCAGCACACGATTCTCAAATATTGTACCCCATACTCTATGATCTGCGGATCTCTGGTCTGACTTAAATAAAAGGGCTTCGTTAAGAAAAAACCGATCAGGCAGAATACCACATAATTGATCAGAGCAAGGAAAACACCATTCTCTGCAGTCTTATCTGCCTTATCAAAGTCCTTCTCGCCAAGAGACTTTGATAACAGTGCATTGATTCCGACACCGGTACCGGTTCCCAGGGCAATCATCAGCGTCTGTAACGGAAATGCCAGCGATACCGCTGTCAGGGCATTTTCATCAATTCTTGATACAAAGATACTGTCTACAATGTTATAAAGCGCCTGCACCAGCATGGAAATCATCATTGGCAGAGACATACTGACTAAAAGTTTGTTGACGGGCATCACACCCATTTTATTTTCTTTCTGTTCCATATAGATCCTTCCTATAAATAATAAAAGACGCTACTTACGCGGCGCCGGAATAAATAAAATATAATGAGCCACCCGGGACTCGAACCCGGGACAACTTGATTAAAAGTCAAGTGCTCTACCACCTGAGCTAGTGGCCCATATTTATAAGCTGGGCTAGCTGGATTCGAACCAGCGAATGCAGGGATCAAAACCCTGTGCCTTACCGCTTGGCGATAGCCCATTAAACGAACCGTATTCAATCGGTTCTTCACCAAGCTTGTCCCCTGGGACAACCCCGGGTAAGGTGGATAGAGGGACTCGAACCCTCGGCCTCCAGAGCCACAATCTGGCGCGCTAACCAACTGCGCCATACCCACCATATGTGAGATAGGTTTCATCCTTCTCTCAAATGTGCCCAAAGGGATTCGAACCCCCGACCCACGGCTTAGAAGGCCGTTGCTCTATCCAGCTGAGCTACGGACACATATTAATTAATAAGTATCCCTATCAAGATACAAAGCGGGTGATGGGAATCGAACCCACGTATCCAGCTTGGAAGGCTGGTGTTCTA
>OMAM01000106.1_pt1 | contig 61423 bp, 51 predicted proteins | sample 1644621 | NCBI WGS metagenome assembly OMAM01 (sample SAMEA103958120, study PRJEB25191) | human gut metagenome | biome: human-associated habitat [ENVO:00009003]; feature: intestine environment [ENVO:2100002]; material: feces | place: Germany | collected 2013/2015 | reverse complement strand
TGGGCGTAGGATATTTGAGAGGAGCTGTCCTTAGTACGAGAGGACCGGGATGGACTGACCTCTGGTGCACCGGTTGCATTGCCAAATGCATGGCCGGGTAGCCAAGTCGGGACGGGATAAACGCTGAAGGCATCTAAGCGTGAAGCCCCCCTCAAGATGAGATATCCGAGCGTAAGCTGTAAGACCCCTTGAAGACTACGAGGTAGATAGGTCAGAGATGGAAGCGTGGTAACACGTGGAGTTGACTGATACTAATAGGTCGAGCGCTTGACCAAAGTCAGGTAGAAGAGGAAAAGTTATTAACAGAGTAAATCTTGATATGAATATCGTTTTTAGTGTGTGGTTTTGAAGGAACAAGAAAGGTAATGATTAGTGTCATTACCTCTTTTTTTTTTCCTCAAAATGTGATACAATGTAAACAGTTGAATCTGCTAATAATAACTTAGACGGATAAATGTATGGAGGCTATTTATGGATACAAATATATTATTGGAAAATGGAACGAATGAGATGGAGTTGCTTGAATTTACTATAGGGGATAACCATTACGGCATTAATGTTGCTAAGATAAGAGAGATACTCCCATATATGCCTGTTACGCCTGTACCTAATTCACATCCGTATATCGAAGGTATTTTTATGCCGAGAGATACGATGATAACGGTTATAGACCTTGCCAAGGCGACACACGGACAGGAGAACCCGGATACATCATCGGATATGCTTATTGTGACGAACTTCAATAAGCTTGATATAGCATTTCATGTACATAAGGTATTGGGAATTAACAGGGTGTCATGGGCACAGATTATTACACCTGATTCATCAATAAGTTCAGGTCAGGGCAGCATTACCACAGGCGTTGTTAAGATAGATGGACGACTTATAATAATACTTGATTTTGAACATATCGTTAATGATATCGCACCGGAAACGGGACTTAAAGTGTCTGAAGTTGAGAAATATGCCGGACGTGACAGAAACAGTCTTCCTATATTCATAGCAGAGGATTCGGCACTTCTTATGAAGCTTATATCGGATTCATTGTCGAAGGCAGGATATGCTAATCTTGACATCTCACCAAATGGACAGGAATGTTGGGATAAGCTTGAGAAACTGGCCGGCCAGTATAAAGATAAAGTAACGGAGCATGTAAGCTGTGTTATAACAGATATTGAGATGCCTATGATGGATGGACACAGATTGACCAAGCTCATTAAGACCAATCAATATCTTAAAAATATTCCCGTTGTTATTTTCTCATCACTTATTAATGATGATATGAGAAGAAAGGGCGAGGCACTCGGAGCGGATTCACAGTTGTCCAAGCCTGAAATAGGACAGCTTGTAGAAGCAATAGATAAATTATTATTAAAATAAACCATTTTGTCGGAGGATATGATGGCTGAGAAAAATGAAGAAGAAGAATATCTTGACAGTCTATTAAATAGTGCAATCAAAAATGACAGTGAACTTGGTAACAATACAACTGTTAAAGATGACACAGACCAGAATAAGGAAGAAGCAGCGACATTGGATGAAATGTTCAAGGGTATGCAGACAGACGATGATAATGATGATACGGTAGACATTAATGATGAGAAGTCAACAGATGAGCAGATGAAGTTTGTCAATGACCTGAAGGACATAGTTGATCAGTCAGCGCAGGATGCATCCATATCAGATGCTATAGAAGCATTGAATAACGAGAGTACAATATCGGATGAAGAAACGGATTACAATCCGGACGTTGATAACGATTCTGAAACTGAGTCTGAAGATCCGGCTGATTTTGATTACAATGATGGTGAAACATCAGAACCTGTTCTTGATGATGTACCGGTATTGGATGATAATCTTAATATGCAGAGCATGAATGATTATCCGTCTGAACCTGCGATGAATAATGATTCCATACATAATGATATCACGGATTCCGGAATTGCAATGGCGGAGAATAATAATTCGGACGACGCCGAACCTGAGAAGTCCAGGAAGAAAAAAAAGAATAAGAAAGATAAGAAAGATAAGAAAGATAAGAAAAAGAAAAAGGGACTTAAGTCTTTCTTTGTTGAAGAATACGACAATGGTGACGAGCCGGAACAGTCTGATGATATGGCATTGAGCGATGCAGACATCAATAAGCAATTGATGGACGAGCTGTATCAGGATGCCGGGGGTGACGACGATCTGTCAGATATAGAAGAGAAGAGCGAGGAACCGGCCGAAGAAGAGAAACCGAAGAAACCTAAGAAAGAAAAGAAACCGAAACCGCCTAAGGAGAAGAAACCTAAGGCACCTAAAGTAAAGAAGCCGGTTGATAAGTCCGAACGCATCCAGCCTGATTTTGGTGCAATATTCAAAGCAGTCCTGATTGCTGCGGTTATATATGCAGTGCTGATAGTCGGAACCAATATTTTCAACAAGAAGAGCACGATAGCGGATGCTGAGAATGCGTTTGATGCCGGAAATTACGAGGAGGCTAATGGATTGTTATCCGGACTTTCACTTAAAGGTGATGCTAAGGATTTATATAACAAGAATAAATTATTAGCTTCGGTACAACATGGACTTACGTCATATCAGCACTATGTTGATCTGAATAAAAAGGGAAGTGCGGTCGATGCATTAATTAAGACAGTCGGACGTAAAAATAAGTCGGAGGATCTTATAGAGGAATATGGAATCTCATCTCAGATGGATTCATTATATTCCAAGATTACGGCAGCACTTGAAGAGAATGGATTAACCGAGCAGCAGGCACTTGACTTATATAATATGGCAAGCCTTGAGGAATATACCGCCAAGCTTAAAGGATATGGTGCGTTGGTTAATGACAATAAGAAAAAGTAATACTAAGGTGCTATAGGAAACTATGGCACCTTTTAAGATTAAAAAATCTTGGGAAATTGCAAAAAAAATCTTGCATTTATTGTTTTTATATGTTAATGTAAATGTAGGTAGACAGCTATACATTGATAGCTATGAAGAGCATCCATTACAATGAATGGAAATGCTCTTTTTTTTATAAAAAGTAATATCTAAATATTGAGATAGGAGGAATACAAAATGAAATTATTTAATGTAGGAGAATCGCTTCGTCCTTTTATTGAGAAAATTCTTTCCCGAAGAAACATAATCCGGAAGTGTTAAGAACTGAAAATCCGGAATGGATAAGATTCTTAGAAATGTGACTAGGGTTAACAGTACCTGATAATATGAATGTGGTAATTAAGATTGTTTTGTCGTTTGGAGACATATTATTTGGCAACAGTAGAAGGTGACCAGCCAAGGGTAAGACCTTTTGGAACAGCACACATTTTTGAAGGAAGCAAGACAGTCTATGCTAGATGCTTATCCATCTTTACAGAATATGTACTCAGCAGATGATGGAAATTATTCAGGAAGCACTTAAAGATCTACTTTCTGGAACTATTCAAGATATGCATGAAACAGAAATGGACAATCACCTTGGATATGATCGTTATGAAAGATCTGGTGAGTCTAATTATCGTAATGGAACAAAGCCTAAAACTGTTCGTAGTAAATATGGAGAATTCAAAGTGGATGTACCTCAGGATCGCCATAGTTCCTTTGAGCCTGAGGGGCTTCCAAAACGCCAGAAGGACATCAAAGTTTTGTCGGCACTCTTCGCCCGTATCAAAAGAAAATACATAACGGATGGGACAGTCAACAGATGTAGACTGTCCCTTTTCATCACGCTTTTTGCAGACTGCTCTTGAAATTATCACAATTCCATGCTATAATAATCATAAATGAACGGTCGGTATACGCAAAAGAGCGAAGCGACATGAAAACAACAGAGCAACAACACAATGAGCGGAAGCGTGAACTAATGGAAAAGGTCGAGAACGAATACTACCTGAAATCCCAAATGGAGGTCTTAAAGCAGGGGGTTGCCCTGTTCGTGGATAAGTACAAAGCAAACCAAGCATAAGCCGGTCAGCCGCCGCTCATTTACGGCGCGGGCAGCGGTGCAAAACTCCGCCGTAATAACAATTCCGAACGGAGGAAAGAAGATGAAAACAGGGAAAAAACTACTCACAGGTACACTTTTGGCGCTTTGCGTCGCGCTATTGGTGCTTTGCAGCGTGCTTGCCATAGGATGGAGCAAGGCGGCAAAAACCAACACCGCACTGCCGGAGGTGCGGAACAACGGCACGGCGATCCAGTGGAAATACAGCGACGAAACCGATTGGCGCGACCTGGTGGCGTTTACCGAGCTGCGGGGCGCTGCCGGAGAAAATGGAAAGAACGGCATTGACGGTAAAGACGGCAAGAACGGTGCCGACGGTAAGAACGGAATAAACGGAAAAGACGGCATTAACGGAGTTGACGGTAAAGACGGAGCCGACGGCAAAGACGGTATCAACGGAAAAGACGGCATTAACGCCAAAAACATAGAGGTGCAACGAGCCGAAACCCACATACAGTGGCGTTACGAGGGCGATGAGTGGCAGAACCTTGTGGCGATAGCCGACATCACAGGCCCCACCGGACAGAACGGTAAGGACGGAGCAAACGGAAAAACGCCGGAGTTCCGCGTGAACGAAAACACATTGCAATGGCGCTACACCGGCGATGAAATATGGCTGAACCTGTACGATCTTTCGGTTTTGAAAGGTCTTGACGGCAAGGATGGTATAAACGGAAAAGACGGAGCCGACGGCAAGGACGGAACAAACGGCATAAACGGGCAAGACGGAGCCGACGGTGCGGACGGCAACACCCCGTTTATCGGTGAGAACGGCAACTGGTGGATCGGAGAAATCGACACAGCCGTAAAAGCCGCAGGCATTGACGGTGCTGACGGTGTTGACGGCGAAAAGGGTGATAAGGGCGACAAAGGTGACCCCGGCGAAAAGGGAGACAAGGGAGATAAGGGTGACAAAGGCGACAAGGGCGACCCCGGTCAGAACGGCGGAAGCTCCGGGTATTTTTACGGCACGGGGTATGTACCGTCAACCCATCTTTCAGACGGTGCAGTTCCCCTGTACTATCGGGAAATGCATAACCGCGGCGGGCTTATATCGCGCACCGAAACAACTCTCAGGCTGAAAAAAGGATATACCTACAATGTGTGTGTAAGCGGCATGGTTAATGCGATGACAAATGATAATAGCGGAAACTATTCCGTTCGGATGACTGACGGTTACGATGATGACTATTGCAGATATATTACACTGATAGAACAAGACGGCAGGGGATCAAATTCTCTCTGCTTCAACAGAATATATGACCTTACCGGCGCGAGAAACGATGTTGAACTCAAATTTTCGCTGGAGCAAGGTGATTACAAAACCTATCTGCTTTCATTCAGAGGCTCTGTTACAATCACCGCTCTTGACTGAGCAGATATACACGAAAACGGAGGTAATAGAATATGAAAAAACGAATACTCAGTATCCTGCTCGCCCTATGTATGCTGTTCTGCCTTGTGCCGACCACAGCGTTTGCCGAGGGTGAGACAAACAGGAAAGTCGAAACGGAACAAGAGCTTGTCGATGCGCTGGCGGACAGCAGCGTAGACATCATCACGCTGAAAAATGACATTGCAATCGGCACGACCCTGACCGTCCTCCGCAAGGTCACCCTCGATCTCAACGGCTATGTTCTGAAAATGACCGGCAGCGGCAGCGTTATTATCCTCGATAATAAGAGCGGCATCACCGGCGACCTGACCCTTATCGACAGCAATCCCACGGCGGAGCACAAATTCAAGGTTAACGGCGTAGAACCTTGGGTGCTGGACGACAGCGGTACAGAGACCATCTATGGTGGCATCATCACAGGCGGCACGGGCAGCCGGATATTCTTCTCCAACGGGGTGGAAGGCGGCGGCGTGATCATCGGCAGCGGCGCACTCACCATGAACGGCGGCAATATCGTCGGCTGCATAGCCAATAACGGCGGTGGTCTGTTTCTCTCTGACGGTTCGTTCACCATGAACGCCGGCAGCATTGTCGGCTGCTCAACACCGGACAGATTAACGACCGGAGAGGCCTTTCACGGCGGCATATACGCTTTTGGTCCGATGGCGAACAGAGACACAACCGGCGTGATCACGTTGACCGGCGGCCTGATCAAAAACAACGGCAGATACGCTATCAATGCTGCGTATCATACCACAATTTACGCCAACGGCGGCGAGGTATACGGTGGGGTTTACCTAAATCAGTCAAGTAAGATCACCTGTCTTGCAGAAGATAACGGTATTACCGCCTTCAAAGGCAAGACGGTGATCGGCGGAACTTCCAGTGTATATCCAAGCCATGTTGACTGGGGCCTCTTCTACGGCGGTCTGGATATTTACGGCAATACGACCGGCGTCATCGTGACTTACAAGGACGGCGACAGTGAATACGCAAAGCAGGTTCTGCCCTCCGGCACTCTCGCGACGCGTCCCGATGCTCCCGCCGCCACACCGGGCTATACCTTCGGTGGCTGGAACAAGACCGACGGCACGGCGTGGGATTATGCAAGCGATAAAGTCACCGATAACATAACATTGTATGCAAAATGGGCAGCGAACACCTACACGATTACCTTCGACACCGCCGGCGGCAGTGAAATTGCCCCGATTACGCAGGAGTACGGCACGGTAATTACCGCACCTGAAGCCCCGACAAGAGAAGGATATACCTTTATCGGCTGGGATAAGGAAATTCCCACGACTATGCCCGCTGAAAATATGACTGTCACCGCGCAGTGGGAAATCAATCAATATACAATTACCTTTGATACCGCCGGCGGCAGCGAAATCGCACCCATTACACAGGACTATGGCACGGCAATTACCGCTCCTGCCGACCCGACAAGAGAGGGTTACACCTTTATGGGCTGGGATAAGGAAATTCCCACGACCATGCCTGCGAAAAACATCACAATTACGGCGAAATGGAAAGACATCGAAAAGCCCACGGGTGAAATTAAAATCAGCGAGAACAGTTGGAAAGCGTTCCTCAACAATATCACCTTCGGTCTGTTCTTTAAGGGCACGCAGGAGGTGACGATCACCGCAGCCGACAACAGCGGCGAGATGGTAACGGTTGAATATCTGCTGTCAGATAAGGAATTGACAAAAGCTGAGCTTGACGGCGTGACCTTCACAGCGTACACCGCACCGTTTTGCATTGACCCTGATAACGAATATATTATCTATGTCAGAGTGACCGATAAGGCGGGCAACATGGACTACATTTGCTCGGACGGAATTGTGCTTGACGGAACAAGCCCGGTTATCACGGGCATAGAAAACGGCAAGATCTATTGTGCGGCACAGACGGTTACGATCACCGAGAAATATGTGGATACCGTCACCGTAAACGGCACAAAGGTCACGCTTGACGAAAACGGCAGCTTTGTCCTCTCTCCGGCAGACGGCGGGCAGAAAATCGTTGTCACCGACAAGGCGGGCAACACCGCCGAGATGACCGTAACGGTCAACGACGGGCATACCGGCGGCACAGCCACTTGCACCGAAAAAGCGGTATGCGAAGTCTGCGGTAAAGCCTACGGCGAGCCTGACCCGAAGAACCACACCGACTTAAAGCATTTCCCGGCCAAGGCGGCCACCGAGGATTCCGAGGGCAATATCGAGTATTGGTACTGCAGCGGCTGCGGAAAGTATTACAGTGACAAGGACGGCACCAAGGAAATCGCCAAAGCCGACACCGTAACGGCGAAGCTGCCGAAGTCTCCCCAGACCGGCGACAACAACAATCTTATGCTGTGGATCGCACTGCTCTTTATCAGCGGCGGCGCTTGCACGGCGCTTACCGTGAAACGCAAAAAATCGTATCGACCCGGAGGTAATGCAAAATGAAAAAACGAATACTCAGTATCCTGCTCACCCTTTGTATGCTGCTCTGCCTTGTTCCGACAGGCGTATTTGCCGAGGGCGAGACAGCAACGGGCTCTGCTGCGATACAGCTTGGCACAGATGCACTAAGTAAAAATGTAAACACAGCGACCGCACCGACCGTGTATTTCGGGCAAGACCATGAAAAAAATCCCGCTGCATGGCGAGTTATCGGCTATGACGGAAACGGTGTTGCAAGCGCACAGGGGGATATGACCCTGCTTGCGGCGGGCAATATGAGCTCAGGGTTGCAATTTGCCGATTTCGGAGCAAGCAACGAATATGCACCGAGTAATTTGAAAACCGCAATAGACGCGCTTGCAAAAAAGCTGACGACAGAAGAAAATGTTGCCGTAAAGAAACGGACGCTTACAAGTGGAGGCTACACCGGAGAAAATACCGACTGTGTAGCAGGAGGGCAGGTGGATAACGCTGTATTCTGGCCGCTTTCCTCAAAAGAGGCAAATGCGGTAAAAGAGGATTTGCGTGTCGTGGATCCCGAGCATCCGACTTGGGCGACAAGCAATTGGTGGCTGCGCTCCCCTGGTTACTCTAATCACGATGCCGCCACCGTGCGTGGTGATGGTTCTGTCGTCTACTCTGGGAACGCTATCAACAGTTGGTGGTGTGCTCGTCCCGCTTTTAACTTAAATTCAAGCTCCGTACTCTTTACATCCGCCGCTGTGGGAGGAAAGCCTGACGGAGGCTTGACCCCGATTTCCGAATACACTGGAAACGAATGGAAGCTGACGTTGAAGGACAGCAACCGCAATTTTGCCGTAACGGAAACAACCGTCAGCGGCGACCCCGGCGATACCGTTACGCTGCATTACACCGGGGCGACCGCAGGGATAAATGAATATATCTCTGTCATCCTTGCGGATAACAGCGGCGCACAGTATTATGGCAGAGTAGCGCAGCCTACTGTCGAAAACGGAACGGTTGAGATCAAAATCCCGTCCGGCCTTGCACCGGGCAGCTATACCTTAAAGGTCTTCAGCGAGCAGTGCAACGGCGAAAAAAAGACCGACTATGCAAGCGATTTTGTAGACATCGATCTCACCGTTGGGTATCAAGAGCAGTTTTCCCTCGCTCCCGGCGGCACGTATTACTTTGACCTCTCCGGCGAGAACATTCCCGGCACGGCTAACGGCAGCCTGCCGGATGCGTCGCTGCACTATGTTCCCTTTACCTACGCAGGAACGGTGAACGCCTACAAGCTCACATCAGCAATGGCGACCACCGACGAATATGCACAGCAGAATAAATACGCCCACAGCCTGTTTGTGGCGGACTATGCCGTAACGCATGCGGTAAGATGGTATGGCCTGAATGACGAAGGTCTGATTTTCGGCAAAAATTATGCCAGCGGCGGCGTGGACTATACCCTGCGCGCACCGTCTGTGGGAAGTAACTCTACAGGTTTGGGCGATTCCCGACGCGGCGTGCCCCAAAGCAACGAATGGGACGCGGTGCTGAACAAGAACAGCGGATATATCCAAAACTGGAATAAAATGTATTTGTGGGGACAGGATGTTTCTTCTGTCGACGCGTCGTACCGGGCGCGCCGCGGGTACTCTTCGGCCCGCAACTGGTACAGCAACTCTGCTACGGGCTCCAACCCGAGCCTCGGTTTCCGCCCCGTCCTTGAAGTCCTGAACGCTGAAACACTGGGTTCTGACGGACTGAAGGTTGTTACCCTTGACCTTGGCGGCGGCACGCTGGGTAATAGCTCCGAGGATATTCAAATCATCGTGAAAACCGGCAGCGAGTTTACCGCGCCTGCGTCCGACGGTTTGAACCGCCCGGACGGAAATACAGGCAGCTACTTTATGTGGCTTGGCAGCGATGGCAAGCTCTACGCACCCGGTGCCCGTGTTCCGGCGGACGTTACCAAGCTCACGGCGCAGTTTGCTTTATCAGAACAGTTTTCCCTCACCCCCGGCGGCACCTATTACTTTGACCTCTCGGCAATGGGTATTCCCGGCACGGTGAACGATGCTCTGCCGGATAATACCCTGCACTATGTGCCTTTTACCTACGCAGGGACGGTAGACGCCTACAAGCTCATGTCGGAGATGGCAACCACCGAGGAATATGCACAGCAGAAAAAATATCCCCACAGCCTGTTTGTGGCGGAATATGTCGTAACGCATACGGTAAGCTGGAATGACTTAGATACTGCGAGTCTGATTTTCGGCAAGGACTATGTCGCCGGCAGCGTGGACTATACCCTGCGCGCACCGTCTGTGGGAAGTAGTTATACAGGCTCAGGTGATTCAGAACGCGGCACGCCCAAAAGCAACGAATGGGATAAGATACTGGATAAGGACGACGGATATATCAAAAACTGGAGGGAGATGCTTTCGTGTGGACAAGATACTACTATAAGAATTTCGGCGTCGTCCCGTGCGGTTCGCGGGTGGAACCGTTCGGCCCGTTTCTGGACCAGCTACAATACCTCGTCTTCTTCTTCTTACCCGACCTTCGGCTTCCGCCCCGTCCTTGAAGTCCCGAACTCTGACACACTGGACTCTGGCGGACTGAAAGCCGTTACCCTCAACCTTGGCGGCGGCAAGCTGGGCGGCAGCTCCGATGCTATTCACATCATCGTGAAAAACGGCAGCAAGTTTACCGCGCCTGCATCCGGCGGTTTGACCCGCCCGGCCGGAGATACAGGCAGTTACTTTATGTGGCTTGACAGCAATGGCAATTCCTACGCCCCCGGTGCCAGTGTTCCTGCTGATGTGACGGAACTGACGGTGCAGTGGACAGCCCCGACCTATACCGTCACGCTGAACGCGGGCGACGGCACTATCAACAGCGGCAATGTCACCTCCTACACCTACGGCGTGGGCGCAACACTCCCGACAGATGTGACGCGCACCGGGTACACCTTCAAGGGCTGGTATGACAACGAAAATCTGACCAGCTCTCCTGTTACGGCGATCAGCAACACCGAAACGGGCAATAAGGAATATTGGGCGAAGTGGGAGATCAATCAATATACCATCACAGTCAAACCCGAAAACGGCAAAGCGGATATTACCATAACGCAGGATTACGGCACACCAATTACCGCTCCTGCCGACCCGACAAGAGAAGGATATACCTTTATCGGCTGGGACAGGGAAATTCCCACGACCATGCCCGCCGAGGATATGACTGTCACGGCGCAGTGGAAAGACAGCGAAAAGCCCACGGGCGAAATTAAAATCAGCGAGAACAGTTGGAAAGTGTTCCTCAACAACATCACATTCGGTCTGTTCTTTAAGGATACGCAAACGGTTACGATCACCGCAGTCGACAACAGCGGTGAGACGGTAACGATTGAATATCTGCTGTCAAATAAGGAATTGACAAAAGCGGAGCTTGACGGCATAACCTTCACAGCGTACACTGCACCCTTCGGCATTGACCACGATAACGAATACATTATCTATGTCAGACTGACCGATAAGGCGGGCAATACGGACTACATCTGCTCGGACGGCATTGTGCTTGACGGCACAAGCCCGGTTATCACCGGCATTGAGGACGGCAAAATCTATTGCGAGGCACAGACGGTCACCGTTGACGAAAAGTATGTGAACACCATCACTGTAAACGGCACGGAGGTCACGCTTGACGAAAACGGCAGCTTTACCCTTGCTCCGGCAGACGGCGGGCAGAAAATCGTTGTCACCGACAGGGCGGGCAACACCACCGAGATGACCGTAACGGTCAACAACGGTCATACCGGCGGCACAGCCACTTGCACCAAAAAAGCGGTATGCGAAGTCTGCGGTAAAGCCTACGGAGAGCCTGACCCGAAGAACCACACCGACTTAAAGCATATCCCCGCCAAAGCGGCGACCGAGGATGCCGAGGGCAACATCGAGTATTGGTACTGCAGCGGCTGTGGAAAGTATTACAGTGATAAAGACGGCACCAAGGAAATCACCAAAGCCGACACCGTAACGGCGAAGCTGCCGAAGTCTCCTCAGACCGGCGATATAAGCAACCTCATGCTGTGGATCGCACTGCTGTTTGTCGGCGGCGGTGTTCTGACAGGTGTAACGGTATTTGATAATAGGAAAAGGCATTCCGTCAAATAATCAGAGATAAGTAACAATTAACGAACCATCATGGAAACATCGCAAATACGGCACAGAGGGCATAAAAACCGCTGTGCCGTATTTATTTCCTTGGCGACTGTTTTGGGGAAATAAGCAATTTCTCGGTCATAACCCCAAAATTTTTTGCCGGATTCCATGTATACTGTGTATTTCACACTTATGCCTTTTCACTTTTGCTCCGGCAGCTGATACACTGATATCAACAGATACCAAATACAGCGAGGTAATTATGAAAACAAAGAGAAGCCCCTAACAATCCCTCATGCGGCTTAAAGCACAACATAGTGCCATAAAAAGCGGCGCCCTGCCGTTTTCAAGCGACAAGGTGAAAAAAATGGAACAGATATTTAATGCATTTATAGGCATGTTGTTTTTATTTATTTTAATATTCGGAGGAATAAGTATTACAACAGCGGCGATATCTCAAAGAATGCTGAAGAATATGTCGCCGAGGCTGCGCAAATCATTGAGAGCAGTAATTATGCTGACGATGTTATAAACAACTTAAAAGATAAAGCAGCGGCATCGGGGTATGGGTTCACTGTAAACAGTGTTGATTTAGATGGAGATGTAGCAGCTGATATGGCTGAAGTGTTCTTAGATCATAAATATCAATGCTTATTATAAACGATTGCTGCAATTTTGTCATTCATTTCAGAGTGGAAAACAGATTTAAAAAATAGACAATGAGTTTGGAATGTGCTACAATCCAATGTAGTACACAGATGTTAGAGTATTGCTTGGTTTGAAAGGAATAGACAGAATGATAGCAATTATAGACTATGATGCCGGAAATATAAAGAGCGTTGAGAAAGCGCTTGAGTATCTTGGACAGGAGACGGTTGTCACGAATGACAGCAAGCTGATTAAGAGTGCAGATAAAGTTGTGCTTCCGGGTGTCGGATCGTTTGGTGATGCTATGGAGAGACTGAATAAGTATGGCTTGACAGATACGATACGCGAGGTTGCTGATATGGGAAAGCCTTTTCTGGGAATATGCCTGGGATTGCAGCTGTTATTTGACAGCAGCGAGGAATCACCGGGAGTCGAAGGTCTTGGGATATTGCCGGGAAAGATAATCAGGTTCCCGGAAGACAAAGGCTTTAAGATACCGCAGATAGGATGGAATTCACTGGATATTAAGCCGGGTGCAAGGCTGTTTAAGGGCGTTCCGGATCAGTCATATGTGTATTTTGTACATTCGTATTACCTGAAGGCGGATGATGAGAATATTGTGGCTGCGACAAGCGAGTATGCGGCACATGTGCACGCATCGATTGAGAAAGATAATATTTTTGCATGTCAGTTTCATCCGGAAAAAAGCGGTGAGATTGGATTAAAGATACTTGAGAATTTTGCGAATCTGTAGGAGTTGTCATATGTATACCAAAAGAATAATACCATGCCTGGACTGTAATAACGGAAGGGTAGTTAAAGGAACTAATTTTGTTAATCTGAGAGATGCCGGAGATCCGGTTGAAGTGGCGGCGGCATATGATAAAGCCGGTGCGGATGAACTTGTATTTCTTGATATAACGGCAACGTCTGACGGAAGAAATACGACAGTTGACCTTGTAAGGAGAGTTGCAGCCAAGGTTTTTATACCTTTTACGGTAGGAGGCGGAATCAGGAGCATTGAAGATTTTAAAGTACTCCTAAGGGAAGGCGCGGATAAAATATCGATAAATTCGGCGGCAATAGACAGACCGGAGCTGATAAGTGAGGCAGCATTAAAGTTTGGAAGCCAGTGTGTTGTGGTTGCGATAGATGCGAAACACAGAATCGATGGCGATGGCTGGGAAGTGTATAAGGCCGGAGGCCGGATTAATACAGGACTTGATGCTGTGGAGTGGGCGAAGAAAGCATATGAGCTTGGCGCCGGAGAAATACTTCTTACAAGTATGGATGGAGACGGAACAAAGGCAGGATATGATATAGAACTTACGAGGACAATTGCGGACAGTGTGGGAATTCCGGTAATTGCATCCGGCGGAGCAGGAACGATGGAGCATTTTTATGATGCTTTTGCTAAAGGACATGCAGAAGCAGCACTTGCGGCATCACTTTTTCACTATAAGGAATTAGAGATAACGGATTTAAAGAAATATCTTAAAGATAAAGGTATTTCAGTGAGGATTTGATAATGGCAGCGATAAATAACGATTGGCTTAAAGCAATGTCGGAAGAATTTCATAAGCCGTATTACAGAGATTTATTTTATTTTGTTAAAGATGAATATTCCAAGGAGGTTATATATCCACCGGCAGATGATATTTTTAATGCATTCCATTTTACACCGCTTAACAAGGTAAAGGTTCTGCTGCTTGGACAGGATCCCTATCATAATGTGAATCAGGCGCACGGACTTAGTTTTTCGGTTCCGCCGGATCAGAAAGAGATACCGCCATCATTGCAGAATATCTATAAAGAACTGCATGATGATCTGGGATGCTATATACCGAATAACGGATACCTCAAACATTGGGCGGACCAGGGTGTATTGTTGCTCAATACCGTGCTTACCGTAAGAGCACATCAGGCCAATTCACATCAGGGCAGAGGCTGGGAACAGTTCACTGACGCGGTTATCCGGACTCTTAATGCGCAGGATCGGCCGATTGTGTATCTGTTGTGGGGTGCACCGGCAGGTAAGAAGGCGGCTATGCTCACGAATCCGAAGCACCTTGTGCTCAAGGCACCGCACCCGAGCCCGCTTTCGGCGTACAGAGGCTTCTTTGGATGCAGGCATTTCAGTAAATGCAACGAATTTCTTAAGGCCAATGGGGTTGAACCGATTGACTGGCAGATACCGAATATTTAACAGAATATGTTTTTTGGAAGCAGGGTGAAAATTCATCCTGCTTTTTTGAGACCAAAGGGGTGTAAATGCGTACATAATAGGTGAAAGCGCTTTTGAATTAGGCAAGGGAGGTGAACAGCGTGAATGATTCAGAGATTATAGAGCTTTATTTTCAGAGAGATGAGCAGGCTATTAAGGAGACGGATTCAAGATACGGAGGACTTTGTCACCATATTGCATATAATATTTTAAACAACAAAGAAGATGCGGAGGAATGTGTCAGTGATGCTTATGTCGGTGTATGGAATGCAATACCACCGGCGAGACCGGACAATTTTATGGCTTTTATAAGCAGGATAACCAGAAATTTATCGTTAAAAAAACTGGAATTTATCACCCGCGATAAGCGTTCAAGAGATATGTCGGTCTCGCTCGAAGAGCTTGAAGCGGTCCTTCCGGATGAAAGATGTGTGAAAGATATTACCGGGGAAGAGCTTGGAAGCGCCATAAGCAGATTTTTACGCGGACAGAAGGCGGAAGCCAGAAATGTTTTTATCCGGAAATACTATTTTTTTGACTCCGTTAAGGAAATTGCGGCAAGATACTCATTTACTGAAAGCAAAGTGAAAAATATGTTGTTGCATACCCGTAAGAAGTTAAGAGATTATCTGGTAAAGGAGGATATCTGGATATGAAAATAGTAAACGCAATAGGAAATATTGATGATAAGCTGATTGAATCAGCGGAAAAAAGCAGCCGGAAACCGCGGCGTTTGTGGGTAAAGTGGTGCAGTGCGGCTGCTGCGGCAGTTGTGTTGGTGCTTGCCGGTATTCTGATAGCACCGCATCTGACACATAATAACAATAGCGGTGGCGAACGCGTATACAAATACCATGTCAACGGAGCTGAGAGCAATATTGTGTGGCCGTGGAAATACCTTACCGATGGTGAAAAATATCGTACAATAAGTCTGGACAACACGACATATAGTATAAGAAATTGTCGCATAATCGGTGATGAATTTCTGGGAGAAACAATCGGCGATGCAGTGGCGTCCGGAACGGATGATACAACAGGTAAGAAATATACGGCAACATTTAAGGTACGAAAGATTAAAGGAATTGCGCCTGAATATATGGTGGCAGCCGGAAATGACAAAGATTTCTATGTATATATGGTGAGTGACTTCAAGGATCCGGCTACTGTCGGTGAACTGTTAGAAAACTATAACCTTAGACAGAATATGCGTTTGGACAATTTTACGGAATGTTACGGATATGATGAAAAAGGCAATTACAGCATAGAGAATGATTCGTATATTTGGGATGTATTAACGGGATATTCGGACGCAAAACTGTGTTCAGGTGATGCATTTAACAGGGATGGCATTGAGTATCTGACATTCTGCGTGAGTTCAGACGCACTTGGCGTGTATAAGAAAGTGATTTATATATCTGAAAGCGGGTATCTTGAAACCAATATTCTGGATTACGGTTACACATATTATATCGGGGAAAAAACAGCGCGTGAAATTATTGATTATGCCAGAAAGAACGGCAGAAAAGCAGAAAAAGTCGTATACGAGGCATCAATAGAGGGTACGCTGACGGAAATAGGCGACGGATATGTTCTTATAGATGACAGCATTCTTTGCGAAGATGCCGGAAAAGGCAGAGTGTACAAGGTTTACACTGATGACATAAGGATGAGAAGATGTATCGAACTCGGAAATATCCAAACCGGAGATATAGTGTCCGCAAAGTACGATGGCGATATTTCCGAAAATAATGAAGTGAGCGGGGCATACTCGATATATACCGGAGAGCTTGTCAGCGGCGGACTTGTAATACCGGAGTAACTAATAATACAATATTAAAGGGATGTAAAAGCTTATGGCTTTTACATCCCTTTTGTTTTATATGTTTTTCATTGCTGTTGCAAGCATGAGTTTAATTCTGTTAAGCTGGTTGACTTCGCTTGCACCGGAATCATAATCGACGGCGATGATGTTGGCATCAGGGAATGCCTGACGGATTTCCTTGATGACACCCTTACCAACGATGTGGTTAGGCAGACAGCCGAACGGCTGACAGCATACGATATTCTTGGTGCCGCTGTTGATCAACTCTACCATTTCGCTTGTGAGCAGCCAGCCTTCACCGGTCTGGTTACCGCTTGATACATACGGAATAGAAAGTTTCTGCAGATCCGAGATATGCATAGGTGCGTGGAAACGCTTGCTCTGTGCGAGAAGTCTTCCGGAACGCTTTCTTAAGCCTTCAAGGAGTGTGATGACAGTTTTATTGATCATCAATGACTTACGGCTTGCTCCAAGATGCTCTGTCTTAAAGTAAGCATTCTGCGCACAGTACAGGAAAAATCCCATAAAATCAGGTACAACGGCTTCACAGCCTTCCTTTTCCAAAAGTTCGACAATATTGTTATTAGCGGTAGGATGGAACTTGACAAGTATCTCACCGACAACGCCGACACGCGGCTTGGTTATGTCAAGAAGCGGAAGATTATCAAATTCATCTATTATCTGTTTAACAACTTTATTGAATTTGCGGACCGACAAATGCGGGTCATCAAAACTCTTCGCACATAAGTCGCGCATTTTATCTGCCAGTGCGTTGGCTGAACCCGGAACCTTTTCGTAAGGCCTTGTCCTGTAGAGGACGTTCATGATTACATCACCATATTGTAAAGCCATCATGGCTTTCTTGAGAAGAGTATAATTATATTTCAGTCCTGAATTATGTTCAATACCCTGAGCACTGAGTGAAATTACAGGGATGTGTTCAAGACCGGCTTTTATAAGAGCTCTTCTGATAAAACCGATGTAGTTGCTTGCACGGCATCCGCCTCCGGTCTGTGTGATTACGACCGCAGTACGGTTCAGATCATATTTGCCGGAAAGGAGAGCTTCCATAATCTGACCGGTAATTATGATTGAAGGATAGCATGCATCGTTATTAACGAACCTGAGTCCGGTGTCAACAGCTGATTTGTCCATGTTCTGCAGCATTACAAAACGGTACCCGCATGAATTGAGTGCTGGTTGTAAAATATTAAAATGCATTGGTGAGAGCTGAGGACAAAGTATTGTATATTTATCATCCTGCATTTCCTTGGTGTATTCAACACGCTGATATGCGGCCGGTTGGATTCTGCGTACATATTTGTTATGTTCGCGTACCTTAAGGGCAGCGATAAGCGAACGGATTCGGATTCTTGCCGCACCGAGGTTATTGACCTCATCAATCTTAAGGACTGTATATATTTTGCTTCCGGATGAGAGAATGTCATTAACACAGTCCGTTGTCACGGCATCAAGTCCGCATCCGAAGGAGTTAAGCTGAATCATATCGATGTCATCCCGTGTCTTTACGTAACTTGCAGCTGCGTAGAGACGGGAGTGGTAAGTCCACTGATCCATTACAATTATAGGACGTTCAACCTTGCCGAGATGACAGATGGAATCCTCTGAAAGTACGGCAATGCCGTAGGAATTGATAAGTTCCGGTATTCCGTGGTTGATCTCCGGGTCAATGTGGTAAGGACGGCCTGCAAGGACAATGCCACGGCGTCCTGTTTCTTCAAGATATTTAAGGATTCTTTCACCCTCTGCGCGGATCTGCATACGGCAGGAAATCATTTCGTCCCAGCCTGCTTTACATGCGGCTGCGGTTTCGGATGCCGGAATGCCGAATTCCTTCTCAAATACCTTGCAAAGCTCTTTGCTTGCAACCTCTTCATTGGCAAATGAGATGAACGGATTCATGAATCTGACATCATTATCCTTGAGTTCTTCCATATTGTTTTTGATGTTTTCACCATATGAGGTGACAATAGGACAGTTGAAATGATTATTGGTGGTCTCATCTTCACATCTCTCATATGGGATACATGGCATAAATATGAACTTGATGCCCTGATGTATCAGCCAAGATACATGTCCGTGGACAAGCTTGGCCGGATAACATTCCGATTCACTTGGAATGGATTCTATGCCGAGTTCATATATCTGTCTGCTCGATTTAGGTGAAAGCACAACCCTGAAACCAAGCTTTGTGAAAAATGTATGCCAGAATGGGTAGTTCTCATACATATTAAGGGCTCTTGCAAGACCTACGGTTCCGCGCGGAGCCTTATCAGGGTCAAGCGATTTGTATGAGAAAAGAAGTTTATTCTTAAATTCATACATATTAGGAAGGTGGTCCTTGTTACGTTCCTTTCCGAGACCGCGTTCACAACGGTTTCCGGAGATAAACTGGCGGCCGCCGTTGAATTTATTAATCGTGAGAAGACAGTGGTTATTACATCCCTGACATCTTGTCATGCTTGTTTCATATTTAAGTGCCATTATCTGTTCAAGACCAAGCATGGAGCTTTCCTGGCCTTCATAACGCTCGCGCGCGATGAGTGCGGCACCGAAAGCACCCATAATTCCTGCGATATCAGGTCTAATGGCTTCGACTCCGGCTATTTTCTCAAAACTTCTGAGTACGGCGTTGTTATAGAAAGTACCGCCCTGGACTACGATATTTTTGCCAAGCTCTCTTGCATCTGAAAGCTTGATAACCTTGTAAAGGGCGTTCTTGATTACGGAATATGCAAGTCCGGCAGAGATGTCGGCGACGGTTGCGCCTTCCTTCTGTGCCTGCTTAACCTTGGAGTTCATAAATACGGTGCATCTGGTTCCGAGGTCTATAGGATGCTCCGCAAAAAGAGCGGCTTTGGCAAAATCCTGAACAGAATAGTTGAGGGATTTGGCAAATGTCTCGATGAACGAACCACAGCCTGAAGAACATGCTTCATTAAGCTGTACGCCGTCAACCGTGTGATCCTTAATCTTAATGCATTTCATGTCCTGACCGCCGATATCAAGTATGCAGTCTACTTCCGGGTCGAAGAAGGCAGCGGCGTAATAATGCGAAACCGTCTCAACCTCGCCTTCATCAAGCATGAGTGCGGATTTGATAAGCGCTTCACCATATCCGGTAGAGCAGGAGCGGACGATATGTACATCCTCGGGAAGCTTATTATATATGTCGGTAATTGCCCTGATGGATGTGGCAAGAGGGCTTCCGTTATTGTTATCGTAGAACGAGTAAAGAAGGGTTCCGTCCTCAGCAACGAGGGCGACCTTGGTTGTTGTTGAACCGGCATCGATACCCATATAGCAGTTGCCCTTGTATGTGGCAAGATCACCTTTTTTAACGGTTGCTTTGTCATGACGTGCAATGAAGTCGTCATATGCTTTCTTATCAGCAAAAAGCGGTTCCATACGTTCAACTTCAAAATCCATCTTAATGTTGGACGAGAGTCTTTCAATAAGTGCATCAATGTCTGCTTCGGCATCTTCTTTGTAAGCCAGTGCTGAACCGATTGCAGCAAAGAGGTGCGAGTTATCCGGAGCAATTATGTACTCATCGGTAAGATGAAGTGTCCTGATAAATGCTTCTTTGAGTTCGGAAAGAAAGTGCAGTGGGCCGCCTAAGAATGCGACATGTCCGCGTATCGGCTTACCGCATGCGAGACCGCTTATTGTCTGGTTGACAACAGCCTGAAAAATAGAGGCGGATAAATCCTCTTTCGTGGCACCTTCATTAATGAGCGGCTGGATATCGGTCTTGGCGAACACACCGCATCTGGCTGCGATAGGGTATATTGCTTTATAATTCTTGGCATACTCATTAAGACCGGCAGCATCAGTCTGAAGCAGTGACGCCATCTGGTCAATGAATGAGCCTGTACCGCCGGCACAGATTCCGTTCATTCTCTGATCGATACCGCCTGTAAAATATATGATTTTGGCATCCTCACCACCGAGCTCGATTGCGACATCGGTCTGCGGTGCATAGTGGCGCAGCGCAGTTGATACGGAAACAACCTCCTGGTTAAATGGAATTTCAAGATGGTTGGCGAGTGTAAGTCCGCCGGAACCGGTAATCACGGGATGTACCGAAATAGGACCCGTTATTTCGCGGGCCTTTCTTAAGAGATTTGCTAAAGTATCCTGAATATTGGCATAATGTCTCTCATAATCGGAAAAAATTATGTCATCATTATCATTCATCAATGCAACCTTTACGGTTGTGGAACCGATATCGATTCCAAGTTTGTATAAATTACTCATATTGTGCGGCGTAAAGTGCCGTACCTCCTTATAAAAATCAATTAAATTTAACAATTTCTTAACAAATCTTTATTATATATGAAAGAACTTCTTTTTTCAACTGTGATGATGTAAAAAAAATATTAAAAAAAACTAAAGTAAACGGAATTCTTGACAAAGCATTATGGGTAAAATATAATTAATTGAATGAAAAATTTGAAACGGAAGGAAGTGGACATATGGAAAGCGGACCTGATAATTATCACAGTTGTACCTTGGGAAAATACTATTTTCATATGGCTGCGGACTGTATGCGTTAGACGGGCTTTCAGAAATCCAACCGTAGCCATAAGGAGGAACTATGGTTAAGATTTTTAAGACTGCCGAAAGCGGAGTCCTTCAGATTGAGAATTTTGAACCCGGATGCTGGGTGGCTATGACGAACCCGACAGCCGAGGAACTGCATGAGGTTGCGACCAGATATGATATCGATGCTACTGATATGAGGGCACCTCTTGATGAAGAAGAACGTTCAAGAATTGATGTCGAGGATAATTATACACTTATCCTTGTTGATATACCTACTATTGAGGAGAGAAATGAGAAGGACTGGTATGGTACAATACCATTATCGATTGTGTTATGCAATGACACAATAATTACTGTCTGTCTTGAAGATACTCCGGTTCTCACGGCCTTTATGGACGGAAGAGTCAGGAATTTCTATACACATATGAAGACGAGATTTATTTTTCAGATACTTTACCGGAATGCGACGCTGTATCTGAATTACCTCAGAATTATTGACAGACGAAGCGACAGCATAGAACAGAAGCTTCATGAGGCTACGCGTAATAAGGAACTTATCGAACTTCTCGAATTGGAGAAATCCCTTGTGTTCTTCACAACATCGCTTAAGGCGAATGAGATAGTTCTTGAGAAACTGCTTAAGTTCAGTGCCATCAAGAAATACCCGGAGGACGAGGACCTTATAGAAGATGTAATTGTAGAGAATAAGCAGGCTATTGAGATGGCCAATATATACAGTGGAATTCTTAACGGAACGATGGATACTTTCGCATCGGTTATATCCAATAACCAGAACAGTGTTATGAAGTTTCTTACCACGATAACAATTGTGCTTTCAATCCCTACCATGATTGCCAGCTTTTACGGAATGAATGTCAAGTCGTTTTCAATGCCGTTTGCTGACAGCGAATGGGGATTCCCGATTGTAATAGGAATATCACTTATTATATCGTTGATAATAGCATTTATTTTCCGTAAAAAAGACTTGTTTTAGAAAGCAGGAGATGACATAATATGAATTTTATATATAAACTGGAACATAAATTCGGCAGGTTTGCCATACGTAATCTTTCACTTATACTGATCCTGTGTTATGTGGCGGGATATATTATCGAATTTGCGGCACCGGTATTTATGGGGTATCTCACACTTAATCCATACGCAATCGTACACGGACAGGTGTGGAGAATTGTAAGCTGGATCCTTATTCCGCCGGGAGAGAATAATATATTCTTTGCGATAATCATGCTGGTGTTCTATTATTCAATAGGAACGTCGCTTGAGAGGACATGGGGAACATTCCAGTATAATCTTTATCTGTTTGCCGGTATGTTTTTTACATTAATCGGAAGCTTTCTTATGATGGGATTCTGCTATTTGTTCAGACCGGAACTTTTGAACGGAATATACAGTGAATACACTGTTTTTGAGTCACTTTCATATGTGTTCAGCACATATTATGTCAATATGTCGATATTTCTGGCATATGCTGCGACATTCCCGGATAATCAGGTGCTATTGATGTTTATTATACCGATCAAGGTTAAATGGCTGGGTGTTGTATATGGTGCCTTCCTTGTGTATGAGATGATTTCCGGCATGTTAATGAATGGGAACGTTGGATTTGTATATCCTTTTGTGATAGGTTCTTCGATGCTCAATTTTATTGTATTTTTCTTCACAACGCGCAATTATATCCGGATGAACCGCTCACAGCGGAAGATGCACCGCGATTTTGCCAGAAAGCAGAGAACTGATAAGGCGGCACGGAATGCAGGAATCACCAAGCACCGTTGTGCGGTCTGTGGAAGAACGGAGAAGGACGGGGATGACCTCGTATTCAGGTTCTGCTCCAAGTGTGCAGGCAATTATGAATATTGCCAGGATCATCTGTACACGCACATTCACAAGACTAACTAAGCAGAACAGGAATATTTATACCCGCTATGCCGGCTGACACGGTGTGGCGGGATTTTTTTCACGCAATTGTCACATTAAATACACAAATAAAACATTTTTTGGACTAATTTTAACCATAAATTTTCCATATAATATTTTGTAAATTGGCTGAATGTAAGGAGGAATCAGTTGTGATTGAAGTTAAGAATCTGGTCAAGAAATATGGCAGTCATACAGCCGTTGACAATCTGTCGTTTACACTTGAACCGGGAAGAATTTACGGTTTTCTGGGACCGAACGGTGCCGGTAAATCCACTACAATGAATATAATAACGGGATATCTTGGTGCGACAAGTGGTGATGTCATAATAGACGGACATAATGTGCTTGACGAACCGGAGGAAGCCAAGAAATGCATAGGATACCTGCCGGAGATACCGCCGCTTTATACGGATATGACTGTTAACGAATATCTGCATTTTGCCGCGAAGCTTAAGAAACTTCCGAAAGATAAATCAGAGGATTTCATCGAACAGGCGAAGGAGATGGCTCATGTCAAGGATGTGGAGGGCAGGCTTATAAAGAATCTGTCCAAAGGTTACAGACAGAGAGTCGGACTTGCATATGCGGTCCTTGGTTTTCCGGATATAATAATACTTGATGAGCCGACAGTAGGCCTTGACCCGAAGCAGATTATCGAGATAAGGGACCTTATTAAAGAACTTGCGAAGAATCATACGGTCATTTTAAGTTCGCATATTCTTTCGGAAGTCAGTGAAGTATGTGATTATGTATTGATAATATCCCATGGACGTCTGGTTGCCAGCGATACGATAGATAATTTGTATAAATATATGGGTGAGACCTGTGAACTTGAGATTCTGGCCAAAGCTGACGAAGGAAGCTTCAGAAATGCCATTGCAGAGGTGCCGGGAATAAATGAGACGGAATGTAAGACAGAAGATGATTTTGTCAAGGCAACGATTGATTATGACGGCAAGGATGATACACTTGAAGCTGTTTTCTATGCACTGGCACAGAGCCGCATACCGGTTTATGAAATGCATAAAATAACCAAGTCGCTTGAGGAACTCTTCATTGAGCTTACATCCGACACAAAGGAGGCCGAATAATGGGTGCAATATTTTCAAAAGAAATTAAATCCTTCTTTAATTCTATGTTGGGATATGTTTTCTGCGCGGTAATGATTATCCTGATAGGAATATATTTTTACATATATAATCTTTCATATGGATATCCGAGGTTCTCATATTCACTTATGAGTGCGCTTTCGATAATGATGTTTGCAACGCCACTTTTGACAATGCGTTCTTTTGCCGAGGAAAGAAAGAGCCGCACCGACCAGATGCTTCTTACGACACCGGTCAGGATATGGCAGATTGTGCTTGGCAAATTCCTGGCATATGCGGTTATATATGCAATACCGTTGCTTGTGTCATGTCTGTGCCCGCTTATCATTAATCTTAAGGGAAGCACATCATATCTTAAGGTTGACTATCTCACAATATTTACGGCGTTCTTCTTTGGACTTGTGTACATCAGCATTGGTGTGTTCATATCATCACTTACGGAGAGCCAGATCATAGCGGCAGTCGGTTCGTTTGCGGCTGTATTCCTGCTGGTGTTCTGGAGCGGACTTACCGGATACATACCGAACACGGTAATGGCAGCACACATCGGTCTTATGGTTCTGCTTGTACTAGTGTTCCTTATAATATATGCTTTGACAAAGAACTGGATAATTGCCGGAGCAGTCGGCGGCGCAGGATTTATAGCATTACTGGCTGTTCGCCTTGCAAAGTCATCCTTACTCAGTACATGGCTCAATGCAGTTACCGATAAAATGGATTTATCCAAACCTATATCGAACATTGCGTATTACAATCTGTTTGATATAAGCGGAATAGTAATGTATATTTCCATTATTTTTGTCTTCCTTATGCTGACTGTTTCAAGTCTTAATAAGAGAAGATGGAGCTAGGAGGTCAGCCATGAAGAGAGAAAAACATAATTTAATCGGAACAAAGGCTTTTAGAAAAGGTTCTTATTCCACGGTGATTATGGTAGTAATAATTGCTATTGTAATAGCGGCCAACGTGATGTTTTCAAAGCTTCCGACGGCTGCCAGAAATATTGATGTCAGCAGTAACAATCTGTATTCAATAGGTGATACCACACATTCGGTTCTTGACGGATTGAAGAATGATGTTGAGATAATTGTAATTAAAGATAAAGAAAGTACGGATAAGAGAATTTCAACACTACTTGCTAAATATGCCGATTATTCGGACCATATCAAGGTTACATATAAGGATCCGGTCCTTTATCCTTCGGTTCTTACCACATATGATACAGAGGAAAACAATATCGTTATCAAATGTGATGCCACAGATAAGACCACAAAAGTTGCATTCCGTGACATAATCGTTACATCAACCTCTTACTACGGAAGTACGTATGAGACGTCTTTTGACGGAGAGGGCCAGCTTACCAAAGCAATCGATTATGTATCCAATGAAAACAACAAGCTTATATATACAATAAGCGGACACGGTGAGAGCGATCTCGGGAAAAATATATCGGGACTTATATCCAAATCGAATTTCAATGTGAAATCCGTCAACCTTCTCGTAGATAACGGAATCCCGGATGATTGTGATATGCTTATATGCAACCAGCCGACGAAGGATCTTGCCGATGATGAGCTTAAGCTTCTCAGAGAGTATATGGAAAACGGCGGCAAAATGACAGTTGTATTAGCTGATACTACGACCGAAACACCGAATTTTGACGCGCTTATGGCAGATTACGGAATTTCAAAGGTAAACGGATATATCGCCGATACCGAGAGGTATTACGGACAGAATGTATATCAGATTTTCCCTAATTATAGCTCTGGCGACATAACCGGCAAATTCGGTTCGGAAGAATATACACTTTTATTTGGTTCGCTTGGATTGAAAGTTGAGAAAACAGACGGAGTTACGGTTGATGAATTTCTTACAACATCCAATAAAGGCGCAGCCGTTGTCGGTGAGAATGATTATACCGAAGGCAAATATACACTTGCCGCAGCCGCAACAAAAGACGAATCAAGATTTACTGTTTTTGGCTCGGCTTCAATCATTGATGATGAATTTACGTCATATTACACGAATCTTATGGACCTGCAGGTGTTTATGAATTCGATAACATCTAATTTTGATGATGTCAGCAACATATCGATAGACAGCATAAGCCTTCAGACAACATATAACACGATAGCCAACGGAAGCGGAATCGGTGCCATATTTATAGGTATAATTCCGGTAGCGCTTCTTATCCTCGGATTCTTAAGATGGTTTGGCAGAAGAAAGCTTTAGAGGTGGTGCAGAATGAATAAACAGATTAAAATAATAATAATTCTTGCATCAATCCTTGTAGTGCTCGTTGCCGGAAATATCATTATTAAGAAAGTAACGAAGTTCAACTCTGAAAAAAGCCAGAAAGAAAGTGAAGCGGAATCGTTGGCTGCTGCAATTAAGGTTAATGATTACGATGAACTTTCAGCAATAAGCTTCGGAGATTTTACTTTTACATGTAAGGACGGTACGTGGAATTATGACGGAGACAGTGAATTTCCGCTGGACTCATCAATTATTAAGAAAATAGCTGATGAATTTGCAGGACTTTTGGCAAGCCGGGAAATCAGTAATGCGGATTCGATAGAAAGCTACGGGCTTAAGGATCCGGCATATACCGTGAAAATCACATCCCCGGACGGTGGCAGACAGACTATTTATATAGGTAAAAGCTATGACAGCGAATACTATGTAAAGGATGCAGAAAATGATACGGTATATACATGCAGCATTTCCTGTATGGATGATATCAAGGCGGATGAGATAGCGCATTTTGCCAGGATAGACAGTGTCAATACAGTCTGGGACAGCAAATATTACAGTTTCAGCCTTGCAAGTAAGGACGGCAGCAGCCTTGTACTTAATAAGGACAGAAGCGTGGATGTATATTCGGAAGATGAGACAGATGAGAATGGTGATAAAGTTCCAAATGTTGTGTGGAATGCATCCGTAAACGGAGGCGAAGCATATGAAGTCACGGATACGACGGATTTATCATCTGTGCGTAATGCACTTGACATAACATATGACGGATGTCTTGAATATAAATCGGATGATAAAACGCTTGCCGCATATGGTCTGGATGACCCGACGTGCACTATTAAGATAGGGTACACAGATGAGAATGATAAAGATTCCGTCATTACATTAACAATAGGAACACTTGATTCGGATAATAAAACATACAGCATCAAGTCAGACAAATCAGATGCAATATACTATATTACAAGCAGCAAAGCAGACGCAATCAAGAACTGTTTTTCGTATGATTTTAAATCCGATGAGACAGAAACAGATGCGGATACGGCAGCAGAATAAAAAGTACTTGCATTTTATTTGAGAGTATGATATTATTTTACAGTCAATGATGATTTTACTAGGAGTGAGCTTTTCGGAGCTCACTCTTTTGTATGGAAAACAAATGCCATAGAAAGGATGTGACAGTGTGGCAAAACGTGACGATTACGAAGCCATGGCAGAGAAGCTTATTATGCCGATAATCGAATCCAACGGATACGAGCTTGTGGATATTGAGTATGTCAAAGAAGGTCAGAATAATTACCTCAGGGCATATATTGATAAGCCGGGCGGAATTACCGTGGATGATTGCGAAGTGGTAAGCAGAGCATTCAGTGACAAGCTGGATGAGAAGGATTTTATTGCAGAGTCCTATATATTGGAGGTAAGCTCCCCGGGACTTGGCAGACCGTTCAGGAAAGACAAGGATTTCGAACGCAATATCGGTGAAGAAGTTGAACTTAAGTTATATAAGCCGGTTGAGCATAAGAAAGATTATGTCGGACTTCTGAACGCATATGATAAGGACACGGTCACTATCGGACTGGAAGATGGCAGTGAGAAGGTTTTTGAGAGGCGTGATATCGCCGTTATAAGACAGACTGTATATTTTTAGATAATTAGGAGGATAAATGAAAAAATGAACAGTGATTTAATGGAAGCACTCAGTGCTCTGGAAAAAGAAAAGAAAATCAGTAAAGACACCTTAATTGAGGCAATAGAAAATTCACTTCTTACGGCCTGCAAGAACCATTACGGTAAAGCGGACAATTTTATTGCCAAAGTTGATCCGGATACAGGAGATTTCTCAGTGGTTGCGGCTAAAGAAGTTGTTGAGAATGTAGAGGATGACGTTACGCAGATAAGTCTCGCAAAAGCAAAAGAGATTAATTCCAAATACGACATCGGAGATACCGTAAACATTGATGTCAAGTCGGCAGAACTCGGAAGAATCGCAATTCAGATTGCCAAGAATGTAATTCTTCAGAAAATCCGCGAGGAAGAGCGCAGGGTTCTTTATGATGATTATTACAGCAAAGAAAAAGATGTTATGACCGGTGTGGTACAAAGATATGCCGGACGTAATCTTATAATTAATCTCGGAAGAGCGGATGCCGTTCTTAATGAGAGTGAAATGGTCAAGGGCGAGCATTACAAACCTAACGACAGAATTAAGGTATACGTTGTAGAGGTTAAGGATGATAAGAAAGGACCGCGTATCCTTGTTTCAAGAACACATCCGGAACTGGTTAAGAGACTTTTTGAAGAAGAAGTTACAGAAGTGCGTGATGGCACAGTTGAGATTAAGAATGTTGCAAGAGAAGCCGGCTCAAGAACCAAGATGTCAGTCTGGTCCAAGGATCCTAACGTTGATGCGGTAGGTGCATGTGTCGGAGTTAACGGAGCCAGAGTTAATGCAGTAGTAGATGAACTCGGCGGAGAGAAAATAGATATTATCAACTGGAGCGAGAATCCGGCCAATCTTATTGAAAATGCCCTCAGCCCGGCGAAGGTTGTATCGGTAGTTGCTGATGATGAAGAGAAAACAGCGCAGGTTATAGTACCGGATTACCAGCTTTCACTTGCAATCGGACGTGAAGGACAGAACGCAAGGCTTGCAGCCAAACTTACAGGATTTAAGATCGATATCAAGAGTGAAACACAGGCCAAAGAGCTTGGATTACTTGATATGTATTATCCGGAAGCTGAATATGATGAGGAATATTCAGATGAATATCCGGATGAGCAGTAAAAGGTAATATTATGGCAGCAGAAAGAAAAATACCGCTCAGACAGTGTGTGGGATGCGGTGAAGATAAAGAAAAAAAAGCAATGCTGCGTGTTATAAAGACAAGTGAAGGTGAAATACTTCTTGATGATACAGGCAAGAAAAACGGCAGAGGCGCATATATCTGTAAGACAATGCAATGTCTTGAAAAAGCAGTTAAGAATAAAGGCCTTGAGCGTTCGTTAAAAGTCCGTATCCCGCAGGAAGTATATGATGAGCTTAAGAAGGAGATGGCTGATTATGAAAAATGATAACGTTCTTTCCATGCTCGGACTTGCCAAACGTGGCGGAAATATTGTCAGCGGCGAATTCTCGGTAGAGAATGCGATAAGGGACGGAAGTGCGTACCTTGTTGTGATAGCGAAAGATGCCTCTGACAAGACCAAAAAGAAATTCAGTGATAAGTGCAGTTTCTATAATGTCCCGATAGCATTCTATGCTGACAAGGAGACACTCGGAAAGAGTATCGGATGTGAAATCCGTACATCGGCAGCGGTTACGGACGAGGGACTGGCGAAGTCGCTTATCGGCAAATTAGATTTATAAATTCCGGTTAATCGGAATGTGAATCCTTAAATATCAAGGAGGTTAGTTTTAACTAAATGAGAGTTTACGAATTATCAAAAGAAATAAATGTGCCCAACAAAGAACTTGTAGAGTACCTTTCAAAGAGCAACAGCGATATTAAAACACATTCAAGTTCTGTGTCTGATGCGGAAGCTGAAAGTGCAAGAAAGTATTTTGCAAAAGGCCGTAATACATCAGAGACCAAAGAACAGGCGCCTAAAACAGAGACACCTAAAACAGAGACACCTAAAACAGAGACACCTAAGACAGAGCCACCTAAGACAGAAACGGCAGCCGGAGCGGACGCATCTAAAGATGCAGCACCGAAGAAAAAGATTTTTGCTTCATATAATCCGCAGAACAGCGGACGCAAGGAAGTAAGAGACCAGAGAAGAACAGGCGACAGAAGGGATGGAAGACCTGGCGACAGAAGGGACAACAAAGTGCGCCCGGACGGAAGACCGGTAGAGAGAATCCGCCCAAGAGACAACGCTAAGCCGGGAGAACGTCCAAGCGACAGAGTGCGCCCGGATGGAACAATGGTAGACAGAAAGCCGAGACCGGATGCCAGACCGGCGGAGAGACGTCAGGATGGAAGACCTGATGACAACAGACGTCAGGATGGAAGACCTGATGACAACAGACGTCAGGACGGAAGACCGGGAGATAACAGACGCCAGGATGGAAGACCTGGAGATGGCAGACGTCAGGATGGAAGACCTGGAGATAACAGACGCCAGGATGGAAGACCGGGAGATAACAGACGCCAGGATGGAAGATCTGGAGATAACAGACGTCAGGACGGAAGATTTGCAGACAGACGCCAGGATGGAAGAAACCAGGACAGAAATGCAGCACCGGATAACAGAAGAACCGGTGGCAATGACAGAAATAATTTCCGCAAGGATGACAGAAACAGCGGATTTGACGGCGGAGAAGCTATCAAGGAAAGAGAAGCTAAAGAGCAGAGAAACCGTGACAGGGAAAACCGTAAGAGAGATAACAGCAGCTACGATAAGACCGAGAGAATGGAGAACACCAAGGCTCTCGAGAAGAATATGAATAAAGTTAAACAGCAGCAGAAAAAAGCGGAAGAGGAGACAATCAGAACCCTTACGCTTCCGGATACGCTTACTGTTAAAGAACTTGCTGATATGATGAAGATAGCACCTGCAGCACTTGTTAAGAAACTTTTCCTGCAGGGAACGGTTGTGACGATCAATCAGGAAATCGATTTTGATACAGCTGAAGAAATTGCATTGGAATACAACTGTATCTGTGAACATGAGGTTAAAGTCGATGTTATCGAGGAACTTCTTAAAGAAGAGGAAGATGATCCGTCAACTCTTGTTCCGAGACCGCCTGTTGTCTGCGTTATGGGACACGTTGACCATGGTAAAACATCACTTCTTGATGCCATCCGTTCGACACATGTAACATCAAGAGAGGCCGGAGGTATCACACAGCACATCGGTGCTTATACGGTAGAGGCACACGGACAGCAGATAACATTCCTTGATACACCGGGACACGAGGCATTTACGGCCATGAGAATGCGTGGTGCCAAGTCAACAGATATCGCCATTCTTGTAGTTGCAGCCGATGATGGTGTAATGCCACAGACTGTCGAAGCTATTAACCATGCAAAGGCAGCCGGAATTGAAATAGTAGTTGCAATCAACAAAATTGATAAGCCTAGTGCCAATATAGAAAGAGTAAAGCAGGAACTTGTGGAATACGAACTTATACCCGAAGACTGGGGCGGTTCCACTATTTTCTGTCCGGTATCGGCACATACTGGAGAAGGTATCGACAATCTCCTTGATATGCTTTTGCTTACGGCAGAAATCCTTGAACTTAAAGCTAATCCTAACAGAAGAGCCAGAGGACTTGTTCTTGAGGGAAGACTTGATAAAGGTAAAGGACCTGTTGCAACAATGCTTGTACAGAAGGGAACACTTCATGTCGGTGACCATATTGCGGTTGGTTCATGCCATGGCAAGATAAGAGCAATGGTTGACGATAAGGGAAAAAGAATACAGCAGGCGGGTCCGTCAATTCCGGTAGAGATACTCGGTCTTAATGATGTGCCTAATGCCGGTGATGTATTTGTATCTCCGGAGACAGAGAAGGAAGCAAGAAGCTTTGCTGAGACATTTATCAGGGAAGGAAGAGAGAAACTTCTCGAAGAGACGAAGTCCAAAATGTCGCTTGATGATCTGTTCTCGCAGATTCAGGCAGGTAATCTTAAGGAACTTCATATTATTGTTAAGGCCGATGTACAGGGTTCGGTTGAAGCAGTAAAGCAGAGCCTTATGAAATTATCCAATGATGAAGTTGTCGTCAAAGTTATTCATGCGGGTGTCGGCGCGATTAATGAATCAGATGTTATACTTGCATCAGCATCGAATGCAATTATAATCGGATTTAACGTCCGTCCTGATAATCAGGCTAAAGCAGTTGCCGATGCGGAGAATGTTGACCTGAGATTATACAGAGTAATTTATCAGGCTATAGAGGATGTCGAAGCTGCCATGAAGGGAATGCTTGATCCTAAGTATGAGGAGAAAGTAATCGGACACGCAGAAGTACGCCAGACATACAAAGCATCAGATGTAGGAACAATTGCCGGTTCTTATGTACTTGACGGAGTTCTTACAAGAGGATGTTCCGTAAGACTTATGAGAGGCGATGACATGATTTATGATGGACCTCTCGCCTCACTTAAGAGATTCAAGGATGACGCCAAGGAAGTCAAAGAAGGATATGAATGCGGATGTGTTCTTGAAAAATTCAATGACATCATGGAAGGCGATATACTTGAAGCTTATACTATGGTTGAAATACCGCGTTAGGAGGTTAAGCCATGCGTAAAAACAGCATCAAACTTACCAGAATAAATAATGAAGTCATGCGCGAATTAAGCAATATAATCCGCGCCGAAATAAAGGATCCGAGAATTAATCCGATGACTTCCGTGGTTGCCACGGAAGTTTCACCGGACCTTAAGATATGCAAGGCATATATAAGTGTTCTCGGAGATGAACAGTCACAGAAAGATACAATTACCGGTTTGAGAAGTGCGGAAGGATATATAAGGAATCTTCTTGCCAAGACCGTTAATCTCAGAAATACACCTCAGATTATTTTTGTGCTTGACCAGTCAATAGAATACGGAGTTAATATGTCCAGACTTATTGATGAGGTAAGTGCCAAAGATGAGGGCAGGGAGGAATAATGGTATCTGTTGAAGAAGAGATTTTAAGTGCTGCAAGCATAGGAATTACAGGGCATATAAGGCCTGACGGGGACTGTGTCGGCTCGACTCTTGGTCTTTACAATTATATCAGGGAGAATATGCCGGACAAGACTGTTGATATATATCTTGATCCGATTGAAAAAAACTTTAAGTTCCTGTCGGGTGCTTCGGATATAAGGCATTCGGCAAATAAAAATATCAAATACGATGTTTTTATCATACTGGACTGCGGCGACCTCGGACGTGTTGCGGAATTTACACTTGACTATATACGCAATGCTTCTAAGACGATATGTATCGATCATCATATGTCCACAAAAGGTATTGCTGATGTCAACCATATATGTCCGCAGATAAGCTCTGCAAGCGAAGTGCTTTTTGAATTGCTCGATGAAAATCATATTTCAAAAAATACGGCAGAATGTCTGTATACGGGCATGGTTCATGATACAGGTGTTTTTAAATACCAGTCGACGACAAGCAGGACAATGCAGATTGCAGGCAAGCTTATGGACAAAGGAATTGATTTCACAAGTATTATTGATGATACGTTTTTTAGAAAAAGCTATAAGCAGAATCTCCTGCTCGGAAAAGCATTGCTTGATTCGGAGAGACTTTTAGACGGCAGGCTTATATATTCTTATGTATCAGCGGATACATTGAAGGAATATGATGTTATCGGCCGCGATACGGGAGGAATTATTGATGAACTCAGATTTACTGAGGGAGTCGAAGTTGCTGTATTTATGTACGAACTTCCGGACGGAAAGATAAAGACAAGCCTGCGCTCCGTGCATGATGTTGATGTCAACAGCATTGCGGGAGAATTTGGCGGCGGCGGACATATAAGAGCTGCCGGATTCACAACGACACTGGATAAGAATGTGATTATTACCAAACTGGAGGAGCTCGTAAGAGCGGGACTTTGATAATGTATAACGGCATAATCAATATTTACAAAGAGAAAGGGTACACATCACATGATGTTGTAGCTAAGTTAAGAGGAATATTGAAACAGAAGAAAATCGGACACACAGGAACACTTGACCCGGATGCAACGGGCGTACTTCCTGTGTGCCTTGGCAATGGAACCAGATTATGTGATATGTTAACGGACAGAACCAAGGAATATAAAGTTACAATGCTCTTGGGAGTTACCACTGATACTGAAGATATATCCGGTACGGTATTGACGGAGAAAGAAGTCACGGCGGATGCCGGTGCGATAACAGATGCAATCATGTCTTTTGTGGGAAGCTATGATCAGATTCCACCCATGTATTCGGCAATTAAAGTTAACGGACATAAACTTTATGAACTTGCGAGAAAAGGTGTTGAAGTAGAGCGTAAGCCGCGCAACGTTGTCATAGATTATATTAAAATAGACACCGTAGGAACCGCAGAGTGTGTATTTACCGTCGGATGCAGCAAGGGAACTTATATCCGATCGCTTTGCAGGGACATAGGCACCAAACTGGGCTGCGGGGCATGCATGAAAGACCTTGTAAGAACCCGTTCGGGAATATGCCTTGCAGAGGATGCGCTCACGCTGGATGAAGTTGAACAGAGGAAGAACGCCGGAACATTGGAAAAGTGCATTAAACCTGTTGATTTTTTCTTCATGGATTATCCTGCAGCAGTGATTCCTGAAACATACTGGAAATACGTTAAAAACGGCAATATGTTCAAAGCGGATGAATGCAGCGCCGGCCGTCTTGAAACAGATGATGTATATAAGGTGAGAATATATTTTGACCGTAAGGAAAGAGAACCGCTTTTTACGGCTTTGTATGAGTATGACAGACATACCGGCATTTACAGACCGTATAAAATGTTTCTGAACGGAGAGTGAATTAATGATTTGCATTGAAAACAAAGATTTTGTACTTGATGAGCACACGGTTGTGACGCTGGGCAAATTTGACGGAATACACAAAGGGCACAGAAAACTCATTCATAAAGCGCTGGAGATTTCCCACAAGACGGGAATGAAAAGCGCAGTTTTTACCTTCAAGGTAACAGAGGAAAATAAATTCCCGTATATGGAAAGCGAGAAAATAACCACACCGGGTGAAAGAAAAGCTATTCTTGAGGAACTCGGAGTCGATATTCTGGTTGAGTACCCTTTTGATACAGAAGTTGCGGACACAGAACCTGTTGATTTTCTTACAGATGTCCTGAAAAACAAAATGAAAGCCGCATATATTGTAGTTGGTGAAGACTGGACATTTGGCAAGGGCGGACGAGGAAATGCGCAGACATTAAGGTCAAACTGTGACAAACTCGGGTTTGAACCGGTAATTCTCAAAAAAGAGACATATGATGGCCGGAAAATCGGCAGCAGCTGGGTCCGCGAAGAAATTGCGGCAGGACATATGGAAACGGTTAACATTCTTCTGGATTACCCGTACAGCATAACGGGAGTTGTCGTACACGGCAACAGAATAGGACGCACAATAGGATTTCCGACAGCAAATATATTGCCGGGTGATGATAAAATTCTTCCGCCGTTCGGCGTATATGCGTCCAAAACATTAATAGATGGCAAAGAATATTACGGAATCAGTAATATTGGTGTCAAACCGACAATCTCCGATAACAATGCGGTCAATGTCGAAACCAACCTTATCGGATATGACGGCGATCTCTACGGCAGAAGCATTAAAGTGGAACTGATACATTTCCGGCGGCCTGAAATGAAATTTGAATCGGTCGAAGCACTTAAGAACCAGCTTGTAAGGGATATAGAATTTTCAAAAACATATTTTATGATATAAAGAGCGAAAGAAAATCTTGATTTATATCCGATAATATGTTAATATCGTAAAGTATTAATGCTTAACCGATACTCAGATACAGGACACTCCGACCTGGTTCTTAGTATGCGGTGATTATAATTAAGGAGGAATATCACAGATGATATCTAAAGAAAAAAAGACTCAGATTATCGCCGAGTACGGCAGAAAAGAAGGAGATACAGGTTCACCAGAAGTACAGGTAGCCCTTCTTACAGAGAGAATCAAGGAGCTCACAGAACATCTTAAAGTTAACCAGAAAGACCATCATTCAAGAAGAGGTCTTCTTAAAATGGTTGGTAAGAGAAGAGCATTACTTGAGTACCTCAAGAAGAATGATGTTGAAGGATATCGTGAATTGATTGCCCGTCTGGGAATCAGAAAATAGTTTATGGTATGGGCGGAGTTTTCCGCCCATTTTTACCGTGCAAAAGACGGATGGCAGGATGTGCGAGACCACTGACAAATGTACAGACAGCTGTGGATTTGTCAGTTGTTTCGATGTCTTGCCGCCGCACTATAACAAACATGCCGCAAAGGCAGAACAGGAGATACTATGTATAAAAGTTTTAGTATGGAACTTGCCGGAAGAACACTTACGGTAGACATCGACAGAGTTGCAAAGCAGGCTAACGGCGCTGCATTTATGCACTATGGCGATACTGTTGTACTTTCAACCGCAACAGCATCGGAGAAACCAAGGGACGGAATCGATTTCTTCCCACTCAGCGTTGAATATGAAGAAAAATTATATGCTGTAGGTAAAATACCGGGAGGATTTAATAAGAGAGAGGGAAAGGCTTCAGAGAATGCCATTCTTACATCGCGTGTTATCGACAGACCTATGAGACCTCTTTTCCCTAAGGATTACCGTAATGATGTAACACTCAACAACCTTGTTATGTCAGTTGATCCGGAGTGCAGCCCTGAGCTTACGGCAATGCTTGGCTCAGCTATCGCAGTTGCTATATCAGATATCCCGTTTGACGGACCTTGCGCAACAACACAGGTAGGACTTATTGACGGAGAATTCGTAATCAATCCTAACGGTGCACAGACAGCTGTTTCTGATCTCAAGCTTACTGTTGCATCAACAAGAGAGAAAGTTATCATGATTGAAGCAGGTGCCAATGAAGTACCTGAAGCCAAGATGATCGAAGCAATATACAAGGCTCATGAAGTTAACCAGCAGGTTATCGCTTTTATTGACAAGATTGTCGCTGAATGCGGTAAACCGAAGCATGAATATACAAGCTGTGCAATTCCTGAAGGATTGTTTGATGCGATTAAAGAAATTGTACCTCCTGTAGAGATGGAAGAGGTAATGTTTGCTCCTGAAAAGCAGGTTCGTGAAGAGAGAATCCGTAACCTTAAGGATTATCTTGCAGAGAATTTTGCAGAGAAGGAAGAATGGCTTCCGCTTATTGATGAAGCTGTATATCAGTATGAGAAGAAAACAGTTCGTAAGATGATTCTTAAAGATCACAGAAGACCTGACGGACGTGAGATTACACAGATACGTCCGCTTGCGGCTGAAGTAGATATAATTCCAAGAGTCCATGGTTCGGCAATGTTTACACGTGGACAGACACAGATCTGCAACGTATGTACTCTTGCACCTCTTTCAGATGCGCAGAAAATTGACGGACTTAATGAGCAGGAAACATCCAAGAGATATATGCACCATTATAATTTCCCGGCTTATTCGGTTGGAGAGACCAAGGTTTCAAGAGGACCCGGACGTCGTGAAATCGGACATGGCGCACTTGCTGAGAGAGCTCTTTTGCCTGTGCTTCCGTCAGAAGAGGAGTTCCCATATGCAATAAGAACCGTATCAGAGACATTTGAATCCAACGGTTCAACATCAATGGCTTCTACATGTGCATCATGCATGTCACTTATGGCAGCAGGTGTACCTATTAAGAAGATGGTTGCCGGTATTTCATGCGGACTTGTAACAGGTGAGACAGATGATGATTATGTTCTTCTCACGGATATCCAGGGTCTTGAAGATTTCTTCGGAGATATGGACTTTAAGGTAACAGGTACCGATGCAGGTATAACGGCAATCCAGATGGATATCAAGATTCACGGACTTACAAGACCTATCGTAGAAGGTGCCATAGCAAGATGCCGTGAGGCAAGAATGTACATTATGGAGAACTGCATGAAGAAAGCCATTGCGGAACCTCGTAAAGAAGTTGGCGCATATGCACCTAAGATTGTACAGATTCAGATTGACCCTGCTAAGATCGGTGATGTTGTCGGACAGAGAGGTAAGACGATTAATGCCATTATCGAGGAAACGGGCGTTAAGATTGATATAACAGATGACGGAGCAGTTTCGGTATGCGGAACAGACAAGGCTGCTATGGATAAGGCAATCAAGTATATCCAGACAATCGTAACCGATTACGAGGAAGGTCTTGTACTTGAAGGTAAAGTCATAAGCATCAAGGAATTCGGCGCATTTATCGAGTTTGCACCGGGCAAAGAAGGAATGGTTCACATTTCCAAGATTTGCAAGGAAAGAATAGATCATGTTGAAGATGTCCTTACACTTGGCGATAAGGTTAAGTGCGTATGTCTTGGCAAAGACAAGATGGGAAGATACAGCTTCAGCATCAAAGACGTTAAAGAAGACTAATGGAGGTGTCGTATGTCAGGACATTCAAAATTTGCCAACATCAAACATAAAAAAGAGAAAAATGATGCAGCAAAAGGTAAGGTTTTTACCAGATTAGGTAAGGAGCTTATGGTTGCGGTTAAAGAGGGAGGTCCGGATCCTAACAATAACAGTAAGTTAAGAGATGTTATAGCAAAGGCTAAATCAAACAATATGCCTAATGATACGATCGACAGAAGTATCAAGAAGGCTGCCGGAGATGCCAATGCAGCAAACTTTACTGCAATCACATATGAAGGATACGGTCCTAACGGAACTGCGATCATCGTTGAGACACTTACTGATAATAAGAACAGAACTGCGTCTAACGTAAGAAATGCATTCACAAAGGGCAATGGAAATGTAGGTACGCCGGGATGTGTATCATTTATGTTTGACAAGAAAGGTCAGATCCTTATCAACAAGGAAGATTGTAAGATGGATGCCGATGAGCTTATGATGCTTGCACTTGATGCGGGTGCAGAAGACGTCAATGACGAGGATGAGGATGAAATTGAAATCATCACAGCTCCGGATGACTGTGGCACCGTAAGAGAAGCTCTTGAAGCAGCAGGACTTGAGCTTGCACAGGCTGAAGTTACAATGATTCCGCAGACATGGGTTGAACTTACTTCGGAGAACGATATTAAGCAGATGAACAGAATTCTGGATCTGCTTGATGATGATGATGATGTTCAGGCTGTATATCACAACTGGGATATGCCTGATGATGACGAAGAGGATTAAATCATATTGAATTATGAGAATCGAAGAATTTAAAATGGAACGGGAGAATCTCGTAAAACCGGGAGATACCGTTAAGATAACAGAGGGAGTGCTTCCGTCGAGCTGGTATTATACCATTGTCCCGGCGGTGGCAATGTCCCGCAATTACAAATTCGCCGAACGCATTAAGTCTGTTGAGGGTAAAGTTCTTGAAATAGAGACGACCGAACGTGGTAATTATGTTAAGGTGGAATTTGATGAAGAATCGGTTTGAATAAAATAATACATCCTGATTTAACTGGGGCATGGAAAACGGTATGTTTTTTAGTGCCCCTTTATAAATAAGGAGTAAATCCCGTCCGCGTGGATACGGGTACGTTGATTGAGATATTCATGAGAGTGTCCGCAATATGCCGTGTTATTTCATCAAGCCGGCAGTTTATGCTGCCAAACGGCATAATTCCCGGCTCCGTACATAAATCACAACCGCATCCGGTTATTCGGACATCCGGCATTGCAAGGGCGTTTGATGCCCCGAGTGCAAGCATATCGTTGGAACAGAATATGGCATCCGGTATTTTGTCCTGTTCTTTTAGCGATTTAATATAGTTATAAGAATCTGCGGTTCCGCCGGGGCACAGATGCATACATTCGACTGACGGTTCGATTCCGGCACCTGCGCAGGCAAGTTTGAAACCGTCAAGCATCTCAAGACAGAATTCCGACATTGACGAGAAGAGAAAAGCCGGAAAAACAGCACCTGATTTAAGCGTATTACTGACAAGTGTCATAAAAGTATCTTTGATGTCGCAGATGATATTGATGACTCCGGGCGTGTCTTTATATGAATTTATCATTATGACCGAAGGCAATGAGCCGCTTTTGAATCCGGCCAATGTATCCGCGGCAGAAGAGGGAAGGCATGTGTTATCACAGACAATAGCATAAACATGCTTTGAGCACATGAAATCGACAGCAGGCTTAAGATCATTCTGGCTGCCGTCGGACACCCACAGATACGGTGTTATGTTACGATTGTTCAAAACACTTACAAGGGTATTTATCATATTGAAACCATTACGTTGAACAGAGCCGGAATATATAATCCCGACACTTTGTGATGACTGGCGCTTCTGCCGGCTGTATCCGGTAAGACGGATGGCGTCCATAACCTTCCGGCGTGTGGATTCGCTTACCTTTGGACTGTTGTTGAGTACACGGGATACGGTTGCAATTGATACACCCGTCATATCAGAAATATCATAAATATTCATTTGCGGCCTCCTTTATGCCGCTATTATATAATAAATACAAAAAATGCTCAAGAAAAATCATAAACAGGTATAATTTTTTGACGGACAAGTTCCGATACATAAGATAAAGCTGTAATTATGTCTTTTTGGAGGATAATATGAAATTCAGAAAATTCCTTAGAAATCATTGGAAGGCAGTAGCTGCTGTTTTCGCAATAATAGTTGCGACTACAATAGGAGTGGTTATGGTAAGGGCCGCAACGGTTATTTTATCCGTTGATACGCCGGCCATTAATTTTAAATCAGATTCAGAGGCGGTTACTGTAAATGCTACGGTCAGTATTTTGAATGCTTCGGCGACGAACGGTACTTTTACGTGGAGTTCAGCCGATAATCTCGTGGCAAGTGTCAGCAATATCGAGGGCGTAGGAACGGTTAAGGCTGTTGCAGCAGGCAAGACCAAGCTTACGGTAGGATATCTGCTGGATGAAGATTATGTATATAAAGAGATACCGGTGATGGTACCGCTTACGGTGGCTTATGATTCTGTTGCGGGAATCATGCAGCCGGGTAATGACGGCAATGTTACATGTAACGCTGCCACATCCAAATACGTTGAATGGTCGTCATCAAACAGTAATATTGCCACGGTAACGGGTAATGGCAATGCAGCCACAATTAAGGCTATAAGTGGTGGCACGGCTACAATCACTGCTGCGATACCTGCGGACGGACTTCAATATTCATTTAATGTAACGGTTGGAGTTACCATTGCTGAAGATACCGTTGAAGTTGGCCAGGGACAGAGTGTTGCACTTACCACTAACAGTAATTCAGTTTCGGATGTATATTGGTGGTCTGCGGATGAGAATGTTGCTACTGTAAGCAACGGAGTTGTGTACGGTGTGTACGCAGGATCTACTACGGTATATGCCAGCTGCCTTGATCATAATCCCAATAATAATGCCGGCGATTCGGTAACGGTAAAAGTACCGTATGTTGTCAATACACCGGAGACGACAGTTCTCGTCGGTGACAAGATTGCGATTTCAACAACAGCCAATCCATCAGAGGTTAATTATGCATCAAGCAATAATAATATAGTTTCGTATGACTCCAAGACAGGAATGTTTACGGCAAACAGCACCGGAACGGCAGATGTGACGGTGACATGGAACGGGCATGTTGAGACAATAACAATTACCGTTATTGACGGATTTTCACTTTCCAATACATCAATGTCCCTTAACATCGGAACAAAGGGAAGCGTTACAGCTATGGTTTCGAACACTGAGCAGCCGGTTCACTGGAAATTATCGGACAGTGACATGGCGTTGCTTGAAATTTCGGAAGACGGTCTTACAGCAACGGTAACAGCACTTAAGACCGGAGACAACGGATATGTAACACTTATAGCAACGCAGGAGATTGACGGTATTGTCAAGACTGCAGAATGTAAAGTTTATATACTTAATCCTGTAAATAATCTCACACTTATGTACAATGGTAAAGAGATTAAGGACATGATTTCCCTCCAGAAAGGGGCGGAATTATATATTACGGCGTATCTTAACTTCGGAGAGACGGTTGTTCCGGATAATACCAAGCTCAGCTGGGTATCCTCCGATCCGTCAATCATATCGGTTGTACCATATACCAGTGAAGGCCAGCAGCAGCTTGGACTTGTAACTGGTCTTAACGGCGGCAAGGCTACGATAACTGTAGTTTCGGAAGACGGATTATATATCGCAACGGCGGATTTTTATGTAACTGAAGGAGTAACAAGCATAACTCTTGATAACACAAGCGTTACGGCACAGATGGCATTGCAGAAGTTCCAGCTTACAGCCACAGTCCTTCCGGCATCGGCCGGCGTTGATACATCCGTAACATGGGCATCCCTGGATCCTTCGGTCGTTACGGTTGACCAGAATGGTCTTGTAACATTTGTAGGACCTGGTGAGACATATGTAAGTGTAACTTCCAATGCGGACAGTTCCAAAGTGGCATATTGTAAATTCCATATAACGCAGCAGGTTGAAGGAATTAAGATGGATTACGACAGGCTTACGCTTAATGTAGGCGAGCAGTCGAGACTTACAGCTTTGATTACTCCGGATAATGCAACCAATAAGAATGTTAAATGGTCATCATCCAATGAAGCTGTTGTGACCGTTGATTCAACAGGTATGCTCACTGCTGTGGGAAGCGGCAGTGCCACAATAATCGTCCAGACAGAGGATGGCGGATATATTGATATGACTAATGTTACGGTTCTTCAGCCTGTTACATCAATCAATCTTTCCGAAACTGAATTATCGGTCAAGAAAGGAACGGTACTCTGGCTCAGTGCGGAGGTACTTCCTGATACGGCTGACAATAAGAAGGTAACATGGAGTTCATCTGATACATCGCTTGCAACGGTTGACCAGACCGGTAAAGTTACCACACTTGCTGTAGGTACGGTAACGATTTCATGTGTAAGTGAAGATAACGGAACGGTTGCATACTGCATTATAGAGATAACGGAACCGGTAACGGGACTCACACTTAATACATATTATCAGGAAATGGTAACCGGAACAAAGTTTGTAATAGTTCCTACGGTACTTCCTAATGATGCACCTGATAAATCGGTAACATTTATGTCGAGTGACCCGACGATAGCGACTGTTGATGAGAACGGTGTTGTGTCGGCACTTGTCGGAGGCGAATGTCAGATAGTCGTTACGACTAACGAGAGCGGACTCAAGGCTACATGTACAATTAAAGTTAAAGAGTATGTAGAGAGCATTAAGATTTCAGGTAACCCGAAGAATCTTAACGTGAATAATTCAGTAAATCTTAAAGTGACAGTTGGTAAAGAGACTGCTTCCAATAAAGCGGTTGTATGGCGAAGCAGCAATACGTCGATTGCGACCGTGGATCAGAGCGGTAAGGTTACAGGCGTTAAGCCGGGTAATGTTGTTATAACTGCGACAGCGGCTGATGGTGGCGGAGTAAGCGATTCGGTTGTAATAAGAGTCATTAATCCTGTTACATCGATATCATTAAGCAAGTCAAAGATTACTGTATATGTAGGAGATACATATAACTTACAGGCAACAATAACACCGCCTAATGCATCTATCAAGAATCTTGTCTGGACATCGGATGACGAGAGCGTGGCAAAGGTATATTCCGACGGTGATGTAGTGGGTGTAACTCCAGGAAGAACTGTGGTACATGCTACATCGACAGATGGCAATGAAGTTGTTGCCAACTGTACGGTTATTGTTAAGGAAATAATAAAGGCATCTTCGATTTCGGTTAATTCATCGGAAATCACGATGTTAAAGGGCAAGACAAGACAGCTTACTGCAAGGTTATATCCGACCAATACAAATGAACATGTTAAATGGGTATCCTCAGATACATCTATTGTGACGGTTGATGCAAATGGCAATATCATTACGGTTGGGGCCGGAACATGTGAAGTTACGGCATACAGTTCATCCGGAACCGTTCAGGATACATGTATAATACATTCAATGGCAATGCATTATACGGATATCAGGATAGAACAATATGATACATTTAACCTGTATGTGGATGGTGCTCCGTCAACAGTATCGTGGAGAACATCGAATCCAAGAATTGCTACAATAGACGGTAACGGACTGGTAACAGGACGTATGCCGGGTGAATGTGTGATAAGCGGAACGGTCGATGGTAAGACAGTTACATGTTATGTCAAAGTAATGGCTGTGGATCCGGGCAAGTTCATTAACAGGAAAAAATAATATAAGAATAACGAAAGGCATTGCGGCTGATTGACCACAATGCCTTTTTCGATTCCGAGAACAAAAACGAAGCACCAAAGAATTAACTTTGGTGCTTCCAGCTTTTAAATATGAGGGGGGAGATAGAAAGTTATACTTCACTATCCACTTATTAATCTAGTATACGAATGTGACGGCTGTGTGAAAAAACGAAAAAAGATTTAACATTTTTGTAACAATTTCATCCTGAGTGTATTTCGTAACAAAAACTTAATATTTGCATTTGTTGATTTTGAATGATGAATGTGGTATAGTGTGAGTGTATGCAAAATAAGGAGAGGTTACTATGAGAGATGATTTTGATTTAGAAGAGGAACTTGCCAAATCAATAGCAAGTATTGTGGATGAAGAGACAGCTGATGCACATGCATATGTTAATAAGAACACATCTGAAACAGATGATATACCGGATGAAGAAGAGAAGATATATGATGATCCGGATGATGATTCAGATGATGATTCCGATAAGCCGGATAAGAAGAAGATCATTATTATCGTAGCATCTGTTGTAGCAGCGGTTCTTATAATAGGAATAACGGCATTTCTTGTGGTCAGGGCTGCTTTTAATAAGAGCAAAGATAATTACGGATATTATAATGAACTTGGATATAAGGCCTATGATGATAAAGATTACGATACCGCTATATCTGATTTTGAGAAAGCACTTACCTATGATGAAGGCAAGGGCGACAGTGATACCAATATCAATATGATGCTTTACCTGTTTGAATGTTATAAGAATACTTCCCAGGATGATAAGGCAGAAGAGATATTGCTTGATGTGATTGACCGTGACAGTGATAACAAGAATGCATATTATAATCTGATGTCAGTTTATCTGAATGGTAAAGATTATACCAAGCTCGGCGACCTGTATGAAAAGGCAGCTGCCACTGAAGATGATGATATTATTGCATTGTTTAAGAAATATGTGCCTCAGGATCCAGTGGCGACACCGGATGAAGGCAGTTACAGCGACGATCAGAAGGTATTCCTTTCAGCTGATAACGGATGTAAGATATATTACACAATAGACGGCTCAGATCCTAAGGACAATGCACAGGTTTTTTCTAACAGAATAGAACTTAAAGAGGGCCAGACCACTGTTAAATTCTATGCGGTTAACGATTACGGAATTAAGAGCGATGTTATAACCAAGACCTATAATATACAGTATTCAGGACCGGCGACACCTGAAATAACACCGTCAGACACGACAATTTCACAGTCGTCCAAAGTAATGGTTACGGTTACCGGAATTGCGTCAGGCAGTAAGGCATATTATACACTTGACGGAACGGCACCTACTACAGACAGCACAGAGTACAGCAAGCCTTTTGAACTTCCGGCAGGAACTACGGTTGTTACCGTGATGGTTGTTGACGGACATGGAAAGAGCACCATGGCATCCAAGACATATAAGGTAACGTATGAATCCAAATATACTCAGACAGAGGCAGAGGATTTCATATGGAGTGCATTGATAGACAAGAAAATTGTCAATAAGAAACATATTGACAAAGATGATAATGAATGTTCAATGGATTATTATTCATTAAAGACAGTCGATGATAAACAGATATATATGTTCTATTACAACATTGGACATGATGCACAGGATTATTGGTACGGTGCTGATGCCAATACCGGAGATGTATATAAGGTAACAGGCTCAAAGGGAAGTTATAAACTTTCATCAGTTAAATAATACAATCATAGCGTGGGACTTTTATCGGTTTCACGCTATTTTTTTACAATTTTCCAGTATATTTGTATTGCATTACTTGATTCTATTGTATAAAATGGTAATTAGATAAATATAGGAGGTGCTTTATGTATAAGATACTTAAGGCTGAGTTTCTGGCCAGCAATATTTTCCTTATGGAAATAGAAGCTCCGCGTGTGGCTAAATCATGCGAGCCGGGCCAGTTTATTATTGCTAAGATTGACGAGAATGGTGAGCGTATTCCACTTACGATTTCAGACTATGACAGAGAAAGAGGAATGGTTCAGATAGTTGTTCAGGTTATCGGAGCATCCACTAAGAAGATGTCAGAGCTTAAGACAGGAGATTATCTTGAAGATTTCGTAGGACCGCTTGGATGTCCTTCCGATCTTGTTACAGACGATATTGAAGATGTTAAGAAGAAAAAGATTCTTTTTGTTGCGGGCGGTCTTGGAACTGCTCCGGTTTATCCACAGGTTAAATGGCTCCATGAACACGGTATTGCCGCTGATGTTATTGTCGGTGCCAAGACAAAGGATCTTGTTATTCTTGAGAAGGAGATGCAGGAAGTTGCCGGCAATCTCTATATAACAACAGATGACGGAAGTTACGGCAGAGGCGGAATGGTTACGGATACGATTAAATATCTCGTAAACGATCTTGGTAAAGAGTATGACCACTGTGTAGCTATAGGACCGATGATCATGATGAAGTTTGTATGCCTTCTTACCAAAGAACTCGGAATACATACGGTTGTCAGTGTCAACCCTATCATGGTTGACGGAACCGGTATGTGTGGAGCGTGCCGTGTGCAGGTTGGTAATGAAGTTAAGTTCGCGTGTGTTGACGGACCTGAATTTGACGGACATCTTGTTGATTTCGATCAGGCCATGAAGAGACAGCAGATGTATAAGACACAGGAAGGTCGCGCAATGCTGGCACTTACAGAGGGTGCAACTCACAAGAACGGCGGATGCGGCTGCGGAGGTGACAAATAATGGATGTTATGAAGAGAGTGCCTGTAAGAGAACAGGATCCGAAAGTAAGAGCAACCAATTTTGAAGAGGTTTGCCTTGGATATAATGAGAAAGAGGCTATGGAAGAGGCTTCCAGATGTCTTAACTGTAAGAATGCAATGTGTATGAAGGGATGTCCGGTATCTATCAATATTCCGGCATTTATACATGAAGTTAAGGAAGGCAATTTTGCTGAGGCTTATAAGATTATCAGCCAGTCATCAGCTCTTCCGGCTGTGTGCGGACGTGTATGTCCACAGGAATCACAGTGTGAAGGCAAATGTATCAGAGGAATCAAGGGTGAGCCTGTATCAATAGGTAAGCTTGAGAGATTTGTTGCTGACTGGGCAAGAGAGAACGGAATCACACCGGAACCGGCCAAAGAGAAAAAGAACAAGAAGGTTGCGGTAATCGGTTCAGGCCCGTCAGGACTTACATGTGCAGGAGACCTTGCCAAACTTGGTTATGATGTTACTATTTTTGAAGCATTACACAAGGCCGGCGGAGTTCTTGTATACGGAATTCCTGAGTTCCGTCTTCCGAAGGACAAGGTAGTTCAGGCAGAAGTTGAGAACGTTAAGAAGCTTGGCGTTAAAATAGAGACGAATGTTGTTGTAGGTAAGGCTGTCAAGATTGATGACCTTAAAGAAGAGGGCTTTGAAGCCGTATTTATCGGTTCGGGTGCAGGTCTTCCTAGATTTATGGGAATACCGGGAGAGAATGCCAACGGAGTATTTTCAGCTAACGAGTATCTCACAAGAAATAACCTCATGAAGGCTTTTGAGGATGGTTATGATACCCCGATTGCAGCAGGAACAAAGGTTGCTGTTGTCGGCGGCGGTAACGTTGCGATGGATGCTGCGAGAACGGCATTGAGACTCGGAGCTGAGGTTCATATCATTTACAGAAGAAGTGAGGAAGAACTTCCTGCCAGAGTTGAAGAGGTACATCACGCTAAGGAAGAAGGAATTATTTTTGATCTTCTTACCAATCCTACAGAGATTCTTGTCGATGACAAGGGCTGGGTTAAGGGAATTAAGTGCGTGAGAATGGAACTTGGCGAGCCTGATGCATCAGGCAGAAGAAGCCCTGTGGAAATTCCGGGTTCTGAATTTGAAATGGATCTTGACACAGTTATTATGTCACTCGGAACATCACCGAACCCGCTTATATCATCGACCACTAAGGGTCTTGAGATCAATAAGCGTAAGTGTATCGTTGCTGATGAGACAACCGGACAGACATCCAAGATTGGTGTATTTGCCGGTGGCGATGCCGTAACGGGAGCTGCTACGGTTATTCTTGCAATGGGAGCCGGAAAAGCTGCAGCAAAAGGTATTGATGAGTACTTAAGCGCTAAGAATTAATCAGCGCATTATTATCCGGCGTGCCGTAAGGCATGCCGGAATGAATTATATTATTGGTTGAGTGAGGATTACACAATTGATTTTGCTTGAGATGGAGATAGATGCAGCCACTATTCAGGTCAACGTATATTTGCTTATAGTTCTTGTCGGACTTATATTAGTGCTTGTAGGCTATTCATTGTGGATGGGAAAGAGGAATACCCAGAAGTTAATTGACGAACATATTAATATTGATCCGGTATCAGGGTACGGTAATTTTGCAAGGTTTGTTGATGATGCCGAAATAATGCTTAAATATAAGGACGTTAATTATGTTGTCGGTGTGATAGACATAAGTAATTTTAAAGCGATTAATGATTATTATGGACGTAACCAGGGTGATAGAATACTTAAATCTGTAGCGGACAGGATTCATGACATTATTATGCCGGATGGCATTTTTACAAGAATGTTTGCGGACAGATTTGTTTTTATGATTAATTTTCTTGATATTAACAGTCTTAAATACATTATTGAGACATATCTGGAAGATATTGAATTTGAAATCGAGGAACTTAGAGAAGTTATTAAAATAAATTGCAACTGTGGTATGTATATCATCGAGGATTACGGAGAAGATGTCAATATGATGATTGACAAGGCAGCAATAGCAAGTAAGCTTTCCAAGAAATCCATATCCAAGATGGTAACCATTCTGGATAATAATATCAATTATGATATTGCTAGAAAACAGAAACTTACATATAAGATGAGTAAGGCGCTGAACAATCATGAATTTGTTCCTTATATCCAGCCTAAGGTGAGTTTCAGGGACGGACATATTGTCGGTGGAGAGGCGCTTGTGCGTTGGATGTCACCGGAGGACGGAATGATTGCACCGAATGATTTTATCCCACTTTTTGAGCAGAACGGATTCGTCAATAAGGTCGATTTCTATATGCTTGAGCGTATCTGTGCCATGATCAAAAAGCGCAGCGAATGGGGCAGATATACTGTGCCTATTTCGGTAAACCAGTCAAGAATGCATGTGTATGACACGGTTTATATTAATAAGCTTATCAATACTTTTGATAAATACGGCATCAATAAGAATAATATCGTATTCGAGTTGACGGAGAGTGCTTTCACGGAGAATACGGATGATATGATTGATTTAATAAGACGAATGTCAAAGCTTGGGTACAATATATCGATGGATGATTTCGGCTGTGGATATTCTTCACTTAACATGCTGAATCTGCTCCCGATTAGTGAACTTAAGCTGGACAAGCAGTTTCTGGATGACGAATCCGAGAAGAGCAGATATATTATTAAATCAATTGTAAATCTGGCGCACGGACTTGGCATAAAGATAGTGTGTGAGGGCGTAGAGACTGCAGAACAGGTCGAGTTTCTTACCAATATCGGATGCGATATTGCACAGGGTTATTATTATGCCAAACCTATGCCGATGAACGAGTTCGAGAAATTACTGGATGGAGATGTGTGTCTGCTGCGATGAAAATTTCAATTATCTGTGTTGGTAAAATCAAAGAGAAATTCTATTCACAGGCCGTGGATGAATATATGAAAAGGCTTACAAGATACTGTAAGCCTTTTGTTGTTGAACTGCCTGACGAAAAGACCCCGGAGGGCTGTTCGCAGACTGTGTGTGACCAGATTAAGGCCAAAGAGGGCGAGCGTATACTCGGTGCGCTTAAAGGTGACGAATATGTAATTTCGCTTGCAATAGAAGGTAAAAAATTAAATTCCGAGCAGCTGGCAGGAATGATAGATAAACTGGGTATCGGCGGTACAAGCCATATAGCTTTTATAATCGGAGGTTCGCTTGGACTTGACCCGCGTGTATTAAAGCAAAGCGATATGCTGCTCAGCTTTTCTGACATGACTTTTCCGCACCAGCTTATGAGGGTCATACTGCTTGAACAGGTGTACAGAAGTTACAGGATAATAAACGGAGAACCATATCATAAGTGAATATGTAATGTATAATAATAGTAGCAAAATAGCAATTAGCGGTTTATGTAATAAATGCTCAAAATATAGTACGATGATTGTGGAGGTGATATGCAATGATTTTTTCACAAAAACTACAATTAATTCGTAAGAATAAAGGTTTGACCCAAGAGGAACTGGCGAGAAAACTGGATGTATCCAGACAGACTGTAGCGAGGTGGGAGTCCGGGCTTTCCCTCAATTAAGGATACTTCTAAAACAACCCAAACTCACGCTTACAGAACACTTTGCAGAAAATCATATCTGAAACAGGAAACCATACCCGCCCGCATGGGCTGGGTATGGTTTCTTTTTGCCTTTTCCGTGTGGTAGCTACGGACGTGCTTTCCCACGTTGGTTAATTGGGCTTTTCATGTGCTTGGACAGCTTAAGTATTTCAATTAATGTGACAAACTGCTCTTTCGAGAGCTTGTCATAATCAATGCCCGCACCAGCATGACCATGACCGAGGCGGTGGAGATGGCAGACGCGCTGGGGTATGACATTGTGTGGCAGAAAAGAGAGCGATAATCATGAAGATGAACGTATCCTAACAGCAATTTGCAATACCTCTGGATAACATTTGAATTTTTGTCTGACCGCGCCGTATAGTGAGAAACGGCGCAGGGCGGTAAGTGAATACGCAAGACAAAGCGGTTTTAAGTAAGTCACCAAGGATTTACAATTACACACTTGAGCATAGACGTACTTTGTGTTATACTAAATTCAGCGTTTGCAGAATTTTATTAAGCAAAATGTGAACACAAAGCTTTGATTTAATGTTTTAACAGAGGTGTAGTCTGTGACTGTTAGTTATAAAAAACTTTGGAAACTATTGATTGACCGTGATATGAGAAAAAAAGACTTATGTGCTGCGGCTGGAATCAGTCATGCGTCAATGGCAAAACTCGGAAAGAATGAAAATGTCACCACAGATGTGTTAGTAAAGATTTGCACAGCACTGCAATGTGATATTGGCGACATTATGGAGATTACGGATTGCTCTAATAACTGAAGTGTGGAGGCGAGCTGAGCGGTGGATACAAAGAAGCTGGATAAGTGGGCTGATTTGCTGCTGGATACGGGAAAGCGCAATAATCTAATCAATTTTAAGGATATGAGAGCTTCAACTGTGGAGGTTTTGCTCCCGTCTTCTGACGTGCTATTTGAGAAAGTAGATGGGACAGCATCTTTTGAGGTCTTTGATCCAAAAATTATCGAGGACGATGATCCGGAAGAATCATCTGCGACAGAGCAGCTGCAAATTGAGACGCTGGGAGAGTCATCTGAACCGGAGCAGTTGCATATTTCGCCACCAGAAGAGTACGACGCTTCCGGTGAAAAAAACGCGTTTTTGATACAATACTCCGGGAAAATCAAACGGCAGAATCAAATCCTGCTTTATAACGTTGCTACGAATCCACTTACTGCTGTAAAAAACATTGATAAGAAAGCACGGGAGTTCATCGAAGAAACCGGCGTCAATGTTGCGTACATGGTATTTGGTTTCGTCCACTGGAAGGAAAGCGCCTCCTCGAACTATGTTTTTTGTGCGCCTATTTTGCTTGTGCCGATTCAGCTGGAACAAGCATCCGCAGTAGAACCCTATTTTATCAAATCAGCAGAAGATGACATCATTGTTAATCCGACCTTTTCCTATAAAATGGACGCAGAACACGGGGTAAAGCTCCCTGAGTATAATGATGAGGGGCTGACTGCGTACCTTGAGAAAGTAAGGCGTCTTGTGGCAAAACTCCAATGGACGGTCACGACTGAATGCAAGATCGGTATTTTCTCATTTCTCAAAATCAATATGTACCGGGATTTGAAGGACAATGCGAAGGCGATTCTTGCAAATCGGAATGTTCGTCAGCTTTTAGGCGAGTCAACCAGCACAGAAAAATTATACGGCGATGAGGGAACTGCGGGTTCTGTTGCTGATCCATTGATTGAGCTGCATAGTGTGGTTGATGCAGACTCCAGCCAGATCGAAGCGATTGAGATGGCAAAGTCAGGAAAGAGCTTCGTTTTGCAAGGACCTCCTGGAACCGGAAAAAGCCAGACGATTACAAACATCATTGCAGAATGCCTCAGCGATGATAAAAAAGTGCTGTTTGTTTCTGAAAAGCTGGCAGCCCTGAATGTGGTTTATGACAAGTTGAAACAAGCGGGACTTGCTGAGTTTTGCTTACAGCTCCACAGTCATAAGGCAAATAAAAAGGATGTCATCGCGGACATTTGTCATACTCTGCGTACAGGAAAAAGTACGGTTTCCTCAAAAGCGGACACTGAAATTGCTATGAAAGAAAAGGCTCAGCATCAGCTGGATGCCTATGCAGTTGAGCTTCACAAGCTGCGCCCGGTCATTGAAAAAAGCCTGTATCAGTTATATGAGTCTTATGCTGCATTTCGCTCCACACCAGATGTTGAGTATCCCATCCCACAGTTATCATCCAAAGGCGAAGCGTACTTAACAGAAACGGCTGCTCTTTTGGAGCAGTATGTAGACTATATCCCATCCATCGGGTATGATTATAGAAAGAATCCGTGGTACGGCTATATCAATCAGGACACATCTTACCAGTTAAAAAACGAAGTAAAGAGTGATCTTTCTACCGTTTCACAATTCTTGCAGACATTGATCCCCTTACAGCAGGAAATCTCTGAGAAGTATGAAATACAGTGTATCAGCGTAGAGGATGCACAGCTTTGGAACAGCTTCTTCGGTTTTGCAGTGGCATCCAAGCTGATTACACCGTCACTCTTGAATCGGGAGCATTTTGCCACGGTAAATTCTGTCCTTCGCACGTTGCAAGGGCAGAGCGCGGATATTCTTGCTGATCGCTCAGTTTTGAGTGCGGTGTTTGATGATGATATTTATAAACTGGATGGAGCAGCATATCATAAGAAGCTGACAAAGCAGTTTAGCGGGGCTTTCTCCAGACTTTTTAATGCCGAGTACAAACAGCTTATAACCGACCTGCGTTTGTGCAAGAAAGATGGGAAGAAGCTATCCTATAGTGAAGCTGTCGCCATGACAGAAAGACTTGCCTATTATCAGCAAAGGAATACGGAATTTTTCGAAGCAGAAGCGTCTATCAAAGTTTTTCTTGGCGAAGCCTATCATGGTGTCGAAACTGAATGGAATTATGTAACGGAACAAATGTCTGCGATGGAAGCAATATTCTCCAGCAGCATTGCGTTCGGAACTTTGGAACACTATGACGATTTCACCTCTGAACGAGGTATATTTGCAGATTATCACCAGAAATTTGACGAAACTTTCGCAGTTTGTAGTGCTGATACATTCAATCGAGCTGGTGGGTACTTTGACCAAGCGATTCTGAACATCCACTCTGCGCCGTGCGATTTGGTATTGGCGAGATTAACGGATTGCCTAAATGAAATGGACAAATTGGATAACTGGTGCCATTTTCGGAGACTTCTTTCCAAACTGGATGATAGGCAGGTTGTGCCTTATATAAATGCTGCTATTGGTCAGAATATAGAGCCAAAGCATATTGTCGGCGCGTTTCAGAAGCAATTCTACTATCAATGGATTGATTCGATTTTATCAGGGGATCCAACTTTGTCTGCATTCAATCGGATTTCTCAGGATAAAGCAATCCGCACTTTTGCCGAGAAAGATACTGAGCAATTTGAAATCAACAAGGCAAAGATTCGCGCTGAGCTTTCGTCTATGCGCCCATCGCTTGATATGATTGCATCCGGAAGCGCATTGGCAATCTTGCTTCGCGAAGGCGAGAAAAAGCGCAAACAAAAAAGCATCCGTTCTCTGCTTGCCGAAACAGGTGAACTTGTTCAGCGAGTCAAGCCGTGCTTTCTGATGTCTCCGTTGAGTGTCAGCACCTTTCTCGCTCCGGATTCTGTTCATTTCGATGTAGTTGTATTCGATGAGGCATCACAGATTTTCCCGCAGGATGCAATCGGCGCAATCTATCGGGCAGAGCAGTTGATTGTTGTGGGTGACTCTAAGCAGATGCCGCCCAGCAATTTCTTCAATGCAACCATTGAGGCGGAGGACAGCGATGAGGAAACCGGAGATGTGACAGATTTTGAATCCATTTTGGATTTGTGTTCGACATCCATGCAGCAGCTTCGGCTGCGCTGGCATTATCGCAGTCGTTACGAACAGCTTATTACTTTCTCCAACAAGAATTTCTATGACAGCGATCTTGTGACGTTCCCATCTTCTAAGGTCGACGCTCCGGGTATTGGTGTAGACTATTATCACGTGGATGGCGTATTTGACCGCAAAGCTCATACCAACCGTAAGGAAGCGGAGTTCATTGTTGACCTGATTTATCAGAATATTGAGAAATACCCGAACCGCAGTCTTGGTGTGGTTGCGTTCAGCGTAGCACAACAGGACTTGATTGATAAGCTGCTTTCTAAGCGGCGGCAAAGCATGCCAGAAAAAGAATATTTCTTCAAGAACGATGGGAACGAGCCGTTCTTTATAAAGAACCTTGAAACTGTGCAGGGTGACGAAAGAGATACGATCATTTTCAGTATTGCCTATAGCATTGATGCACAAGGACGTTTGCTGCATAATTTCGGTCCTTTGAACCGTGTCGGCGGTGAACGAAGGCTGAATGTTGCCGTTACCCGTGCAAAATGCAATGTTCAACTGGTTTCTTCCATGCACTATACGGACATTGACTTGAAGCATACATTCGCAGAAGGGGCAAAGCTGCTTCGTGAATACCTCGATTATGCCGAGAATGGCAGCGTTGCACTGGACCGGGCAATTTCCGTCAGCCCGTTTGAGCAATTCGATTCCGATTTTGAACTTGAGGTATGTGACTATCTGAGATCCAAAGGATTTGCAGTAGATACACAAGTTGGATGTTCTGAATTTCGTATTGATCTCGGCTTGAAGCTGCCGGATAGTTCTGATTATGTGCTTGCGATTGAGTGCGATGGTGCAACGTATCACTCATCCAAAAATGCGCGTGACCGCGATCGTCTACGGCAGGAGATTTTGGAGCGCATGGGTTGGAAATTCTATCGCATCTGGTCTACGGACTGGTTCAGAAACAAATCGATTGAACAGCTTCGGCTTTTGGAGGCGGCTGCGGATGCAGTCAAAAATCCAACAAAAGTAGAAGTAAAACAAATCGATAGTCAGCCAACAGAAACATTTGAAGAGGTTGCAGTTGAAAAGCATTTTGAATTTCCTGCGTATAAGGCGGCAGATTTTTTTGAGGTTTGCCGACGTCATCATTACAGCGATTTCAAGGCAATCGTTAAGGAAATTTTGGAAGTGGAGGCACCTCTATCAGAAGATTTGTTTTTAAGGCGCATCGTATGGTATTTTGACCGTGAAAAGGTTACGAATGTCGTACAGAGAGCCTACGAACAGCAGATGTACGGCTACCAGCGTTACGGTATTATCCGCAGAAATGGATTCTTGTATCTGGATAACGGAAAAGAGATTCAGTTCAGAGGTCCGGGCGATGTTGAGCGTGACATCAAACAAATTGCGCCAGAGGAATTAGCTGCTGGAATGTTTGAGATTCTGAAACAAAATGTAACTGCCGATAAAAGCGGGCTGTACCGTTCTTTGGCTGCTCAATGCGGAGTGACACGTGTTGGCAAAGCCATCAATGAGGCGATGGATGCTGCACTGAATGTGCTAAGTGATTGCATTATTGTTGATGGTGAGCAGATTTCCATCAAATAATCCCTTGGTAGCAATGGCACGCGTTCTGGACGAGGTGGGCAATTATGTGTTCAACGCCGTTCCCACGACGGATTGGGGCAAGCCGGAAACGCTGGAAGCGTGGCGGCAGGCATGCGCTGAGATGTGCAATGTCAAGTTTGCCGAGAAAGGCTTGTCATGCCGCATCGACTACCGCAGCTTTGCCTGTCAAGGAATGGAGCAGATACCCACCCAGCACGAAGGTCCCACCATTCGGGCGATGGAGGCAAAGGGCATCCACACCGACAAGGGAGAGCTAAATCGCTGGGCATACTGAAACCGCTAGCAGCCTGAAATCCTCCCTTACGGATAAGAAACAGCGCATCAAGAAGCTTAAAAGCTGCTACGGAAGAACTGTTAAATGGAGAAGTGTTATGGAAATAAAGAAAGCTGAAATCAAGGATTTAGATATCGTAGTCAAAATGAAAATGGAAATGTTTACAGAAGTGGGTTCAGTATCTTTTTTACAAGATGATGCTGAAAAAAAGATATATGAAAAATATAAAGAATTATATCAGAATGGGAAAGGTTGTCATTATTTAATATATGAAAAAGATAAAGTTATTGCGTGTGGAGGCGCTGTGATAAAAGAGGATGTTCCGTTTTGTTTTTTCAAGACTCCGATGTATGGCTACATAATTGATGTATATTGTGTCCCGGAAAAGAGGAGAAACGGTTATGCATCAAAGATAATGGATGAACTGATTAAATGGCTGAAAGATAATGGAGTACACAATATTAAACTGAAGCCATCATCGGCAGGACGGCATTTATACGAAAAATTAGGATTTGGTGATTCCGGGGAAATGGAAGTATGGCTGTAATAGCGGTACAATGGTGTAAAAATATACAAAATAGTTTAGCATATGAAAATTTTGGATGAAGATTTAAAATCGTGTAAGAGCAGAACGGATGAAGGAGAACATAAGTAATATCATTAGTGAGAGAAAAATAATGCATATTATTGAAGAACGGGATAGGTAGATTTTAAACTGTCGAATATGGAGGTTTTAGAATGATAACGGATACATTTGATAATTTATCGGAAGAAATAATTAAGGTTGGCCGTAGCGAGAATGCGGTTAAGGTAGATGCCTGTATTCTCACTTTTTCTCATGTTATTTTAAAATATGTGCTGGAAAATTTTGAGTGCTATAAAATCGGAGATTTATTTTCTTCTAATGGTGTAAATCATGTTTATGGGTTCGAGTATGAGAACAGGCATTTTGCCGTATATATGTCTTATGTTGGGGCACCTGCGTGTGTGGCAGACATAGAAGATACAATGTCCATTATTGATACAGATAAATATGTTGTTTTTGGTGGGGCGGGATGCTTGAATAAGGAGATTGCACGTGGAAAGGTTATGGTGCCTACTGAGGCCTATCGTGATGAAGGGACTTCATATCATTATGCACCTGCTTCAGATTATATTAAAATTCAAAATGCAGACGTAGTAGCAAAGTTTATGGAAAAAGTTGGTTTGCCATATGTGAAGGGGAAAACATGGACAACGGATGCAGTGCATAGAGAAACAAGGGGAAATTTTGAAAAACACAAAGCGGATGGCTGCATTTCTGTTGAAATGGAGTGTGCAGCTATTCAGGCTATGTGCGATTATAGAGAGCTTAATGCCTACTTCTTTTTTACTTGTGGTGATTTACTAGACGCACCTAAGTGGGATGAAAGGATAAAGAAAAACCAAGTTAAGCATACACAGCATGATTCGGGACATTTCGATATAGCTCTTGAATTGGCTCGTTATATTGTCGAATAGGGACATTGACAGATTCCTGCTTGTCCGTGTAATATCACCCAATCTTGCGCATGGAGTAGAATATATGAAATTGAAGATAGCATTTTTGCAATTAATTCCCGGTGCAAACATAGAAGATAACCTTGAAAAGGGAATAAAAGCGTGCCGGAAAGCCAAGGCGGAGGGCGCGGATATAGCGTTGTTTCCCGAAATGTGGAGCAGCGGGTATGTTTTTCCTCATAACAGAGAGTGGCTGGAGCAAAACTCTGTTTCATTGGAAAGTGAGTATGTAAAGCATTTTTCGGAGCTCGCCGCCGAACTGGATATGGCGATAGCGGTAACATTATTAGAAAAACATGAGCCAAAGCCCAGAAACACAGTTTGTCTGTTTGACAGACACGGAAAGCTGGTATATCGTTATTCAAAGGTACATATTATCCGACAGAGAAAGCTTTGCAAAAACATTTTAATGATGACGGAACATGTAGATAACTTTGGATTTGCAGGGATGATTGAAAAACAGAATACATGTTTGACATAGATGCGGTTAAATGCTATTATAATGATAAAGAAGGCGCTACCGATAGACGGTTAGCCTGATATATTGTTAGTTACAAAAATAACCGCCAAAGTTTACCAGACTGATAATATCAAGATATCCACCGGACCAGGAACTTGGAAAAAGGATATCGTTAGGGCGACCACATTTGTACCAATACTCTGTAAGAAGGTCTAAATTTTTTTGAGAGAGAATTGTATACCTGTCAATTCTGCCTTTAGTTTCACGAACATGAATCGTCATGTTGGCACGTGAAATGTCATCATAATGAAGATGAACGACCTCCGATACACGTAATCCGGAAGAATACATAGTTGCAATAATCGCTTTATGTTTCAGATTCGGAGTGGCGTCAATGATTGCATTTATTTCATTGCGGGATAGAACAGCAGGAAGATTTCGCTCTCTTTTCATAGCCGGAACAGTGTCATCATCCCAGACAATCTTCAGCACCTTTTTATATAAGAACTTGATTGCAGACCGATAGTGATTGTGAGTTTCAGGAGACCTGCCTTCCAGACGTTTGGCAGTAAGAAAACTTTCCGCATCTTCAAGTGTAAGATCAGAAACATTTTTTCCAATCCAACGAAGGAAGTAACTGACATCAGAGCAATACAGTTGAATAGTTCTTTCACGCAGGTTACGTTTTTCCGCTTCATTGCGGATGGATTCAAAAATATCTTTATACATAATAAAACCTCCAGAATAAGTAGTGTTAATAATTACATCTACCTATTCGGAGGTGCATTAGCGTCATAATTCCGATTGCGGAAGAGACTGGAAAATGTTATTCTTATCATAGGCAGTGGAGCTTTCTTAGTTCAGTTGTTTCGTGTGGTAACTTAACAATAACGGATTATGGAAAGTAATTCCACTGCTTTTTTAATAAAAATAAAACTGCGCCACAGCCTTGGCAGGCCATCGCGCAGCGATTTTGTTCAATCGAAATTTACGGAGGAAAATAGTAATGGCACTGTTCCTACTGATTACATATATAGTGATTTTAATATTTCAAATAATATTATTTGTGATGTCCATTCGCAAGAAAACAAAAAAGCTCTGGCGGATATTGTTTTCGGCAGAACTAGTTCCGCTGCTTATATCCATAGGACTGATGATTTACTATAATGATTTACCTGGATATGGATTTATGCCAGGACTAACTTATCTTGGAGAAACATTGTTTAGTTTAGGAGCGGTTGTTTTGTACTGTATAAATTTTCTGATTTCTATATGCAGTTATATTGCAATTTCAAATAAACAAACTTAATTTGAAGATTCCACATGTGTGTTTATTTGAGTTCTTTGAATGAGCTTAAATATAATGTTAAAATTTTAAAGAAGTTGGCGTGTGGTTGAATAGAAAGAGAAATCGAAATTTGAAGCGGAGGTATGTATTATGAATATAGGATTTTGGTCGTGTATAATTTTGGTAATACCATTTCTGATTATAGGTGTGTTATTTGCGATTTTTAAGGAAAAAGCAGCAAAATTTGTTTCAGGATTTAATTCATTTTCTAAAGAAGAACAGGCATTGTATGATAAAGCTCATATCTCTCGTGATATAAGAAATCAGTGCTTTATGTGGGCTATTATAATGTTGGCAGGAGCATTATTATCCTGCTTTTTAACCCCATATATAGCTATACCAACCTATATTATTTGGTTAGTTCTGTTTTTTAGAGAAGTCCACTTTGATAATCATAAAGCGTTTGAAAAATATTTATTAAAGTAAATTCAAATTTGAAAAATTGAGAAAACGTAATATTGAACAAAAAGAAATGCACAGTTCTTAGCTTATCGTGAACTGTGCATTTTTGTAAATAAATACTTTTAATTAGCCGATTACGGCATCCTCTGCTGTAAAATGTTCCAGAGAATTTTCTTTTACCTGAATGCAGATATAAGTAATTCCAGAAATATCGGATGCAAAAAACTGACGCTTTGCAGCAGGTGCGATTTTTAGCCAGTCTCCAGTTGAAAGGCTGATTTCTTCTCCATCAATTATGGCTTTGCCGTTACCTGAAAGAATTCCATAGATTTCTTCATTTTCTTTATGAGAATGAACAAATGGGACATTTGCTCCTGCAGGTAGTTCGTTTAAACTGATTTCTGCACCTGTTAAAGACAACTTTTCATGCAGCTCAATTCGGTTTTCCTTTCCAATAGTTGTTTTTGTGTAATTTGCCATAATAACCTCCATAGTTAATTTGTAGTTTCTGGTTGCTTGGTATTAGTATAGTGTGAGACACATACAAAAACAAGTACGCACCTTTTTGTAACTGTACACTCAAAAATGAATGTGTTACAATAGACTCGGAGGTGAGAATTATGCGAGCAAAAGAAGAATTACCGGAATGCCCAGTTGCAACAGCAGTATCTCTTATCGGAGGAAAATGGAAACTGCTGATTTTGCGTAACTTGAAAGAGCGTCCATGGAGATTCAATGAGCTACAACGAAGTATAGATGGTATTTCACAAAAGGTTTTGACAGATAGTTTAAGACAAATGATGAGTGATGGGCTGGCATATCGCCACGATTACCATGAGCAGCCACCGAGAGTTGAATACGGCTTAACGGAACTCGGAACAAAAATGCTTCCAATTGTTAATTCACTTGCTGACTTTGGTAACTACTATAAATCAATTATTGAACAGAATTAAGGACGTTAGTATTTGAAAAGCTCGAACAATTCCAGTTTGGAGAATTGAAAAAACGGAATTTACCTATTAAGACATATAAACTCTTGACAATAAAGCTCCTATATAGTATGTTTTTAATAAACTACTATATAGGAGCTTTTGTATGGAAATGAATGGAGGATTTCTTGTCACC
>OMAM01000104.1_pt1 | contig 61647 bp, 49 predicted proteins | sample 1644621 | NCBI WGS metagenome assembly OMAM01 (sample SAMEA103958120, study PRJEB25191) | human gut metagenome | biome: human-associated habitat [ENVO:00009003]; feature: intestine environment [ENVO:2100002]; material: feces | place: Germany | collected 2013/2015 | reverse complement strand
AAAATAAGAAGGCAAAGACATAATCAAGTCATTGGTAACATGTTCATGCGAAATGCAAATTAAAAATTACGAATTATGAAAAAAATACCATCTATAATGATTGTAGTTTGGGGAATAGCGGTATTATGTACACTATTCTTGAGTTCATGCAAGCGACCAGAGGTCTTAGATAATAGTACTCTTGTAAATAGCGCAAGAAACGTGGCTTTGACCTTTGGTCCTGCGTATGTTCCATTTTTTAAAGAGGCTAACGTATCGGATGTTCAAGTTTTCAAAAAGAAGGATTACGGAGGAGACAGCCGCCCTCAAATAAGAAAACAGATAGGAAGAAAGTTCTATACTGTAACTTTTACATATGATAGTACTGCCGTTAAATTTGATTTTGGATTTGCAGCAAGAGTCAGAATATGGAAAGATACAGGGGAACCATTAGATGTTATATTTGGTAATGGTTGGGGAAGAAATTTTTTCTTTTTAAGTTTTAAGGAACAAACCAATCACTCACCAAATGACTATGAGAAAGTGGCTTCTGACTCTATTGTTAAAGTTCCATTGCAAACTGTACATGAACCAGAGAACATTTGGAATTCCAATGCTGACAACAAACAAGACAGCCTATCAACGAGGGATTTTCTAACAAATACAGAGAAAGAGAAAATAAAAGAATTGGCTTCACAAGTACCAGATAGCATAAGAAATCGTTTTGCAGTTTTAGTGGATAAATGGAATTTTGCAATAGACCATAATCCTAAGACGCGATATAGTGCAAGCATACATTCATATGCAAAATTGCCTGAGTTCATTCCTCTCAAATCAATGGGAAAACAAATAGTTCCACTAATTATGGAACGAATGATAAACTCTTCCGATTTTTATTTTCTTGTTCTTTATGAAGCTGTTCTGGAAGGAAATGAAACGAATGACGATTCTAAGTTTAGCGAAAGCGAACAAATCAGAGCTATAAGGTGTGTAAAAAAATGGCTGGAAAAACAATAATAGGCAATTTCTTCTATTATAATAGAATCTACATCATTTCTCCTGTGCCGCAGAATATATAAGATGTAACAAATGCAACTATAGAATTGGTGGAAAGGATCAAATTGGTAACGGCAACCACCAGAAAGAACTCATAAAAAGGTCCCACAGATTTCACTGATTTGCACAGATTTATTTTTTTGCTTCAAAAAGATCTGTGTAAATTTGTAAAATCTGTGGGACCTTATAATCTCTGCAAGCCTTTATAATCTCAGCAAAACTATGTGAGATTTGTGGGTCTATGATTTTCCTTTTTTCATTTTACGTCCCACGAAGTTCCAAGCAGGCATTTTCTTCAGCGTACTTCTTATAGGCTGAATATCCCACAGCAGAAAGATAAGCAATACGGCAATGCCGATCAGACAGGTGATGCCGTAGAGCTGACGGATGCTGATCATCAGAAGATTGGTAGCATCGTAGGGTAAACCGCGCGACATGTTGTCTGCCATCTGATGGCGAAGCCCGAAACTATACAAGCCTGAGCACATCGCCGATATCGGACCATTTCTAATGATACCAGCCATGGTCAATCCCATGAAGAAATGCTGGAATGGCATCAGCTCTTCCAGATAAATAGTCAACATACAGAAGAAGATGGCATTTCCGAAGGAGCGAAGAAAGGTAGGAAGATACAGCGCCTCGATGGGCAGACCCGGATCGATGAGGAAGTACATCATGACCGGATAACAGACCATGGCTGCCACACCTATCGTGAGCAGACGGGTGTATTTCTGGTGAAGAACCTTGCACCAGAACAGACAGAAGAGGCAACCGACAATGGCGCCTACCCATTCCACAAAGTTGAGCACATTCGTAGTGAAGGTGCCGAAATGCAGCACGCCACCCGTAAAGGCGGTTTGCAACACCTTAGGTGTACTGCCCATGAACTCCACGAAGGCGAAGAGGATGAGCAATGGGATGAGACGCTTGTATTTCCATGCACCCGGTTCGATGTAAGGGTGCCGGATGTGGAACATTCGCTGGATGCAGAAATATCCCGTTATGATGAAAAGCAATACATCCATCTGCATCATCTTCGAGTCGAGCCAGTTGTAATGCTCGCCGTAATTGAAGAAGAAAATGAATTCCAGCATCCATGCTGACCATAGGATGCAACCTAAATAGTCGATACTGATGAAGGGTAGGGGTTTCATGAAGCGGAAGTCGTGGGTGGTGACATACACGATGAATGCCACCAAGAGCAAAGCTCCCGTCATCGTCCAGTTGATGATGCGCCAATCCTGATAGATATAAATCAGGTGTTCGGTGACCCAAGGCGAAAGGAACATGTTGCCCAGAACGATGCAGTAGAGCAGGGGGAAGAAGATGGTGAAATCGCGCTTGGAGGTCATCCACAACTGGATGTTACTCATACACTCGAAGGTTCCGCAGAGTTTGAAGAAACCTGCGATGTAAGCGAGGATGCACATCACGGGCACCGAGTCGGTCCACATGATGAGGAAATTACAAGCTGACACTACCAGTGCCGCATTCAGCAGAAGCTGGCGGTTGGTAAAGCGGAACTTCATCTTGAAGAGAAAGGGAAATGGCATCGCCACGCCCACCACGTTGAACATGATGATCATGAGCACGTCTTCTCTCATCAAACTGTACTCGCCCATAACCTGGCTCATGGCTCCTCCATAGATTCCGCCCGACATCAGGAAGATGAAGGCGAAGAGGAGATAAATCCAAGGCTGCAATCGGCGAGGAATATATCCATTGAACGAAGGAATCCGAAAGGGTCCCTGTAACATAGGAGGTCCTGGCATTTTCTATAGTTTATAGTTTATAAAACATTCTATTTAATGTGAACCTTGGTTTCTACGTTCAGTCCAGCACGGAGCAGGGCTATCTGTTTCGGGTCGTTGTCCTTGGTCAGGGCGATGCGCACAGGCACGCGCTGCTCAACCTTCACGAAGTTGCCTGTGGCATTATCTACTGGAATCATCGAGTAGGCATTGCCGGCTGCAGCAGAGAGGGCTTCTACCTTGCCGTGGAAAACAACATCAGGAATAGCATCGGCAGTAAACTCCACCTCTTTGCCCACGCAGATACCATCCATCTGGGTTTCACGATAGTTGGCTACCACCCATACATCGTTATCATCCACGATGCGGGCAAGCATCTGTCCCGGTTGTACCAACTGTCCTTCGTGGATATCCTTTCTTCCCATCACACCGTCGCAGGTAGCCACGATGACGGTGTATGAAAGGTTGAGGCGAGCAAGGTTGAGCTGGGCTTCAGCCACGCTCTCTCCGGCACGAGAACCGCCCAGCTGCTGGGTCTGTACGTTGTGTACCGAAGCTGCACTTGCCTTTCTGCTGCTTGCCTGTTCATAGCGAGCCTTGGCTCCCAGATATCGGGCGTATGCATTGTCGTATTGTTGGCGGGTAACAGCATCCTTCTTCATCAGAGCAGCAAAACGTTCGAAGTCCTGTTTGGCATTCAGCATATCCACACGGGCTTCCTCTATACCGGCAGCAGCAGTCTGTACATTGCTGCTGGTGGTACCCATGCTTGCAGTCACCACTGAAGAACTGGATTTGGAACCACGCAACCCAGCTTCTGCCTGAGCCACATGCAGACGGAACTCAGCGTCCTCGATGATGACGAGTGTATCGCCCTTCTTCACATGCTGATAGTCAGTAAAACGGATTTCCTTGATAAAACCAGGCACACGGGTATTGATCGGTGTGATGTGACGGTTTACCTGTGCATCATCGGTATAGGCGATGTTACTGCCATGGAAGAAATGACTGAAACACCAGCCGATGGCTCCCAGGAAAAGGAGGATAATCACTACATTATATATTCTCTTGATGATTTTCTTGTTCATTGCTTTAATTATTTTATTGTTTCTAAATTTCTCCAACCACGTATTTCATGCGATAGTAGGCATAGACGATGTTGATGCGGGCATCCACTTCGCTTAATTCTGCATTGAGCTTGAGGTTGGAAGCATCTACCATATCCGTAACCAATGCCAACTGACTGAGATAGCGGGCATTCATCACCTCGTAATTCTGCTGTGCCAGTTCTACGCTCTTCTTCTGTGTTTCCAGTTCCACGTAGGTCTGCTGATACTGCACGTAGGCAGCCTGCACCCGGTTGTTGAGTTGTTCAGCCTGAACGGCATGTGCCTCTTTAGCCTGACGGGTCTCCACGGAAGCCTGCTTGATGCGCTTGTTGCTCTTGAAGAGAGAGCTGAGACTATATTTCACGCCCACGCCCACGTACCATACGTTGAGGTTCTTATCCACCGGTGGCAATTCGAAGAGGATAGGACCGTCGAAGTTGTCGGCAGCCACGAACGCAACTTTCGGCAACAGGTCGCTCTTGGCAATCTTCTCCTTCTGTTCAGCGATGCGGATGGCATTATTGCTCTGTTCCATGAGCGGAGAACTTACCAGACTGGCAGATTGCCAATATGCTTCACCATCCTTGGCGTAATTTTTGTCAGCTATTGTAGCATCAGGAATAATCTGTTTGCCGGCATCAATGTCCAGCGTATTGCAGAGCTGGTGGTTGAGGATGCTGCGGTTGTTGTGGAGTGCAGTCAAACCGAGTTTCAGACTCTCCATCTGCAGTTCGTAACGGGTGATGTCGTTTTTCAGCGCCATGCCCTGTTTCTGCTTTTCCTTGATGTCATCAATAAGCTGTCGGGTCAGTTCGATATTCTTTTCATACACTCGGATGCGGTTATCGATTTTATATAGGTCAAGATATTGACCGAGGGCGATGAAGCGAGCCTGTTGACGGGTCAGTTTGACGCCCACTTCAGCCTGAAATTTCCCGAGTTCAGCCAGTTTGATACCCGCATTGATAGCACCTCCGGCATACACCACCTGTTGAGCCTGTAAGGCGAAATTATTACCCACGTGAGGGGATTTCAAACCATGAACATTAGAAAAGTTGCGGTCGGTAAGAAGGGCATTGCCGATATAACTGAAAGAAAGCGAAGCATCCAGGTCGGGCAGTCGTTTGCTTTTGGCAGATTCAATGCCGAGGTTGGCTGCTTCTACACCCGTTTTGGAAGTGCGAAGTTCCTTGTTGTTATCCTCTATCTTTTCGAAGAGTTGGCTGATAGACATAGGCAAATTCCCGTCCGAAGCCAACTTCACTTGGGGTGTTTGGGCAAGTGCCCAAGGCGAGCCTCCCACCATCAGGGAGCAGACTAACATGAATTTCTTTATCATCCGTTTTTTTATTTTTAATATGATCTTTCGGTATCCTACATATATACCAATTTTGTTTTCGGGTGCAAAGTTACGACGATTTGGACAATTTGCCGTTTTAAAAAAAACGCAGTAGATGGACGATTCGGGAACTAATATTCTTTTATCTCACATATTTTATTTAATTTTGCGCCCGAAAAGAGAATAAAAACAGAATACGACCCGTGATAGATTTATCAGAATTAAGCAGCAATCAGGAGGCCAATCTCCTCACTACTGGTTTAGAGGAATGGCAAGAAGAACCGCAGGTATTGACTTTCGGTGCGATATTGATATGTCGCAGAGGAAAGGCTACACTCCACATCAATTATAAGGATTGGGAACTTCATGAGGGAGCGGTTATTACCGTTTTTCCCAATGATGTGGTGGAGTTGACGGTCTGGAAGGAAGACGGAACTCCGGTTTCGCCAGAAGTCCCCTCTTTTCTGGTAGAGATGCTCAAATACAATCCGTCTTTATTGAGAGAGGCGAGTTTACAGTTGGAGCAAACGGTATATTCAGCATTGCGTGAAGATCGTTGTCGTCAGGATACTCCCATCGTAACGAACATCATCAATGCGATGTTTTCCTTGTTGAAGGTATATTTTGATCAGTCGGAATGTACCTGCATCTCCCAGTTGGTACTTTGCCAGTTGAAGGCATTTTTTATCGGTTTCCATGAATATCTGTTGCGTAATCCCGATCAGCATCCAGATGAAGTGAAATCCTATCGTGTCCGTGAACTGTTCAATCGATTTATGATGCTGATGGAGCGAGATTACAAAATATCGCGTGATGTAAATTACTATGCAGAACAGATGCATATAACCTCGAAATATCTGACGAACATCGTGCGCCAGGTAACGCACCATACGCCCAAGGCAATCATCGACCAATATGTGATTCTGCAGCTCAAGATGCAACTCAAGCGCAGTTCACAGAGCATCAAGGAAGTGGCGTGGGAATATCATTTTGCAGACACCAGCTTCTTCTGCCGTTATTTCAAGAAACATACGGGCATAACACCGCAGCAAATAAGAGACGGAGCCCACTTTAAAAAGTAACTGTGCGCTAAACAAATGTATGGTATTTTTTAGAATAGCAAGAAGAAAATGAGAAAAACCTGACTCATAATCCAATAAAAAATAGTATTTTAGCAGAAAGTTCTATCGTTTACAAAGAATAGTCGACAGTTGTAAAAAAGCACAATACCAAATAGGAAGTTTGGTGAAAGACAAAAACATTAAAAAAAAGAGAATATGACGCAGGATTGCTTAGATTTACTTTCAACAGCCGACGCAGACAAGCGCTTGTCTAAAGACATCAACGTAATTGGAGTTGAAAAAAACAGCTTCGAAAGTCTAAGGAATGTCCCTTCTCCAACGTATCAAAAAGAAGGAAGACCCTTCGAAGTACCTACCAGCATTCTAAAAAGATAATGATGTATATACTCAACTTGATAATTGAAAAACCATTTCCCCATATAAAACAGAACATACAAGCCAGAATAGTTTAATGCCAAAATGTATAAAATATTGCTTGTTTAATATCATTTTTATCCAAAAACTAATATTTTTCTGTTTTTTTTGTTTTTTCATTCCCCTATTTTTCTTTCCATCCGTTATCTATATAAATTTGAAACATAAAATTAAAATTTTTAGACTATGAGAAAATTCAGTTTGATGATGATTGCTGCTTTATGCGCAGGGTGGGCTCTCCAAGGCTTTGCCCAGCATTCAGTAACTATCAAGGGTAAGGTTAAGTTTATCGAAAAAGACTTCAAGGTCTCAGTTTACCAACGTAGTGGTACTGATAAAAAAATACTTGCCGAGGTTCCTGTGAATGATGACCACACCTATTCAATTACGGTGCCTTTTGACAAACCTGGTACTGCAACAGTAGATTGCGGACAGTGGCAAGGTGTTGACGTTTGGTTGGAAGATGAAAATATGGATATTGATTTTCGTGGTATAGATACCGCTAAGATTAAAATCAAGAACCCTCCTTATGTATATATACGCGCGGGAAAGAAGAATGAGGTTATGAACCTTGTTAATTTTGTGGGTTATCGTGGTTATCAGGCAATGATTGCCATCTCACAGAATGTTTGGAAAACCAAAATTGAAGATCAGAAAGAGAAGAGTACGTTGACTAACGCAATGTATGATGCCAATTATGACAATAGTGATGCTTGGATGAAATATATCGTTGAGCACTATGCAGATATGACCAGTGTACTCGTTCCGCTTAGTCAATTGGATGAAGATAAAGATGTAGATTTGATCAATGCTACATTGAGTCATTTGGAGTCTACATCAGAATCTGCCAAACAAATTGTGGCTGATTATCGCAAGAAAAAAGCCGAAGAAAAAGAAATGCGTGAGCGCATGAGAGAAGGTAACCCTGCACCGGAATTTACTTTCCAAAACGAAAAGGGAAAGACTATCAATATTAAAAAGTTGAAGGGTAAAATCATCGTTCTCGACTTCTGGGCAAGTTGGTGCGGTCCTTGCCGTAAAGAAATTCCTAATGTCAAGAAGGTATATGCCGAATATAAGGATAAGGGTATCCAGTTCCTTAGCGTATCAATTGATGCGAAGAAAGAAGCTTGGACTAAAGCCTTGAAAGAAGAGCAGATGCCTTGGATGCAAGGATGGACTCCTGATGCAGGTAAGAGTGTGATGAACACCTACCAGTTTGGCGGTATTCCATTTATCATCCTCATTGACAAGGAAGGTAACATTTATCGCAAGAATCTGCGTGGCGAAGATATCAAGAACGCTATTGATGATTGTCTTGCAGGTAAGAAAGTTGCGCCTAAGGTAGTAATGAGCATGGGCGCTGCCATGATGTAACCGACTTTAAAACATTAACCGCTCCTTGTGTAAAAGCAAGGAGTACATTATTAATTAAAACAATAGGAGAGACTTAACATGAAGAAAAGTTTTATTTGGATGCTCGCTGCTCTGGCTGGCGTAACAATGGTTTCTTGTTCAAGTGACGATGATGGACCATCTGCTGGTCCTACCGTAGGTATTACTGCTGTGCAGGTAACACCTTCTGGTAGTGCAAAATCTTATGCCTGCGTGATAAAGCAGGATGCTATGACTATAGAGAATACCAATGACAGTGTAGATTGGGATGTGATTGATGCTTCTCTCAGCAAAACTAAAGTTATTGCTACTGCAACTTTAGGTGCTAAAGTATATTATAATGATGTAGAAGTGGGAACTCAGGGGGTTGAAGTAAATGCTTCTTCACCTGTAACACTGGTTGCCAAAGACAATAATGGTAACTCCAAATCTTATACATTGAAGGTGGTGAAGGCTAAAGTGGCTTCCGGTGCTGATATGATTAAGAAAGCAAGTACCTTTACCAACTTCCCTTCTGGTTTGATAGATTATGATATGACATTCTTCAATGGCAAGTTCTATGCCATCACGACATCTCTTTCTGGCTCAGGAGAGGTTAAAACAGAAAACTACCAGTTGTTCAGTTCTGAGGATGGCTTGAACTGGACTGAAGTTGATTACAAGACTGATGCTACAGGTCTGACTCTTCCTGAAGGTCAAACAAACTACGTCATCGGTGGTGAAGGTGCACGCTTGGCTGTGTTTAATGGAAGAATGTACATCTTGGGCGGTGCTCGTACTAAGGGAAATGATAAGTATGGCAATGAGGCTGAAGTTGACTGGGGTATGCCTTCTATCAACTACTGGAGAAGTGTTTCAACAGCTGACGGTGAGACTTTCAAGTGCGATACATTGGGCATGAAGGTACTGGATCATGAGGGTCTCGAATCCGATGGTCTTTATGAATTATCTTCTGCTTACTTCAATGTGGCAACCATCAAAGATAAGATGTTTATTCAGGGCGGTTATTACTTTGGATTTGGTATGGCACAGGGTGCAAGACGCTACGCTTACACTACTGATGGTAAGAACTGGAATGCTGTAACTCCAACTTCAAGTGATCCTGACTTTGATGTTACTCGCAGAAATGCAGCTTCTTTCTTCACTTTCAAGGGCAAACTCTGGTGTGTAGGTGGCTTCACTAACTATATTGGTAGCCAAAATTATATGAGAACCAATGTATATTCTTCTGCTGATGGTTTGACATGGGAGAAAGCAGGTGAGTTGACTGGTGCTCCTGCTATGTATCATGCAAAGGTAATTGCTGGCGATGATGTTGCTTTCATGATTGGTGGAGAATACGTGGATGCTGATGGTAGTACCCATGTATTGTCTAATAAGGTTTACCGTACCACTGATGGTGTAAACTGGACAGAGGTTACTACTGTACCTTCTAATTTTGAGGGCGTTCGTGGTAGTGCTGGTGTAGCTCTTGGAAATACCGCATTTATCTTCGGCGGTAACAAGACTGCCATTTCCGATATGTGGGGATTCCCATTGGGCGCTTCTGATGTATTTAGCACAGATACATGGATTAAACTGATTAAGTAATTACTTATACACAATTTTCAGGGAAACTTTCCGTCCAAGGATTCCTTGGGAAAGGGAAGTTTCCTTTTTTCATTTTCAGTATTTAATGATATTCTAATATATTTCGCTCATGAAAACGAAACTATATATACTCTTGGCTTTTGTCTTCTGTTCGCTGACGGCTCTTGCTCAAGAACATACGGTAACAGGACAGGTGCTTGATGAAAGTGGTGAACCTATGCCTATGATTTCGGTATCTGTAAAAGGTACCCATAAGGCTGTTTCTACAGCCGAAGATGGTACGTATAGTATCCAGGCAGAGCCTAATAGCATACTGGTCTTTTCCTTTGTGGGTTACAATCGCCAAAATATAAAGGTTGGAAACAAAAATAAGATTGTTGTTGTCATGAAAGAGAGTTCTGCCATGAAGATGCAAGACTTGATTGTTGTTGGCTACAGCAAGGTGGAGCGTCGTGACCTTACAGGATCAGTTTCTTCTGTTAAACCAAAAGACAATGTTTCATTTCAGTCTGTTGACCAGATGCTGCAGGGGCGTGTTCCTGGTCTCTTTATGTCCAATTCTTCTGGTCAGATTGGTGCAGCAAATGTATTGACCATTCGCGGTATCAGCTCTATCATGGGCGACAATAACCCTCTTTATGTCATTGATGGTGTACCTATCTATGGTACAGATAGAACATCCAATTCCGTAAATACTACTGGTGGTAGTATTCCAGGCGTGGCTTTAGGTGGTATGCAGACAGGTGGTGGAACACTTACCTATAACATTGATTTAAACAATTCCTTTGAGAAAAACCCATTATCAAATCTTAATCCAGATGATATCGAGTCTATTGAGATTTTGAAAGATGCCTTTGCTACAGCTATTTATGGCTCCAGAGGTGCTGCAGGTGTCATCTTGATTACTACAAAGAAAGGATCAAAAGGAAAAACTAAGGTCCATGTAGGTTACACTCTTGGTATTGATAATCCAATTGGAAAAGTCAAATTGTTGAATGGAGATAGCTACAGTCAGATATATTCACTGTATTATCCTCATGGTAACTATCCACAAGGCTATAATACCGATTGGCTCGATGCTATCACACGTACTGCCGTCAGCCATGGTGTAAATGCATCTGTTTCTGGTGGTAATAAAAATACAGACTATTTCGTTAGCCTTTCGTATGATAACAACGAATCATACGTAATCAACAACGATATGAAGCGTTATTCTGCAAGACTGAATCTGAATACTGTTCTTGCTCCTAAATGGAATATGGGTGTGAGTGTTTCGCTGAATAAACTCGACAATCATGCTTTGGCTGCAAGTTCTATCTATGCTGCAGCTATCAAGAAAGCTCCTAACTTGCCTGTTTATGATGAAAATGGTGAATACTACTATGGATATTCTCCAAACTCAAAGGGTGCTGCAGAGGCTTTCAACCCTGTGGCTATGGCTTATATCAATGACGAGAGCGTAGAGGATACCCGTGTCATTGGTAATGGATATATTGAGTACAAACCTTTCAGCTGGCTTTCTTGGCGTACAGAAATTGGTGCAGATATCTACAATAGTTTCTCTAATATCCGCAAGGGCGACTTACCAGATAATCTTACCGGTGTGGTGGGCAATCAGGCTACAGAATCTACCACTTTAAATTATAAGACAGTGGTCAACAACCTCCTGAATGTCAACAAGATGTTCGGTCATGATCATTTCCTCCAAGGTATCATTGGTCAGAGTTACGAATATACCAAGGAGCGCATCACATCTGTGGCAGGCGATAACTTTTTCAGTCCTGATTTGAGTGGAGTAGGGGCTGCACAAACCAAGCGTGTCACTGCAGCCTATATGCAGCAGTCTGCCCTCTTCTCTGCTTTTGCACGTGTCAACTATCAATATAAGCACACCTATATGTTGGGTCTTACTTATCGCATTGATGGTTCATCACGCTACAATCGTAATCACCGCTATTTGAGTACCCCTTCTATATCATTGGGCTGGCGTATGTCAAATGAAAAATTTATCAAAAAGGGGCTTCCTTTCGTCAATGAACTGAAACTCAGAAGTTCATTCGGTTTATCAAGCAAGGATGGTAACAACAGTTATTATGGTGCACAGGCTGTCTATGCACTGAACCAACTCACTACCTATGGAGGAAAGAATTATCTTCAGATGTCACAACCGGGAAATGAGAACCTTCGCTGGGAAAAGACCTATACCTTTGATGCAGGTCTGGACTTGGAAATGTTCGATCATAGAGTGAAAATGACTCTTGATTATTATTACAAGAAGACAACAGACATGCTCTTCTCTTCAGACCTCCCTCTCTATACTGGTTATAGCAAGGAAAATCAAAATATCGCCGACATGAGCAACCAGGGTCTGGACTTCCAGCTCATTACCACTAATATCCTGACAAAGAACTTCCAGTGGCAGACGATTCTCAACCTCTCTCGAGCTACCAATAAGATCCTGAAATTGAGCTTTGAGGGTAACCAGCTTGATCAGGCAAACAGTTCATATAAGTATTATGAAGAGGGAAAGCCTGTTGCTCAGTGGTATTTACATAAGTGGGCTGGAGTGGATCCTGCTACTGGTAACCCTTTGTGGGAATACAAGGATGGTACTATCTCTACTACTCCTCCTGCTGCAGATTACAATAATTCCCAGGCAAATAAGTTTGTATGTGGTACTGCATTGCCAGACTTCTATGGTTCCATCACCAATACATTGATGTATAAAGACTTTGAACTCGATTTCATGTTCAATTTCTCTGTGGGTAGCAAGATGATTAACAGTACTCGTGCCACTTTGCTCAATTATACGAGCGAGGATGCATACAACTTGTCTCAAGATATCATGAACATGTGGCAAATAGAGGGACAGCAAACAGATATTCCTAAGTTGAACAACAAGTCTGTGATTGGTAATTATGACTATACTACAGCCATTACCACTACTCGTTTTCTGGAGAATAACTCCTACTTGCGTCTGAAGACAATTACGTTTACCTACAATTTCCCTCAGACATTGTTGGCACGCACCAAGTTCTTCAACCAGTTAAAAGTATTTGCAACCATGACCAATGTGTTCACCCTTACAAAGTATTCCGGTGTGGATCCTGAAGTAAGTGCATTCGGTTCTTCTGCTCTGGCTGCCGGTTATGATAATATGACCATGCCTCAGTCTCGCAGTATGCAGTTTGGCGTGAGAGCAAGTTTCTAATCACATTTAACAAGCAATGAATATGAAAACAAAAATATTTCAAATCGGTGTTTTGGCAGCATCCCTCTTCTCTTTCTGCGCATGTAATCTGGACTATGCACCAGAGAATACACTCGTGGATGAAAAGGTGTACAAGACTCAGAAAACGGCAGAGGCTGCACTGCTTGGTGCATACGTGCGCTTGAATGTTTTCCTGGCTGGTGCGCCTCAAGACCAGAATAACTATGCTAATGCAGGCTATACCCTGTTGATGGGTGATATGGCTACAGACAACATGGCCATACGCTCTTCTGCAACTGGCTATTTGGCTGTAAAGACTAGCTCTTTTACTTCGTCTGAGCATGATGGACTCTTGGCTCGTATGTGGTCTTGGGGTTATAATGCCATCGATTATGCTAATAATATCATCAATAAAATCAATGAATTTGGTCAGTTTAACGAAACCATGGAGCGTCAGTATATCGCAGAAGCTAAATTCATCCGTGCTTACGTTAATTTCCAGTTGCTTTGCATGTATGGCGATCAGGCCTTGTTGGGTAACGACCAAGGTGAGGGTATTATCCTGAGAAGCGATGCTTATAATGGTTATAATCCAGATGAGATTGCATCCCGCTCTACAAATGCTGATTGCTGGAATTTCATTCTAAAAGATTTGGAGACAGATGCACTTCCTGATTTGCCAGATGATGTTCCGTCAGTAACAGAAAGAATACGTGCCAATCAAACAGTAGCCAAGGCGCTCCTGAGCCGAATCTATTTGTATAAAGGCACATATACCAATAATCAGGCAGATCTGAAGAAGGCGTGCGACTATGCCAAGGAAGTAATAGCAAAGAACGGATATTCTTTCTCTTCGTCAAGCAGCGAGTACAGTACGGCACTCTTCCCAACGAATGAGTCACCTCAAGGAAATACGTATCCTAATCCAACTACCCGCAGCAATGAACTCATTTTCTTTGAGCCGAGCCGTATCTACACAGATAATTATCCTAACGGATTGAGTTATTATCGCAAGACGAGTTATTATGTTCCTGCTTCAATGAAAGATCTCTATGATGAAAATGACGTCAGAAGAACTTATCTCATTTGGCAAGGATCCAAGACGGATTATCCGAATGACTTGACAACAATGAAATATAGCGGTTATGATGATGTTCTCTTCATTCGTATGGCAGAAATGAAACTTACTTATGCAGAAACGCTCGTCAGGACATCTGGTGCTGTATCTGCAGAAGCAGTCAAACAACTCAATGATGTACATCAGCGCGCTTATCCAAGCGGTTCAAAACCAGCTCCGTACCAAACCTCTGATTTCGATTCGAAAGAAGCATTCCTAAAAACTGTGCTGAAAGAGCGCAATCGTGAATTGGCATACGAGGGACATTACCGCTGGGATCTCATGCGAACAGATAATATCTTGGGTGACCACACATTGGGCGCCATTGAGAAAAATAGATGGAATTTGCCAATACCAAACTATGAGATTCGAATTTCATATGGTAAGTTGAAGCAAAATACTGGCTATCAGGAATAATAGCAGTTTATAGAATATTAGTTTTAGAATATAGTTAATTTGAAAGAAATTCATGATGAAAATTAGATTCTTTTTTATTATGGCTGCTTTATGTGCCTTTTCCGCAGTGCAGGCACAGGGCGAGCAGCCTGTCACAGCTACAGAGATTGTTAAATCAGAAGGAGTTGCATTTGTAGAAGGAAAAACATTTGCAGAGGTCTTGCACAAAGCCAAAGAAGAAGGCAAGATGCTTTTTATAGATTGCTATACCAGCTGGTGTGGTCCATGCAGGATGATGGCTACCCAGGTGTTCCCACAGAAGAAAGTGGGTGACTATTTCAACGAGCATTTCGTATCTTTCAAAATTGATATGGAAAAGGGAGAAGGTCCAGAACTTAAAAATAAATTTTCTGTGAGAGCTTATCCTACTTTTCTCTTTCTGGATGGAGATGGAAAAGAAATAAATAGAATTGTGGGTGGTGACTCGGATGCTGATAAATTCCTTAAATCAGTTGATGATGGAATAGGAACATTAAGTTTATCTTCCCTTGCGAAGCGCTATGAAGGCGGTGAACGAGATACAACCTTCCTCTTGTCATATCTCAAAGCCTTGGATGGTGCCTATGATTCTAAAAAAGCCAATGAAGTGGCAGGAGTACTTTTGGAGGGCAGAGATCAGGATATGCTTACAAATAAAGGCTTGTTTGATGCCTTCCTAAAATATAATACCACTCCGCTTTCTCCTGCATTCCAGTATGTGTTGTCACATAAAGCAATGTTTACAAAAAAATATGGAGACGAACATCTTGACAGAGCAATAGAAAGTGTTTGGATGTCCTATCCACGTTCTTTTGTCACTAAGGAGTCTGATGGCAGCGTAAAAGTAGATGAGGTAGCCATGGAAGCCTACAAGAAAGAGATGAAGAAATGGAAAGTAAAGAACGCTGATGAGGTTATCCTCAACTACGATATGTATGTGGCTGAAAGTAAATCTGACTGGAAAACATTTGCAGCACTATGTACCAAGAACATCAAGAAATATGGTGAGTATGATATGAGCATTTATAATTGGGCTTTACGTATCCAGCAGCATTGTAAAGATCCGAAAGTAAGGGAAACTGCAATCGGTTGGATAAATGCACGTATGAAGAATATTGCCAAGGAAAAAGCCAAGGAAATGGAAAGACAAAAGAACCTTGAGCCTGGCGAAATTCCTGCCATGACTATGATGGATTTCAGTCAGTACTACGTAAAAATGATTGAAGATTTGAAAAAATAAAGTGGATTTATCATAATTCATACTGTTGGGTGTCACAAGTTTTTCCTTCTCTCTCTTGTACTTGTGGCACCCTTTAAGTTTAAAAAATATTATTTTTTTAAGTTTTGTTCGTTTATGTAAGGAATTATTCATACCTTTGTTAAAAAAAGATATAAGCTATCGTATAGAGGAGCATAATGGCAACAGACGAAATAAATAAAAGGAATCAATTTAAGGAATTGTTTGAACAAAACTATTCCAAATTGTACTATGTGGCTCTTACCTTCGTGAAGGATGAGGAAGACGCCCATGATATAGTCAGTGATTTCTTTGCAAGTCTGTGGGAACAATATGATGGAGATATTACTCTCTATAAGTATGGATACTTATATCGGGGTGTGCAAAGGCGCTGTATAGACTTTATCAGGCATAGTAAGGTAAAGGACAAGTATAGTGAAATATATCTTTCAGAAGCAATCCCATTCTTTTGTGAAGACGAAAAGGAGGATGAACGTCTTAAGAAGATAGAGAAGATAATAAATGACATGCCAGATAAAACTAAATTTGTAGTAGATCAGTGCTACTTGGAAGGTAGGAAATATGTTGAGGTAGCTGAAATGATGAGCATTTCTAGAGAAGGCGTTAGAAAACATATAACAAAGGCTTTGAATATATTAAGATCAGCCTTTAATGTAGAGAAAAAATAAATGAAATCGTAGGTATAGAATATAACTATGGACAATGAAGATAAACTATTAATACAGGAATATTGTTACATCAGGACCAAACAAGAACATAAAGCTCCTGACGTGAAGAAAGCTTGGGATCAGTTTGAGCATGAACATATCATGAAAAAACAAAGTCTCAAGACTAAAAGGCATGTCATGTTTTTGCGATATGCGGCTGCTATTGCCATTATCCTCGTTATGGTAATGGGAGGTATCGGAATCTGGTGGTCAGAAGGAGGAAAACTGGTTGTTGAAAACTACAATACCAGAAAGTACATAGAGATGCGTAAGGCAAAAGGAAAGGAAAAACTGGTTGCATTCGAATCAACCAAAGGGCCACAGAAAATTCTAATCATGGATGAAAAAAGTATTAATCCAACAAAAAGAACAACAAAGAAAACGGAGAAAGTAGATACGCTTCATCATAAGGTTTTCTTGGCCACTGATATATTGGACGTTGCTTTTAGAAAAATCATCACTCCAAGAGGAAAAACATTTGAAATAACTCTCAGTGATGGTACACAGGTTGCGCTGAATGCCGACAGTAAATTTACTTTTCCAGTTGATTTCGCAGGCAAACCGGAGCGTATCGTACAACTGGAGGGAGAAGCTTTCTTTAAAGTGGCTAAAGATGCCAAACATCCATTTGTCGTGGTTACCCCTTCAATAATTACAACAGTTCTTGGAACTGAGTTTGTTGTAAAGGCATATGCTGATGGAAATCCTCAGGTTACGCTGCTAAGCGGTTCTGTGAAAGTGAATAAGATTGGAGCTACATCCGCTCAATCTGTGATATTAACCCCAAAACAACAGCTACACCTCACTTCTGATACTCATACAATGAGTGTTTTGAATGTTGGCGATCAGGCATTTCTTTCTTTGAAATGGAAGGATGACATGTTTTCTTTCTATCATACACCATTAATGGAAGCAATTCAAGAAATGGGGCGTTGGTATAATGTAGGAGTCGAGATTTCTGATAATTCTCTTATCAAGGAAACCATAACTTTGGAGATTTCCCGTAAAGTCTCTCTTGAAGACTTTGTCAATAGCATCAATCTGACTAACAATTTATCTGCCATCTTGGACCAAGGGAAGATTATAATTTGTCCAAAGAGTGCCAGTCAGGGCATTAATTGTTTCACTATCTATGCGGCACAAGATGTTAGAAATTAAAGATAAACCAAAATTTTTCACTCTAAAAGTGTTGTCACTATTGTGCTACTCAGAAGACATACTCATAATAAAAACCCCGAAAGTTAGACAAAAAACTTTCGGGGTTCATATCATTTATGCCGCACCCTTTTATGTAGGGTAGGTTAGGGGTTATAGGCCTCTTGCTTTCAAAAAGCCGGAGGCGTCTGGCTGTTTCATGCCTGTGAAGTCGGTAAACATTTCCATCTGATCCTTGGTGTTGCCTCGACTCAGGATCTTGTCACGGAAGGACTGTCCTACGGCTGGATCTAAAGCGCCATGCTTCGCAAAGTAATCGGCAATGTTTACTGCAAGTACTTCTGTCCATAGATAACTGTAATATCCGGCTGCATATCCGCCATCCCATACGTGATTGAAGTAGGAGGTGCTGTAACGTGGTGGTATCTGTGTGTTGAGCAAACCTATCTTGTAAAGCTCTTCTTTTTCAAAGGCTCCTGCCATATATGGGGATGGTACTTCATCTTCACTGATCTTGTGCCATGCCATGTCAAGACAGGTGGCTGCCAGGTTCTCGCCTAATGAATAGGCTGTTTGGAAGTTGATGCTCTTCAGCATGCGGTCCTTTAAATCACTTGGCATCGGCTTGCCTGTCTCGGTATGACGGGCATAGTGGTCGAATATCTCTGGGATGGATGCGAATGACTCGTTAAACTGCGATGGCATCTCTACGAAATCGCGTGCTACTGCTGTTCCGGATAGTGTGTTGTATCTGCAGTCTGAGAGTATGCCGTGAAGGGCATGACCGAACTCATGGAACAGGGTGGTGACCTCATCCCAGGTAATCAGGGATGGCTGACCCTCTGGTGCCTTGGCACTGTTGCATACATTATATATGATAGGCAACTGACCGCGCTGCTTGCTTTGCTTGGCAAAGGCGCTCATCCATGCTCCGCCTCGCTTGGTTGGACGGCGGAAGTAATCACTATAGAAAAGGGCGATTGGCTTGCCGTTCTTGTCGCTTACTTCGAATACCTTCATGTCTGGATGATAGGTTGGTATATCCTTACGCTGCTTGAAGTTCAGACCATATACACGGTGAGCTGCATAGAATACGCCATTTACCTGCACGCTGTCGATATTGAAATATGGCTTTACCTCGTCATCGCTGATATTGAGCATTTCCTTTTTCATTTTGGCTGAATAGTAGAAACGGTCGTATGGCTCCAACTTGAAGTCCTTGCCTTCTGTCTTCTGAGCATATTCCTCTATCGCCTTGGTCTCAGCATCTGCCTTAGGTGCATACTCCTTGATGAGCTGTTTGAGGAAATCATCCACATTCTTGGAATTCTTCGCCATCGTATTTTCCAATGAGTAGTCGGCATAGTTGGCATATCCCATCAGTTTTCCCTTCTCTGCACGGAGTTTCGCTATTTCTGTGACGATAGGGAAGGTATTGAAGTCAGGGTTGGTGCCATCTGCACGGTGGATGCTTGCCATATAAACCTTGCGACGGAGTTCACGGTTCTGCAGGTTGGTGAGGATAGGCTGCTGCGTGGTATTGATGATGACGATGCAGTATGGTGACTTGCTGCCACGGTTTTCTGCATCCTTCTTGCATTGTGCGATATCTGCCTCACTCAGTCCGGCAAGTTCTTCCTTGCTGTTTACCCAAACCACTGCATTGTTGGTTGCGGCTGGAAGGAGATTGTCCCATTTCTGCTGCAAGTCTGAGATGCGGGAATTGATCTGCTTCATGCGCTCCATCTTCTCTGCAGAGAGCAGGGCGCCGGAACGTACGAAACTCTTGAAGATGACCTCGGTGAGTCTCTGGTCTTCTCCCTTGAGTTTCTTATATTCGTTGTCGTAAACGTACTTGATGCGCTCGAATAGTTTCTGATTGAATGAAATCTCGTTGTCCAGTTCGGTGAGCATTGGTGTCGCCTTCTTCTCTGTTTCTGCGATAGCTGGTGTTCTGTGGGCACTGGTGAGTCCGTAGAAGATGCTTGTCACTCTGTCGAGCAACACGCCACTCTCTTCGAAGGCGAGGATGGTGTTCTGGAAGGTAGGCTTCTTCTTGTTGTTGACAATCTTCTGGATGTTGGCACGCTGCTCCTTGATAGCAGTTTCGATAGCAGGAAGATAGTCACTCTCCTGAATTTTACTGAAATCAGGAGCTCCGAAAGGAAGGTTGCTCTTCTGCAAGAGAGGATTCTGACGACTGCCGCCCGCATTTTGGGCGAACGATGAGGCTGGCATCTGCAGCAGGGCAGCAGCCAAACCGAGTGTTAGGAATGTCTTGTTAAGTTTCATCATGTTTTTTGTTTATATTGCAATGATTCTACAAAGATACGCTTTTATTTCGGATTACCGCAGATTTTATTCATATTTTTATGAAAAACCAACAAACAGATGACAGAAAGAAACTCATTGGCGATGAGACGAGGATCGTTCTCCTGGGCATACTTGCTGCTACGATGTGGGCTAAATTACCGACTTTTAGGTATTGTATGTTTTTCCTTTTCTTCATACCTTTGCAGCCGAATTCTATATCAGATAAAAAAATATAAGTATCAAGGTAAGATGAGAAGGACGATTAGTACCCTCTTGCTATTGCTTTTTGTGGTGATAGCTGAGGCTCAAAACTTGACAGGAAAGGTCATTGACAGTAAGACTCAAGAGGCAATCATAGGGGCGACAGTAACGTTGAAAGGCTCTAAAAAAATAGCGACAGTCACGGATATCAATGGTCAGTTTCGTTTGAGCAATACGACAGAAGAAAGTATCATACGTATCAGTTATGTGGGATACAAGTCTTTGGATGTGCCATTTCATAATGGTGCCACTTATCGCTTGTGCCAGGATGTTGCTGCTCTTGGCGAGGTGGTGGTGACAGCTCGTGCCAGCAATGGTCCTGTGACCTCATCTGTAATAGGTAGAGATGCGATGACTCATCTCCAGCCGAACAGTATTGCCGATCTTATGGAACTCCTTCCTGGTGGCTATGCCAAAGATCCGAACATGGGTGAGGCAAACACGATAACCCTTCGTGAGACAGGTACGATGGGAGCTTATGGTTCTACTACCAAAAACAATAATTATTCGATTTCTTCTTTAGGAACTCAGTTTATGGTAGATGGTGTTCCTATCTCCACCGATGCCAACATGCAATATTCCCCATTGTCGGATACGCAGTCTTCAACCAGTTCTTCTACGTTAGAAAATAATCGCAACATTACCAATAGAGGTGTGGATATGCGTTCTATCTCAACCGATGATATCGAGAGCGTGGAGGTGGTACGTGGTATTCCTTCCGTGGAGTATGGTAATTTAACCAGTGGATTGGTGAAAATCAAGAAGATTCGTCGTGCTATCCCATTGACAGCCCGTTTCAAGGCTGATGGCTACAGTAAGCTCTTCTCTTTGGGCAAAGGTTTGGCTCTCAATAGTGCTGGCAACTCTATCTTGAATGTTGATTTAGGTTACATGGACTCTAAGATAGATCCTACCGACAACTTCGAGAACTATAAACGTGTAACAGGTTCATTGCGTTATACCTTGCGAGGTGAAAATGATAAGAAGTATCTTTGGCAATATAACTCCGCTTTTGATTACTCAGGTTCTTTTGATGACAGTAAGAGTGACCCTGATATCAACTATGGCAATGTGGAGGAATATAAGTCTTCTTTTAGTAGATTGGCATTGACTAATAGTTTCAACTTGAAGATGCCGAAATCTTGGTTCAAGGAAGTGGATGTCAATACATTGGTAAGCCTTCAGCTCGACCGCTTGCACCAAACTCGTTTGGTGGCACCTCAGCGTTACGGCATCGTGCCTCTCTCTTGGACGGATGGTGAGAACGAGGCGCAAGCTGTGTTTGCGGAATATACAGCCAACTATCTTTGTGACGGTAAGCCTTTCAATGCTTACGTGAAGGCTAAAGGTGTGATGGGATTCAAAACTACCCATACCGTCCATACCATCAAGATAGGTGCCAACTGGGATATAGCTAAGAACTTTGGACGTGGACAGGTGTATGATATGCACAGACCTTTGAGTGTGAGTGGTTGGAGTTCTCGTCCTCGTAAATATTCCGATATTCCTGCTTTGCAAAACTTTTCTTTCTTTGCAGAAGAATTAATGAAAGCGAATATAGGCATGAGTAAGATAGAACTGATGGCTGGTGTTCGCTTGAATACACTTTTGGGCTTGGATAGTAAGTATGATATGAGTGGCAAGTATTATGCTGACCCACGTGTCAATCTTGCTTGGCATTTCCCGAAGTTTGATGTGGGAGGTAAACCGATGTCTATTTCTTTGAATGGAGGATATGGCATCACTACCAAGATGCCTACGCTCAACTATCTCTATCCAGATAAGTATTATAGTAACTTTATCTGCATGGCTTATTATGATACCGAGAATCCAACACAAGACAGTAAGTTTGTTGTGCATACATATGTGCAAGATCCTACTAATTATCAGATAAAGCCTGCTCGAAATTATAAGTGGGAGGTTCGTTTGGATGTGGATTGGAACGACAATCGCTTTTCCGTGGATTATTTCCGTGAGTCGATGACTTCGGGCTTCCGCTATTCTTCTATCTATGGTGTGTATGACTACCGTTCTTATGACGTAAGCCAAATGAAAGCTGGTGTGGATTATACCACACTTCCATACGAGAATCGTAGAGTGTTGGATGGGTATCAGCAGGTTTCTAATGGCAGTAAACTGGTGAAGCAGGGCATCGAGTTGGCTTTCACTTCCCAGCGTATTCATTGTCTGAGAACTCGTGTGAATGTGACAGGTGCTTGGTTTCATACACAATATACCAATAGCCAACCGATGTTTGATGCCGTCAGTACGGTAGTCAATGGACAGACGGTTAGGAATAAGTATGTGGGGCTTTATGACTGGAACGATGGCCGAGAAAATGACCGCTTGAATACCAATGTCACTTTTGACACCCAGATACCAGAGTGGAAACTTATCTTCACCACTTCTGTGCAGTGTATGTGGATGATTCGTACCAAGCAGATGAAGAAGAATGGTATGCCAATAGCCTATATTTCTTCGGAGGATGGACAACTTCATGACTATACGGAAGAAAGTCAGAATGACCCTTATCTGTTACAGTTGGCAAGAACCTATAACGACGATCAATTTAAGGCTTTTACAGTCCCAATGTCGATGGTTGTCAATTTGAAGGTGACTAAGGAAATAGGTAGGTATATGCGTCTTTCTTTCTTTGCTAATAAAATTTTGGATTATTTGCCAGATTATACAGCCAACGGAAGAGTGATTCGTAGAAATGCTTCGCCCTATTTTGGTGTTGAAGCAGGTTTTACTATATAATATAATAATAAGAAGATGAAAGATTTTAGGAACGTAACAAAAACAATATGGTTATTGGTCTTTGGGGTGGTGAGTTTGTTCTTGTTGGCTTGTGAAGACCAAACGTCTGATATTCCACACACCAACTCGGAGTTTAGTGTATCCATGCCGGATGGAGTTGAAAACCTGAAGGTTGTGGACCAAACCTTGAAGATGACCAATTTATCTACGGGTAAGGTAACTGTTTTGGACGATTTGAAGAATGTCAGCCTACTGGAGGGACTTTACGACTGCGTCTATTCTGCCAATGTCATATATACAGCCAAGAACTCTGATGGAGAGGAAACAGAAAGTAAAGGTATCTTGACAGGTAAGGCAGAGAATGTGGAGGTAACAGGGGAGACCAAGAATATTTCGATTGAGACCTATCTCTCTGCAGAGAATGATGACTTCATTTTTGAGGAAATCTTCTTCTCTGGCACCTTGCGCTCTTCAGGCTTGCAGTATAATGGTGATAGCTATATTAAGATATACAATAATACCGACCATGTACTCTATGCTGATGGCTTGGCTTTCTGCGAGTCTAAGTTCAAATCTACGCAATACTTTGATTATACTCCAGATATTCGTAAGGACACAATGACCATCTGGTCTTTGTATGTGGTTCCTGGTAGTGGACATGACCATCCTGTCTTGCCGGGTCATTCCATGATTCTGTGTGATACAGGCATCGATCACCGTACGGCAAATCCAAACTCATTCGACTTGAGTCATGCTGATTTTGAATGGTATGACGTCTCCATCCAACCTGATCACATGGACATAGATAGTCCTACGGTGCCTAATTTGGATAAATGGTATTGCTATACAGAGTCGTTTTATGTGCTACACAACCGTGGCTTTACGTCGTTTGCCTTGGCTCGCATTCCAATCGACAAAGAGGAATACTTGAAGAAATATAGATATACCTATAAATATACGATGTATCTTCCAGCAGGTACATTCCCTATGCAACAAGAGGCTTACAAGATGCCGAATGCTTGGATTATTGATGGAGTCAACTGTAGTGTGGAGGCCAAGCGCTTGTGGAATATCTTACCGCCATCCATCGATGCAGGTTGGACACACGTGGGCAAGATTGACAAAGACAAAACCCGATACTTCCGTAGCATTCGTCGCAAGATGCTCTATCTCAATGCAGATGGCACAATGCACTTGAAGGATACCAACAATTCTACGGAAGACTTCAATACTGAGTGTATTCCTTCCGTCATCGAGATGCAACATTCTGCCATTGATGCTCAGGGCACAAAGGCAACGACTGAGACATACGATGGTATTCAATCTAAAAAATAAGCAAGAAGAATAAGTATGAAGAAAAAATATTATTTCATGGCAATGATAATATTGGCGACAAGTCATGTCGGAGCACAAGAGGCGAACTTGGTGGGCAAGGTCTTCGAGCACACCTTGCTTCGTGACGGTGTGAATGCTTCTGTCTTCTTGAATCCTGCCATGCAGTCGTTTCATTATCAGCATTCGTTGAATACGCTGAATTTGGAATATGACTATCGCCATGCCACTACTCCTGAGAGATGGGAAGAGGGAGATGGGCATAGTAGAGTTTTTGCTGATGTGGATGCTTATTTGCATAAGGGAAAGGCTACCCTCTGGGGTAACGCTTACTATGTAAATGGACGTACTCATAATGTCTGCTATAATGAAACAACGGATTTTGAACAGCTTTATCCTTACTTGATGGCAGATTCTGTGGGAGGAAAGACCAGTCAGGAGTATTATTACTTCATGGGTGGTTTCTCCTATCCTTTGGGCAAGAAGTGGACGATAGGTGCGGAAGGTGAATATACTGCCAGAATGGAATACCGTACTCGTGACCCTCGTCCCAAGAACCTTACAGGTGACTTGCGTGCGAAAGTGGGTGTCTCGTATCTCTTGAGTGGCTTACACTTGATAGGCGCAGTTGTGACAGCTCGTAAGTACAAGCAAACCAATGAACTGAAACTCTATAACGAGGTGTCTGTGCCAACCATCTATCATCTTACAGGACTTGGTAATGACTACTATCGTTTTCGGGGTGTCAACACCTCTACTTATTACAAAGGCTATGGAGTAGGAGGTATGCTCACGTATTCGCAAAAAGACCAGAAAGGATGGTTTGCACAGGCAGAGTACGAATATACCAACATAGATAAAATCATATCCACGCTTAACGAACTGCCGATGGCAACATTGGAGAGCACTCGCTTCCATGTTACGGTGGGTTACTTGATGAATGATGAGCATCAGTATTATGGAGCTAATTTGGATGGTGAGATTTACCGCAAGGATGGCACAGAGAACATCTTTGGTACGGCGCAAGACAATATCTATCCTCTGATAGCTTCGGCAGGTCTTTACTCCTCGTTACAAGACAGGATAGGGATGGAAGCTTTCTATCAAAGCGTGTATTCCAACAAGTCTGCATGGGGAGGTAAGTGGAAATTAGCTTACATGGGTTTTTCGGAAAAGTATCAAGAACCTTATCGCCGATTGAAACATGCAGCTGTAATGACTTCTTTGTTGTTGGATGGCAAGGTAAAAGTAGGTAAATGTTTATTGTTGGGAAGTCTGCATGGTGGTTATGAGTGGGCTATCAATAAGCATAATGATGATAGCTTCTTGTCGGAGGATAAATCTGCGATGATGCGACCGCTTATCCATACCAATGAATATCTCAACAATAATCGTTGGAACATGGGAGCAGATGTGGAAGTACCACTCTTGGTGGCTCGACAGTTCTTGCCATTCATCAAACTCTCATGGCAGTACGATCATTATCTCCAAACGGCTCACCAAAATACTTTGGTTGCCTCTGTCGGTATTCGGTTTTGAAGAAATGATATAACATAACAATATAATAAGTTTATTAACTAAAAGTATCAATTTTATGAAGAAAAAGTTTACTTTATTATTGTTTGCGATCCTATCGCTTACAATGAGTCTGAATGCTCAAAGTCCTCTGGCTTTTCAGTGGGCACACTCTGTTGATGGTGCAACTACTGGTGGTGACAATGTGATGGGCATGTGTAAGTCAAGTGATGGCTATTATTATATTGCCACAAACTTTGGTACGTCAACGACTCAAAAAGCGTTGAACGTTTGGTTTGATGGTGAACTGTTGAAAAATGAGCATGGTGCTTACGAGGGCAGTCCATACACAGGTACAAGTCAGAATGGCAATATGTTGCTACAAAAAGTAGCAAAGGATGGCTCAGTTGTTTGGACTACGTTTACAAAGAAAGGTGATGTAGATCACGCTGAGGTTGCTCCAACTTCTGATGGTGGTTTGATTGTTGCTTTGAAATGCCGTGCTTGGGTAAAAGAAGCAGGATTGGAAAATATGCTATGTTATGTAGATGCTACCGAATCAGAAACTAATATTACTGGTGATCAAGTAGAAAGTGAGTATCGTTATTTGATTATGAAGATAACTAAAACCGGTACGATTGAATGGTATCGTAGAATTACTGGATTAGTTAAAACTAATGGTGAAAATAAGCCTACCAAGAATAACATCTATGTTAATGGCTTGGCTGTAGATGAAAATGATAATATTTATCTTGCAGGTAATTTCAGAACAGAAATGTATTTGAATAAGTCTGATGAGACAAAGGCTACTTTGGTAGCCAAAAGTAGTGTAGATACTTGGGGAGGTGATTCTCAAAATACGGTGGGTGATATGTTCCTTGTTAAGTTGGATAGCAAGGGTTATTATCTTAATAGTATTGTTAATAATGGTATAGTTGATTGTGCTTTCTTGGATAAGGTGGTATATAATGATGGAAAACTTTACCTTGATGGTCGCGTGAAAAGTGTAGGCAATGAAATAACATTTGGTGGTGTCACAGTTAATGCAAGTAAGGATTTTCAGACTCAACTCTTGCTTTCTGTAAACACGGAGGATTTATCTGTAAACTATATCAAGTCGTTGACTTCCGTTGAGAATGTTAAAAAAAGATTTGTTATACAGAACAAGAGTGCTCAATACTTGAATGGGTATGTTTATTTCACAGGTCTTTTGAATGGTAGCTGGCAGCAAGAGGGGGAAAGTGAGAATATAGCAACAAACCATACTTCTGCTCAGTTGAAGGGCTATGTCTTGAAGATGAATCCAGAAACAGGAAAAGTTGAAAAGGCAACTGTTCGTACAGATGGTGGTATTGGCGGTTTCTTTGGTGTTTATGAAGGTACAAAGAAATTGTATGCTTTCGGCTATGATTTCAGTGGTGGTGCTATTATTGCTCCAATTGATAAGGAAACTTATGCTGTTGAAACTCCTATTATAGTTTGCAAATATGGTATTGTCGGTAATGCAACCACACCTATCGTTGATGGTGAGAATTTTGTGATGGCAAATCGAGGTAAAAGCGCAGCGTCTTTCTATGGGACAGACAAAAAGTTTGAGAATTTGAAAAACTGGGGTTCTGTATATTACAGCTATAAGATGAGCGATGCCATTTCTACAGGTATCAACAGACCTACTATTTCTGGTGTTGCTTCTGATGTAATCGTAGATGTTTATACTCTCGGTGGTGTGAAGGTGAAGAGCGGTGTTGCTGCAAGCAATGCAACAGAAGGTCTTGCCAAGGGCATTTATATTGTCAACCACAAGAAGGTAATCGTAAAGTAATCATTTTATAAACTCTTTTTATGAAGAAACAATTTCTAAGCCTGTTCCTTCTTCTCTTAGCTCCTGCATCATTGTTTGCTCAAACTGTGGAGCAGGATGCATCCATCCGTCAGGGCAAGTTGAAGAACGGACTCACTTACTACATTCGTCATAATGCCAAGGAGGCAGGACTTGCCGACTTCTATATAGCCCAGCGTGTGGGCTCCATCTTGGAGGAACCTCGCCAGCGTGGCTTGGCTCACTTCCTGGAGCACATGGCGTTTAATGGTACCAAACATTTCCCTGGCAAGGGTAAGCAACTGGGCATCGTGCCTTGGTGCGAGACCATCGGTGTGAAGTTTGGTACCAACCTCAATGCCTACACATCAGTCGATCAAACGGTTTATCACATCGGTTCGGCTCCCATCAAGCGTGAAGGTATCATCGACTCCTGCCTCTTGGTGCTCAACGACTGGAGCCAGTTTATCAACCTTGAACCCAAGGAGATAGACAAGGAGCGTGGCGTCATCCACGAGGAATGGCGCAACCGCCGTACGGGCATGGCCATGCAGCGCATGATGGAGAATGTGATGCCTAAGATATACAAGGGCAGCAAGTATGAGGACTGTCTGCCTATCGGCAATATGGACATCGTGGATAACTTCCCTTACCAGGACCTGCGTGACTACTATCAGAAGTGGTATCGCCCCGACTTGCAGGCCATCGTGGTGGTGGGTGACTTCGACGTGGATATGATGGAGAGGAAAATCCAAAAGCTCTTTGGTAAGATTAAGGCACACAAGAATCCTGCCGAGCGCATCTACTATCCTGTGAACGATAATGACAAGATGATTGTCGCCATCGAGAAGGACAAGGAGCAGCCTATCATCCTCGGTCATCTCTATATGAAGAGCGAGACCACTCCAGACAGCGAGAAAAACAGTGTGAAATATCAGCGTGAGGATTACATCAACGGTTTAATCACCTATATGCTCAATGGTCGCCTTTTGGAGAAAAAGCAAGTTGCCAATCCGCCTTTCATGAGTGCGACGGTGAAGAACGGTGCGTTCTTCGTTTCCCGCACCAAGGATGCCTTCAGCCTGAGCATCAGTTGCAAGCAGGACAATGTACTGGGTGGCGTTTCGGTAGCCGTAGGCGAGGTGGAACGTGCCCGTCAGCATGGTTTTACACAGAGTGAGCTGGAACGTGCCAAGAAACTCTATCTCAATGCTGCCGAGCGACAACTGAAGATGGAGAAAGACTATAAGAACTCTCACTATGTGAGCCAGTGCGTGAACAACTTCTTGGAGGGAGAGCCTATCTTGACCCCTGCCTATAACCTCCAGTTGGTGAAACTGTTTGATGGCGAGGTGAGTCTTGACGAGGTAAATAGTCAGGTGGGCGAGATAATCACCGACAAGAACCAGGTGTTCATCATGTATGGACCCGACAAGGATGGTTTCGTGGTTCCTTCGGAATCGGAAATTGAGAGCACCGTGCTTGCCGCACAGCAGAAGCGTTACGACGCTTACCAGGAGGAGCAAGTGCCAGCTACCTTGATGGCGGTCTTGCCTGCACCAGGCAAGATTGTGTCGGAGAAACCATACGGCAAGTTTGGCATGACTGAGATAGTCTTGAGCAATGGCATGAAGGTGTATGTGAAGTCCACTGACTATCAGGCCGACCAAATCACCATGAGCATGAGAGGCGAGGGCGGTACATCCGTCTATGGCGACGAGGACATCCCTAACTTCGCCTTCTTGAGTGGTTCCATCACGGAGGCGGGTGTGGGCGACTTCACGGCCACTCGTCTTCGCAAGGCATTGGCAGGAAAGTCCTTGAAGTTGGCTCCTTCCATCACCAGCGAGGGACAGCGCATCACAGGCACCTCGTCAGTAAAAGACTTGGAGACGATGCTTCAGTTGGCTCATCTCTATTTCACTGCTCCTCGCAAGGACAGCATGGCATTCGAGGGAATGATGAACCGCAACCTTTCGCTCCTGAAGAACCGCAACGCCAGTTCGAAGGTTGTCTATAACGACTCCCTCTCGGCTACTCTGTACAACCACAATGTGCGTATGGCTCCTGTAACCGTGGAGATTGCAAAAAAAGCGGATTACAACCGCATCTTCGAAATCTATCGTGAGCGTTTCTGCGATGCGAGCAACTTCAAAACCGTCTTCATCGGCAAGGTCGATATGGCGCAGCTTCGTCCGTTGCTCTGCCAGTATCTCGCCACCCTGCCTTCTACCCACAAGGCTGAAAAGAGCAACAAGGCCAACGTGCCTCAGATTGTGAAGAAGAACGAGGTGGTGAAGTTCGTGCATAAGCAGGAAACTCCGCTTGCCAACGTGAGCGTGTTCTATACAGCCAACGTCCCATTTTCGCCGAAGAACGACTTGGTGCTCGACATATTGACCCGTGTCCTCCAGATTGCTTACACCGACTCGGTACGTGAGGAGAAGGGAGGAACATACGGAGTGGGCGTAAGCTTCAACCTTGAGAAGGAGGATAATCCGAATGCCTTGCTTCGCATTTCCTACAAGAGCGACCCAAAGCGTTACGAGGAACTGAATCCTGTCATCTACAAGCAACTCCAGAACATCGCCGACCATGGTCCTGTGGCAAGCAGTATGGATAAGGTGAAGAAGTATCTGAAGAAGCAATACGGACAGATGGCAATCACCAACGACTACTGGAGCTACGTCATCTGGCACCAGCTCGACGACGATGCCGACTTCGACAAGGATTACTGCAAGATGGTGGACAACCTGACAGCTTCTGATGTGCAGAAAATGGCTAAGGAGTTGTTGAAGCAGAATCATCGTGTAGAGGTTACCATGCTCTCGGAGTAAGGATCAGAAAAAAGATAGTATGGCGTTTCTTGCATATATATATGCGGAAACCTATTATCTATAGTTGAGAAAAAAGAAATTCCCAGTTAGGAAAAAAAAATTGTCAGTTGATTGACAAGTTTTTCCTAATTGGGATTTTCTTTTCTACTGAAGGTGCGAAACTTGACAGTAATTACCTCATTCGGAATCATGTTGATTAGTTGCGGATTTGAGGGTGATAGAGAGCAAAATGTTGGTTTAGTTATTTTCAGGTATAAAATAGTATGTTATTGTAAAAGTTTTTGTGCTTTTGCAATAGCATAGTTTAATGATACAATATAATGATGAAACAAACTTTTATACTTCTGTTCTTCCTGTTGGCGGCAAGAGCTCGCAGTCTTGATGTGTAGTGTAATTTGCTGATTTTCAGTAATATAGCTGGTGGAAAATCTACATAACCTAACGAAGCGCTTCATTAAAGTCTAATGATGCGCTTCATTAACACTTAACGATGCGCTTCATTAACACCTAACGATGCGCATCATTAGACCTTAATAAAGCGCATCGTTAGAGTTCGTACTTGCACTTCTTTAGAGGAAATGGAACTTAAATATATATATGTTAATAAAAATGCTTAATTTTCGTTGTCTATAGCTACAGTATCTTTTTGTATTCCAATTTATTGCTGTAAATCAGTGATATTACATCACCTTACTATATCCTTTCATTTCCGATGGTTAGTCTCGCTTGGGATAATTGGTGGATATTTTCGAAACCGCTGTTTCGGAAATGGTGGTTCCGAAAGTGAAAATGATGAATTTGTCAGAATCGTGGTCACATTCCTTTCCGGGTGTATGGATATTGTATTTCATCTGCAATTTAATCTTCCCTCTTCATCTTTTCTCCTCCTATGTCAGTTTTTGTCATAACCGGATTGTACTTTTGCAGCAGAATTGATAATAACTCTATATAGTTAAGGTATGAAAGCTGAAAGAAAGAGGGAGTGGAGTCCCTGAAAAGTGAAATATAAGAGGAATCCATAAGATTTCTTGTTAAAAGTTTGGTGGTTCATCAGATTTTTACTAAATTTGCCATAATATTAGTGACAGGGCAGGTGAAAGTCCTTGCTTGAAGTCGCTATGATGCAGAGAAACAAGATAATCTTGTGGACACGAGCAAACTATTCAGTTCTGTAGGTTGAAATCTGGTAAATTGAAACGTAGAAAGAACGAGAATTTGTTTGAGCGAGTCTACACCGTCATAGGTGTGGATTCCTCTTTCGCATTTTCTTTTCTACGGGTTTTACCAGAGCCTAACTTACAAGGAAGTGAAGAAAGTAGGGGTTCGCACCATTCTTTTTTTACTTATGGACCATTATGAACTTGTTTGGTTCGCAGATATTTCCTACCTTTGCAGAAGATTAGCAGCACTCGGCAATTTGAAAGCAGTTTTCATTGCGCTCGTTTGCATAATCTTTGCAGTAAAATAAGCTGCATATCAGTATAAAAAAAGTAAATGATCTGCTGTTTCGGTTGAAAAGCAGGAGCAGCAATATGTAATAACCTAAAAACTCAATGCTTATGAGTAAAGTGTTTCAAGTGAAGCCTAAGCGCCTTAAACGCTCAAATGGTACTGTCCTCACTCCCGATATGGTAGTGACAGTAACAACCATGCAGCACACCGCCACCCCTTTTTATAATGGAGCCAAGGAGGTGCAAGAAGCCTACATGCGCATCTATGCTTTCGATTATAAGAAAGCATGCTGCAATCCGAATGATTTTGAATTTATAAAGTTGGACTAAAATATATCCTAAAACAATAATCATCATAATATGGAAGAAACAAAATTGTGCCCTTTTTGTGGGCAAGAAATCAAATCGCCTGCTAAGAAATGTATCCATTGTGGTAAGTGGCTAGAGAAAAAGTGTCCTGCCTGTGGTGAATGGATAAAAATTGATGCCAACAAATGCAGATATTGTGGAGAGTGGCAAGGCGATTATGAAAAGTGGAAATACGAAAAAGCTACAGGAATAAAGGCTACACCAGTGCAAACAACAGCACAAATATCAAATCCAAAGGACGACGAAGAAAGGATGAAGCAGATGATGGAAGAGAAAAGTGATGAGAAGAACTCTGGTTGCCTCTTATATGTCGAAGGTTTGATAGTGCTTTCCCTTTATATGTGGTATTTTGACTGGGGATGGATAGAATGGATAATCGCATACGTAGTGTTCTCTATATTGACAAGCATTCACTTTACGCGAATACTTGTTTGTCTGGCGATGTGTGGTCTGTGGGCTTATTTTGCCTATGGAGTTTTTGAATCTTGGATAGTAGCAGTAATTGCCTTTCTGGGTGCAGCTGCATTTCATGGACCGCAATTCTCAAAACTTAAATATGACGACTGATGGGACAAGGTAGCGGAACCAATATAGTCACAACAGGTACAAAACGTTGTCCATATTGTGGAGAAGAAATCAATGTCACTGCCACGAAATGCCGATATTGCGGAGAATGGCTGGCAAAGAATGTAATCAAACCATCTGAGCAGAAAGTAGAAGAGATACAAGACAAAGACATGACTGCTGCTGACGTTATGGATATTACGGCCTCAGGATTGGGCTGTGTATGGGCATTGGTAAAAATGTGCATACCTGTATTGTTGTTCGTTTATGCATACAACTCAAAGCCTGACTTTTCGGAACACAAGAAGAAAGTGGCTAATGAAGTTGTAAAATGTACAAAGGATGAGATAAAATCCACAACAAACGCATTCATACCTGGATTGGGAATTTTGGCATCAAATTTAATTGATGGTAGCATCAATGATGACAACGTGAAGAATATGTTTTTCCGTAATAACAGCCTTGAACTTAAAGACTCATGGTTTTGGAATAGAGGTATCTTATACAACAGTTACAATCCCGAAGGAATTACTGTCAGTTTCGGAATATGCGGTTTCGTCATTCCGCTTGTCGAATGGGAAGACTTCAAACTGATGGAAGAATGAATATTAACAAATCTAATTAATCAGTATCAAAGACATGGAAGAAGAAATGAAAAAATGCCCTTATTGTGGCGAAGAAATAAAGATGGAGGCGAAGAAATGCCGCTATTGTGGTGAATGGTTGGAGCAAGAGTCGCATCAGATTCCTACTCCTCCAACTGAAACGCCAGTGGAACCTCATGCAGCATCGTCTGCAGGCCAACCTGTAGCAGAAAAAGAGGAAAATACAGTGCCTTTGACAAAAATGGCGATGGTGAAGTTGTACAAAGAAACATTGGGCGTAGATTTGAAAACGGCAAAGGACTTTGTAGATACCCATGGAATGACTGAATCTCAAAGAGCTATTGATGCAGCAAGGGCTGGTGAAAAATACGTTGCTCAATCTAAGCAATCAGATGTTGTCGAAACTTCAGAACCAGATGCCGTATCTTCTGAGGTAAAAGAGCGAACGGAAAAATATGTCGGTATCTGTGCTCTGATGTTTATCTTGGTTTGTTTCGGTGAAGCCATGACTATTGCTAGTGAAATGGGATGGGAGAAAGGAGATCTTTTAGATACTCATCACATGCATAAGTGGGGGATTATTTTCGCCTATATCATGAATGTTTGTGCTTACATACCGGCGTGGGTCGGTGATGTCGCATCCTTGATTGGTATGGGAGGCCTGCTCATATTCTTACAGCGTAGTCTTCGAAAGTTAGGTAAGAGTATGGATAAGTCTATAGCGGGACTTATTGTGTTTACAAGTATCGTACCATTCCTTGGTTGTATATCTGATCTTGACATGATACAGTCTGATGAAGCTTCAGCTCTGTTTTTTTGTGCTTTATTCATAACTCTCATTGGATATGCTTGTTATAATTGGTATGTAGGAGCTAAGCTGATTGGTGTTGCTTCTAAATATTTTCAGAGAGCGGGCTGGCTCATGATTGTAACTCCGATTGTTATGATTGTCATGCTTGTGCTAATGATAGTTTCAGATGGTGATACGCAATTCTGGCTTATAGTTGCAGATAGCATTTTGACCATAGCAACAGCTTATGCTTTGATGAAAGGTTGTGATGCTGAAGAAGATGGTCAGCGTTTTGTAATTTATTCCACCATTCGAAGAGAAATTTCAATAATAGCAGCTATGTCTTTGTTTTGCGTTATGTTTGCCCTATTTGTCTCAAGTCATGGGCAAATGAGAGATTCTGATGAGGATGGTTCGGAAGAACTAGTGGATTCTACTGCTGATGATTCTACTTATGTCGATGATAGTGTGGATGATACAGCTGGTAGTGACGTATCAGATGAGAATACACAAGATACTGGAAATTCTGATTATTATGATGAGGCAGTGGAACCTTTAGGGGATTATAAAGGGGATAGCTATGCCTATAATATAGGACCAAATCAATTTGATATTGTTAAAAATGGGAGACTATTGGTAAACCTTGTATCTGCTTACAATGATTTTAACATAGATACGGAAAGAGACGTAAAGGTAAAAATGTTTGGAAATGTTATCTTTATTGTAGGGTACTGGATTCAACATGCTAAAAACATATATAGTTATGATGTCGTAAAGGAAGAATTGTCAACAGAGGCTACAGACTGTATGGATGTTCAATTTAAAAATAATAAAATTGGAATTAAAACGTATGAGGACGATAGTTGGACTTGGTATGATATTAATGCTAACAACTAATCTATAATGAATTTTATAAATCAGATAATCATGAAAAAGGTTTTATTTATTTTCGTTGCCCTCATCAGTGTGTTGGCAATGACTTCTTGTAATGACAAGGAAAAATGTGTAGGTAGTTGGGTAAGCGAAAGTTTTTCTGAGGATGGCTTCCGAGGAAATCTCTATTTGGTTCTCATGGAGAATGGAAAAGCAACGCTTACGATCAAGGGGGCTGGAACCGTTGAGGAAGAAGGTGTCAATATGAAGATGGGCATGACTGCTAAGGTTGGTGGTAAATGGGATGCTTCCATGGGGTTCTTGGATTTGGACTTTGATCCAAATAAGGTGAAGTGCTCGATAGATAATATAGACACGGGCGATTCGGATGTAAATGCCTTGATTCAATTGGCTTTGAACGACCCTGATACTAAAAAAGAGATGTTGGAAGAACTCAAGGGTGAGTTGAATGTAGAGGATTTCAATGGATCTGTTGAAATCGAATTCGATGGTGATGATGTCATGAAATTGACCGATGATGATGATGTTATTATGAAATTTCGAAGAATGTAACTTCCCGTAAAAATGTAGATATAATCGTAATGGTGTTAACCTACAGTTGGTAAATAGTAATCCAACAAGTACCCAACATACACCAACAAGTATAGGAACTGGTCGGAATATTGAAAGATAGAGAGTATTCTGTTAGAGATATCATGTCTTTTTTAATGTTGAAGGATTGGTTTCCATGAAATATCCTGATAATCCAAAGCACCCAAAGCAGAAGTATATGCTAACAGAAAAAGGACGAAAGATATTGGAAAAATAGAATGAATAGCAGTAATCTATGTGTTTAATACTTTTTTCTTGGTGTTATGTCACCATTTGACATATCTGTATAGTTATTTCGCAGCCGAAATCAAATATATAACTATATAAGGTAATGTAACAATGGAAAAGAACATCAGGAAAAGAGTATGTAGGCATTGGTAGTGATTGCCGTGCTGGTAGTGTTTTTAAATTTTCTGTCATATTTTTGTCTTTGCAGTTAAAAAGTTCCGGAAAATTTGGTGGTTATCTTGATAATTACTACATTTGCAGAAGGATACTCCACCTCATCTTATCGTGAGTTGGGTATTTCCTTAGTTAAATAAAAAAGAGTATGGAATATCAAGAAATAGAGGCACTTATAGCCTTAAAAGAAAGTAGAAATTTGGAGTTTAAAGAATCGACAGGTCAATTAGACCGTTCGATGGAAACTTTATGTGCCTTTCTTAATGGCGATGGTGGTATTGTACTTTATGGAGTAAAGGACAATGGAAATGTTGTAGGTCAAGAAGTTTCTGATAGTACAAAACGTGCTATTGCTGAGGCTATTAATCGTATCGAACCTTTTGTGTCTTTGGAAATAAATTATGTCCGGATTCCAAATTCTGATAAGTTTGTTATAATTGTCAATGCGGAAAAACAACGTTTTATGCGTCCTTTCGCTTACAAAGGTAGGGCTTATCTTCGTATAGAAAGTACTACTACGGTAATGCCGCAAGAGCAATATAACCATTTGTTGATGCAACGTGGTGGAAAATATGGTTGGGAAGCAATGGTCAATCCCGATTTGAAAATATCGGACCTTGATGAGAATGCCATTCTTGGTGCAGTACGTGAGGGTATAAGAAATGGTCGTCTTCCAGAAGTGACTATTCGGGAAGAAATACCTACGATTCTCAGGAAGTTTGGTTTGCTTCGTGATGGGAATTTGAATAATGCGGCAGCTGTGTTGTTTGGCGTGGATTTCTATGACTATCCGCAATGTCTTTTGCGAATGGCACGTTTTAAGGGAACTACCAAAGAAGAGTTTATTGATAACCAAAGAGCGCAAGGTAATATTTATATCTTGCTTGATGCAGCAATGGCTTTTTTCTTTAAGCATCTTTCTTTGTCTGGGAAGATAAATAGACTTTATCGAGAAGAAGAATTGAGTATTCCTTACAAGGCTTTGCGTGAATGTTGTATCAATTCACTTTGCCATCGTTCGTACCATCATCCTGGTAGTTCTGTCAGCATAGCTATTTATGATGATAGGGTAGAGATTACCAATACAGGAACATTTCCGGCAGATTTGCCAGTTGAGCGATTGGTGCAAGAGCATGACTCTAAACCTCAAAATCCAATTATCGCCAATGTGCTTTATAAGAGCAAAATTCTTGAAAGTTGGGGACGTGGTATTGGTACAATGGTAGATGAATGTAAACGGGTTGGATTACCTGCGCCAGAATTCAAAACAGATGGTAATTTCGTGACTGTAGTCTTTAAATATAACCGTAATGGTGTAAACCTACAGTTGGTAAATAGCAATCCAACAAGCACCCAACAAGTACCCAACAAGTACCCAACAAGCACCCAACAAGTATTGGAACTGGTCGGAATATTAAAGGATGGAGAGTATTCTGTTAGAGAAATCATGTCGTCTTTAATGTTGAAGGATAGGGTGAATTTCTTGTATAAATACTTAACTCCAGCATTGGAAGAAGGATTGGTTTCCATGAAATATCCTGATAATCCAAAGCACCCAAAGCAGAAGTATATGCTAACAGAAAAAGGACGAAAGATATTGGAAAAATAGAATGAATAGCAGTAATCTGTGTGTTTAATACTTTTTTCTTGATGTTCTGTCACCATTTGACATATCTATATAGTTATTTCGCAGCCGAAATCAAATGTATAACTATATAAGGTAATGTAACAATGGAAAAGAACATCAAGAAAAGAGTATGTAGGTTGGCTGCGGTATTGAGTGCCGTGCTGGTAGTATTATTTGGCTATTGGTTCTTCTTGAACCCTCATGGCTATTGGCAAAAGAAGAAGGAGGCTGAGAAGAATGAATATATGGATAGGAGGATGCTTTGGCGGAAGTCGGAGAAAATGACCATGCAACAGATATTGTCGGACATGACGCTAATGGCTAAGGGGGATTCGGTCCTGGTTTGTTGGGTGACTGGTCTCTCGCTTCCCGTTTATCGTGACTTCATTCATGGTACTGCGCAACCTACAAGGAATGCTTGGGCTGAGACGAGATATTGGTATATGTCTTCTCTCGCTAAAGGCAGAGAATGGATGGAGGAGCGTGCCAAGACAAGGATTCACAAGAGCCTGATCTTTGTGGAAACGAGTAGATTTCAGGTGCAGAAGGATTCCTTGAAGGATTATCGTAAAGAGAAACTTATTCCAACTGAGATTAGAAACAACAAGATGTATCTAAAAGATAATTGTCTGTATAGATGAAATCATAGCAAAAATAAAGTGTAACGAAAAATGAATAAAATTATAGGGCTTTTTGTAATGGTTTTCCTATTCCTGTCCTGGCGACCAATCATTGCTATAGTGGCAGCAGTATTGTTTGTCAATATCAATGGTACGGAATTGTATGGATGGCAAGCTGGATTGGCGCATGGATTGTTCTTCCTGCCTAATCTGGTGAGGCATCTCTTTGACGGCGATGTCCTTTTCAAGGCTACCAATTGTACTACAGGTTATCTTGTTGCCTGGTGGATAGCTACAGTTGGTTCGTGCATCGGTTGGCTCGTTGATGCAACCTTCTCTTTTATGAAGGCATCGGTATTTGTAGGTAGTGATAAAGAATAAATAAAAATAAATATAAATACGATGAACAGTATGGCTGATAATCAAAAAGTATATCAGGCAATCAAGACGATTGCTGATGAGCTCTGCAAGGAGAACAAGACGTATCTTCGCGCAGATTTGGCTTTTGAACTGAAGAAGTATGGTATAGCTTCCGATTCCTCGGAAGTGAGTAAACTGGTATTTGATGCCTACAGATATTTCCATGATAATGGCAATATCGCCATTGCTTTTGTTTCCAATAATTCTCGTACAACCCTTGTGGCTGAATACAAGTTGAATGACAGTCTGGAACAGGGCAACAAGGAGGAGGCTTTGAAGATAGCTGAGACGGAACTGGCATTGTCTTCATCTGCTTTGGAGCAGTTGAAAGAGCAAGTGGAATTGAACCTTAACCTGGTTCTTGCTAAGGGAACATCGAAGATGGCTGATATTGTCATGGGTACGAATGGCGTGAAAGATGTAAGAAGTAAGGCGGCTACCATGTTTGATAAATATACCAAGATGGTGGAGGCTTATCACTATGCTGAGGATAGCGTTCGTGGAAACATCGAAGATTTTACCTCCTTGCGTAGTGATATCGGGACGGTTTATCGTGATTATGCCCTGAAACTGATTGATATCTATGGCGACTCCATTAAGATGGTTTCACCTGATCTGTTCGACTTCAAGCGAATAGAGTGGCTGGATGTGGACGAGATGCTTAAGTATGTGGAGCTGGAATATAACAAGCTCACGGAGAAATGTACAGCTTTGATTGGTGAGATTTCTGTTAGTTTCCGTACTTCTTTGCAGGGTTCCCTGCAGGCTTATAAGTCTTTGTCGAACGGCAACAAGTCCTTGGGCTTGGCGATGGCAGGATTGACGATGCTCGAACACTATATGGGAGCAAGTGAACGCGCTAATCGATTGAAGTCTGATTTGTCAGTTTTCCAGATGAGCGTGAAGCATGATGCCACTCGCATCAAGGCTGATATGGGACGATTGTTGGTAATCTGCAAGACTCTCAATGATGTGGTAATCCCGAAGGCGAATGTATTCTTGCGTTATGGAGAAAAACTGTTGGCTTCTGACTTGAAGGCGACGCTTGATGCTTTGTATGCTGATGAGACGATTCGTCCATTGGAGGAGCAACGAAAATGTCTGCTTCTGCAGATGAAGGCGCTGGACATGGAGATGAACGACCATCTCCAGAACATCGATGTCTATACCTCGCTGATTAATGACATCACCGCTACCTTGGAGTCTAAGCAGGGATGCTATATGGAAGCGAAGGCGAAGAAGCCTTCCAAGCCTTTCTTCCTCGTCAACTGGATCACCTTTGGTATGGCCAACAAGAACTACTATCGTGACTTCGCCGAATGGAATGCGGTATGCTTCCCACTTGTAAGAGAATATGAGAGCTATCAGGTAGATTTGAAGTTGGATAAGGAGGAATTGGAATCGCATCGTGAGGAACAAACCCGCATCAAAAATGAGTATGCCAAACTCTCCAGTGAACTGGATAAGGTTTCTAAGGAGATCAGAAGCAAGATAGTTTGCTCTGACGACTTGAAGCTGAAGATGCTGAAACATCTTCGCGACATGGTTGCCATGTTGAAACTTGGACGTGAAATCATGGAAAGCAAGATTGACGAGAAGTTGGTGCATACGGTCGATATTCCTGATTATAGGGAGGCAGCCAAGCTTCCTGCTGATGTGGAGCAGAACCTCTCGAAGTTCACAGACTTTTTGGCAGATAATCTCCATGCAAATAAGGAAATGGCACGAAATCTGCTTGATGGTGTATCTGAATATACAAAGAATCAGAAGAAGATAGAGGGAAATGCTGCACAGCAAAAAACTGCTGAATATAGTGAGGAGGAGTTGATGCAGGTAACTGGTGCCATGGAACAATCCTTACAGAAAGGCATCGCCCTGTTTGACAGTTTCGCTAAGCTCAAAGCGCAGCAGCTCAGTGGTAGCTTGGCTTCGGCTGCATACGATAAGGAGTTGAAGAAACATGCAGATGAGTTTAAGCGTGAAATGGCTAAGATAGACAACAAGAGTGCTTATCTTCGTGAGGTGTTCAAGCGTATCAATCTGGCTGGTAGTGAGGAGGAACGTAAGCAAGCTATGGAGTTGATGAGCGACTTGAGCGGTTTCTCTCTTTCGGAACAGGAGTTCACGGAATTTATCAATGGTAAGAAACAAATAGAATTATAAGGCGTATGGAAAGTTCAAGAAGACAGCAGGCCCAGGCTGATTTGGGCATGGATTTCGCTAAGGAAGATCAAAAGCGAGAGGCGGCTCTTGCCAAAGAACAGGCGAGGGCTGATAAAAAAGCTGCAAAGCGTGAGAAGATGATGAACATGCCATCATATCGTCTGATGGTAGGTACGGCGAAGTATATGGACAAGTATTTCTTGGATCCTATCCTTGGTTTCGTCCTTCCTGCCGGTGTTGGTGATGCGTTGTCGAGTGTGTTTGCATTTCCATTCATCTACTACAGTCTTTGCGTGGTTAAGTCTATTCCACTGACTTTGGCTGTCATCTATAATATCTTGATGGATCTGCTGATAGGTGCCATACCTTTCTATATAGGTGATGTGCTGGATGTATTCAAACGTTCGTATGTAGAAAACTTGAAGCTGATTACAGGCTATATCGAGGATGATAAGGAGATTATCAATAAGGTGAATAAGAAGGCATTCTGGACGGCTGTGTTCATTGTCGTGCTTTGCTGGTTGATTTATGTGGTAATTTCGTGGTCCATTCGCTTGGGAACCATGGCTTGGGATTGGATAGTTTCATTGTTCTAAAATATGAGTAGCAACATTTTTCTTTCAGCCCTTCGTTGGCAAGGATTATGCCAACGGGGGGATATTCGGCAAGCGAATCATGATATTGGGCGAGAGTCATTATTGTGATGAGGAATGTGTGGATTGTGGAGATTGCCGTCTGCATCGGGAGTGTATGAACTTTACGCAGCAGGTGCTTGATGATTATCTCAATGAGAACAAGGAACGGCAGAACTGGATGCGGACTTTCTTGAAGTTTGAGCGTTCGTTGGTGGGTGAGGAGACAAATCAGGCAATGAGGCTGAAGATTTGGAACTCGGTGGTATTCTTCAACTATCTGCAAACAGCGATGGGTGGTCCTCGCGAGGCTGGCGCAGCCGAACAATATCATCAGGCTGGCAAGGCTTTCTTCGAGGTCATCGAAAAGTATCAGCCAGAATATGTCATCGTATGGGGCAAGAGGCTTTGGAATAATTTGCCTGGCGGTCACTGGCGCCGAGAACAAGTTTCTGATGTTCACTGGGTGGATTGCAATGACATCGAAGTGGAAGGCACTTGGGTGCCTAATGGATTCTACATGATGCCTGGTGGCAAGCATGTTAAGGCTCTTGTGGTGAATCATCCTTCCGTAGGCTATTCCTGGGACTATTGGTACAAGGTGATACAAAGATTTTTGAGATAATTTTCTCGCTTGCGCCACGATTTGACACACCTTGCCATTATCTTTGCCGTCGTAAACATAAAACAAGATGATTATGGCACAGATTACAATCAATATCCAGACTTTGGACTGGACAATGGGGGAGACCGTAGGCTTGCACTTGATGCTGAAGAAAGACAGCAAGGCAAGAATCGCTTGGGGCGATGGAAAGGTACAGGTCGTGACTGGCAAACAGGAACAGGAATCAGAGAATTTGGCTTGGGTTGAGGCTGGCCATTCCTATCCTGAGAAGGGCGTGTACTACACCATTACCATCTGTTCGGAAGAGGAGGATGCCATTATCGGATTTGATGGATGTGGCATGTTCGAGGTGAAAACCTTGGATGTGATTCTCACGGAATGTCCTAACTTGCGTATCTTGGGCTATTCTGGGTATGGCGAGGAGAAACTCGACGTGAGCAAGAATCCTTTGCTGGAGTTCATCGACTTCCACGAGATAAGAAACGAGAAGTTGGATTTCTCTGCTAATCCACTCTTGGAGGAGTTGCATATCGAGGGTGCCAAGGACTTGGTATCTTTGAATTTGAGCAAGAACGACAAGTTGCGTCGCTTGGACATCTTCATGTGTCACAATCTCCAGCATCTTGCCCTGAGCAATCAGTCACAACTGAATGAGGTGGATTTCGCTCTCACTCATCTCCGTTCCAAGGACTTGGAGTATTTGGAGAAGACGTTGAAGCGAAACTCTCCTTACAAGGTACGGGGCGGAAGTTTCGGCGATGATAAGATAATAGAAGTGTGTAATGGTGAAATCGTAGGTGAAGATGAAGGAAAATTGTGATTGGAAAAAATGCTTGGACAGAATTGAGGATAAGGGATTTGACGACGATGATGCTTTTTCAGAGATTCTCGAATATATCCGAGAGGTGGCTACTGTTGATGAGAAACGTGAGGTGCTACAAAATGTGGAGCAACGTGTGAAGAAAATCGTGAACTATGATTTTGCAAAGGCATGGTTCCTACGTCGCATGAGTGAAAGCGAGCATGATGTCATCGAAGACTTGATGGGAGTAAGATATGTTGTATTGAATGAGATGATGCTTCATCCGACTCCTGCCGAAGTGGAGAGATTTCGCTATCAGAATGATAAACTCTTCAAATTGACTCAGGAATGTTATGCCCAGTGCAGAAACATGTGGCGCACTTTGTTTCATACGCCTTATAAGGTGGATGATCGCTATCGTTATGAGGTGGAAGGAGTGTTGCGTTTCGAGTATGGAGATGACGATGCTGTAGTAAAGATGGAGAACGATGATTATTACGGATCTGATTTTCAATATATGATTCATCTGTTAGATGAACTGATGAGTGCAGGACGCTGTAAGATGGATACAATTTTGAATGGAGTCTTTGGCACATTTGATGGGGCTACCGAGGATGGGTATAAGCATATAAACAACATGTTGGACGATGGAGATTCCTGGGATGAGTGTAGCCTTCATAAACCCGAGTTTGCTGATATTTGTGTTTGCTATGCCATGCATGCTCTGCATACGCATCAAGACTATAGTCTGCCCGACATACTTCGCATGGATGACTTCGTGGTAAAGGTTCATTTGCAATATGAGAATGAAGTTTGCGATACGAGAGATGCAGAGATTGGACCGCTCGATAATGAACCATCGTGGTTCCAAAAACTTGTAGAGGAAGATGTGAAAGAGTTCGGAGGAAAACATACGCTGAATCCGACAAGAAAGAAATAGCATATATAATAAAACAAGAAGTTTAACGTCATATATAAAAAATAGAAGATTATGAAGTTAGCAGAAGCATTGAGCATCAGAGCCGACTTGCAGAAGAAAGTGGCTCAACTGAAAGAACGTATCAAGGAAAGTGCCAAAGTGCAGGAGGGCGATGAACCTTGCGATAACGTGGAGGAATTGTACAAGGAACTGGATGAAGCTCTCGTCCAGTTAGAAGACCTTGTTTATCGTATTAACATCACCAACGTTCAGATAGTTCAAGGCGGAGACTCCTTGACTCGATTGATAGCCAAGAGAGATGTCTTGTCGATGCGTGTCAATGCATTGAAAGAGGTGGTGAACTACGTAGCTGCCAACGATACTCGCTATGGTAGAAACGAACTGAAATATGTTAGAACCATAGATATAAAGGCTCTTCGCAAGGAGGCTGATACTTATGCCAAGCAGTATCGGGAGCTCGACCTGAAAATTCAGAGTTTGAACTGGACTGTAGATTTGGTAGATTTGCAAGACTTGCACCGATAATGGAGCGAGGATTGAAATTTTCATTGAGTAGATTAAAACTTTCGGAGAAAAGATAGAGGCAGCAAGAGGCTGACATCAGGCAATAGGTCTGTGTTAGCATAATTAAAAATTCATGTGTTTCATGCAAAGAGACGAGTTTGTTCACAGTTCATTTCAAGCATCGGGCACAAGTGTATCGCGCATTGGTATATGACAAAAGTCAGAAACGCCAGCATTTAGCATTACCATTTTGTTGGCTATCTTTTCTCCTCTTTTTAGGCATTTCTTGTAAATATTCATTAGATATTTAGAGATTATGGACAATCGTGTAAAATTCTATAGTTGGCTGATAGGCCTCTTGGATCGTAAGCATCTTACCTTTGAGGAGATTGCTAATGAGTGGCGTGATGCCAACGCTAATCAGGATGAGGATGAGCTGGACAAACGTACCTTTCATCGTTATCGTGAAAATATCCAGTCGCAGTTTGGCATTACTGTAGAATGCAACAAGAGCGATGGCTATCGGTATTATCTGAAGCGTGACCCCGTGGAAAATGACGATGTGACGGAATGGATGCTGAGTTCCCTGCGACTGGCTTCGTTAGGTGATATGCTGAAGTTTCACAATAAGGTGATGCTCGATACGCCGCCATACAACACGGAATATCTGGATGATATTCTTGCAGCGATAGATAAGCAATATCTGCTGAAGTTTAAGTATGTTTCGGGATTCGGAGCGGAGAGCGATATCGTGCTGCAACCGGCTTTCGTGAGATACTACAAGCAGAGATGGTACGTTGTGGGAGTAAAGAATTCAAGTGCTGAGGTAGATGTGAGAAAACTCATTCGCTGCCTTCCTTTCGACCGCATCAGTTTCCTGAAGCTTATTTGCGAGAAGCATCCGTTGTCGACAAAGATGAAGAAGTTTCTGACTCCAGAGAATTATTATGAAGATTGCTTTGGCATCTATCGGATGGAAGACGTACCCGTGGAGAAAATCCGCATCCGTGCCTTCTATCCGGAATACAATTACATCGAGGAGGTTCCGCTGCACGAGAGTCAGCAGAAAGTGAAAGAGTCGAAAGATGGAATGTATCGGGAATATACCCTCACCATTCGTCCCAGCCGTGATTTCCTTCAAGAACTGTTATGGCATGGCAGAAACCTCATCGTGCTGAAGCCCGAGAACTTGAGGCAGGAGATGATTGGTATCTTAAAGGATATGACGAAGAGTTATGAGACGGGCGAATGCCAGAATGGGGAGGAATAAGGGCTTAATGTTTCTCTCCAGGAAAATGGGAAATTCAAGGGTCTAAGCTACATTACTAAAAATCCCGGCAAGAGAATAGCTGCATGCTATCTCCTGCCGGGATTTCTTATTTTATGAATCAATCTTTCCCTACTTATGCTTCTGGTAATAAGCAATGCCACGCTTTACATTTTCCTTTACGGCTTTGCTGGAGAAGGTGGCACCCGTAACGCCATCTACCTGGACAGTAGCCGCCTTGCTGGCTTTCATGCCATTCCATTTATTGAGCAAACCCTGTTTTACCTTATTGAAGTAGTTGGGAGTCTCCTTGTTGGCAAGCGGCTTGATTTCTACTATTTTTCCTTTCTTGATATAGATAGAAAGGGGCGTATTGCCACGAAATCCTTTTACGTCTTTACACAGCGTGGTGGTATTGATGATGTAAGTACCGTCAGCTTCCTTGGTCATTACCTCAGCGTGTGAGCTTCTGGTTGTTGCAATCATGCTACTAATTATTCCCAGACTTAGTATTACCGCTAAAAACAATGTTTTTTTCTTCATAATTGTATTTATTGTATCCTATAATAATATGGCGCAAAATTACAAAATTATTCTGTAATAAGCAAAGCGGCATTTGAAAATCATCATTTTTAGGTATGCGCTAATTTGGTATTCCGTAGGTTATCTTCTTGGTATCCCACTTATCTTTTGGCTGCTCCGGCTCGTCAGGATAACCGATGATGATACCATTTAATGGAATCAGATTGCCAGGCAAATTCAATGTTCTGGAAATGCCATTCACTTTCTTCTGGATAGGATAGATGGTAGTCCAGCAGGCTCCCAATCCCATGGCATGGGCTGCCAGGAGAATATTCTCGGAAACTGCCGACAAATCCTGTACCCAGAGTTCCTTGCCCTGTCCCTCTGCCATACGGGTGGTATCAGCGCAGACAAAGATGAAGAGAGGTGTCTTCTTGATATCCTCTGCATGATACTTATTGGATTCTGCATATTTCTCAATATCCTGCTTGTCCTTCAGAACTACGAAATGCCATGGTTGCATATCGTTCGCTGTAGGTGCAGCCATACCGGCACGGAGCAAGGCTTCTATCTTGACATCCTCCACTGGCTGCTGCTTGAACTTTCTTACGCTTGTACGGGTCATGATGTTCTCCATCACAGCCTTTGCGCTTGCATTTTCCTTCACTGCTTCCTGGATGCTTCCTGGAAGAGTGGTCTGTGCTTTTGCCGAAGCAAAGCCCATAGCCGCCAAGGCGACTATGAGCATTTTGTTAAGTTTATGCATACAATTTGAAAAATACATTATAATAATTTATTGTTTAAGAATTGTTATAGCCTTGAGCAAGTCGCCATTTCCGAAGGTCATGAATGGACTTGCTACACCTGTAGTTGCATCTATCTTGTAGATGGTTGGAGTAACGGAAGAGGTGCTCTCTGCACGAGTTACACTCTTGGCGCCATGATTCCAGCTACCGCCAGAACCGCTTCCTGAACCACCACTCATGCTTGTAGGAGCAGCCACTGGCAGATAGTAGGCATCAGCATAGCCGTCGCCCCAGCCAAATGATACGGTAGAGGCATCAGGCAGTCCGGTTACCCATGTCAGGGTCTTGGCATCCATATCCACTACAGCCATCTTGCCAGAGGCATCCCTGTTGCCATACTTGTTCTTGTCGAGATAGAATTCCAGCAGGAACTTGCTGCCACTGATGTGGAATGCCTTGCGGAAACGGTAATCATCTGATGCGGCAAAGATATTGAACTGATAGTTCTTGTCAAACTCTGTCTCACCCTTCTTGATGCGTAGGGCACCCACCTTGCTGTCTGTAGCGCTGGAACCTGAGAATACATAGATGTTGCCATTATCATCGGCACCGCTCTGGGTGTAACGCACAGAACGCATGGCTCCCACTGATGTGCCGATGCGATCGTCGTAAATCATCTTCTTGATATTCAGACTATAGTCGCAGATGGCAACAGCGGCAGAATCACGATTGCTGTAATTCACAACCATTGCCACCTGATTATTGCCCATATCCACGATATTGGAGATGTTAGGGTTTACTTCGTCGATGGCATACTGGGTAAGACCTACCGCAATGTTGTTGCCAGCACCAGTCTTATCCACTACCATGGCGTATGGCTGACTGATCTGTGCGGCGTAGGAATAAGTGCCAAATGTACCTGTGTTACCGAAAGCGGAAACCAGGACTGGTGAACCCACTTCTGTCATCTTGTCATTCTCTACCTGATAGCTACGAAGACCTGCCTTCAGACTGCCGATACCCTCAGCAGAAGCGCCACGGGCATAGATATAGCCCGTAAAAATGCCGCTGGTCTTATTGTAAGTAACCTGAGTAAAACTGTCATAGCATTTCACGGCATCTGCTGCGCCATACACCGTCTCATCATTCTTGGCAGTAGAAAGATCATTGTAAACCTTCATATAGACACCACCGGTAAGGTCGGTATTAGGGTCGCCGGAAGTTACGACAAAGCTAACCTCTTTTGGGTCGATGACGGATGCACCGCCACCATTTTCGTTGTTGTCATCTTCTGAGCATGATGTGAATGTCATGCATGATGCAAGCGCCATGAGCGCTGCTGAAAAGAATAATTTTTTCATGTTTTTTTTAATTTCTATTTATATATGAATGATATTGAATTTATCTGTTTAATTTTCCAAGTGTTCTGATTTCCGTTACGCCCTTGATGCTGATACCCTTGGTTGCCACACCCGTCTCTGGATTCACCTGATAGATGGCTGCATCCTGACCAAACTGGGTGATAGGGAGATAGATTACTCCATCTGCATACATCGGAACGCCTCCGGTCTCCGTACCCGATGTGATGAGATTCTTCGTAGGGATTCCGCTGAGCCAGGTAAACTTCTTGCTCGCCATGTCTACGATGGCAAACTGATGGCCGGCTGTCATGGTACTGATGTTCTTCTCGTTGTAGATTTCGAGCAGGAACTTGCTGTCTGTTATGTACCATACACGGCGGAACTTGTAGCCATCGGCAGGAGTCTGAATGTCGAAATAATAATCTTTATCAAATTCCTCTGCTCCCTTGTTGATGCGTAGAGCACCAGCCTTGCGGGTGGTTGCGGTATTGAATGCGTTGGAGAAAACATACACCGTACCATCGTTGGTCTTGAATACTTCGTGGAGAACCTGAGAGCGATACTGGCCGGCAGCATAGCTGATACGGTCGTCACGATAAACCTTCAGTATGTTCAGATCCTTATCCATCTTTGCCACCCATACGCTATCAGGATATTTCACATCGCCAATGCTGGAGCCATCACCGGTTCCCGTCTGGTGGAATGCAGACTGAACCATCGCTGTAAGGAAAGTTCCGTCGCCATTGTCGATGATGCTGGAGAAGGTGACCTGCTGACCATTGCCTGTGATGTCTTCCGTCCAGATGGTCTTGGTATGATCGAGTTTCACTCCGTCTGCAGTGATGTTCCAGAAGGCGAAGGTGGCTCCGTCGTTTCGCTTGCCGTCGGCAGAAACCTGACCTCCAACACTGGTCAGCAACTGGTTGTTGAAGAAGCCGTAGTTGGAGAAGCGGGTGTCGATGCGGAACTCACCCAGTTTGGAGAACTGAGAATCATCCGATGTCCAGCGCAATCCATATCCCAGTCCGGCAAACTGCTGCTGATAAACCATGCCGATGGCATCGTGGTTGTTGAATATCCAGGTATATTCTGTCTGTGGCAATTCCATGATGTTGTTTCTGATGTCAAGATTGCCTGCCGTCAGACTGTTGGTCTGCATGATGTATTCTGTACCATTGTCGGTCTTTACGGCAATGAAGTAAGAACCCTTTCCGTTCTTTACTGCTTCATCAGAACCCGAAGAGGAACCGTCTCCATTTTCATTTCCCGAGCCACTGTCTGCACCCGAAATATCATCGCTGCTGCTACAGCTTGTAAGCCCGGGTGTGATTCCGAAAAGGCACAAGAATAGCCCTGTCACTGCCATTCTTGACAGTGATAAATAAGTCTTTTTCATTCTTTTAAACGTATGTTATTGATTAATTATAATGTATTCTGAATCAATATTTTCCTTAGATAATACCCTTACTATTGCTTGTAAAATACATAGCGGAACTTGATGCTGAAACTGCGCCCCGGCTTTTGCAAGCTATAGTTGTCGTAGAGTAGGGCATTGGTGAAGTTGTTTGCCTCTATCGATACGTTGTATCTGCCGCCTTGTATCGCATACACCAGGTTGGCATCATGGCTCCACTGCTCTGGCACATAGAGTTTAGCACCCTCGCTTGCCCATGAGCGGAAGAACCGGTGTACGTATCTCATGTTCCAGCCTATGGTAAGTCGGTTTGCCTTGCCCAACACATGCTTGAAAGTATAGCTTGCATCAGCACCGCCAAAGGTATAAGGCAAGTTAGGCACACGGTCGCCATAGGTTACCGATTCTGCCCCGATACTGTTGAGTCGCTCTCTGTCGCGGGTGTTCTGCATGGAGAAGTTTCCACCGATACTTGCTACATCCTTGTAATAGTAGTGCAAGCCCAGGTCCATTCCCAGTCCCAGCACCTTGCCGTGGTTGGTGCTCACGGCTACTCCCTTCTGTCCGATGGCTCGGATGATGTAATCCGCTACGTGGCGATAGTTGAAGCCTGCATCTGCACTCAGGGTATGTGCATCATTGAAAGTATGCTGATAGCCCAGGTTCAGATTCACGTTGTCGCTCTTCTCCGGGCGAAGGGTGGCATTGCCATCCTCATAATCGCCATCACCAAAGAGTTCACGGTCGGTAGGCAGACGATAGGTTCGCTCATACGACAGCTTTATCTGTAAGTCTTTGTTCTGTAGAAAGTAAGTTCCTGCTGCACCATATCCCAAGGCATCGGTTGAACGTTCTTGCTCCTGATAGTCGGCACGCCCGGATGAAGCGATGTTCACAGGTCCTCTAACATGTGAGTCGTAGTACTTCAGGAAGGCCACCATGTTCCAATGCTGGTTGGGGATAAACTTGTACGACAGTCCTAAGGTGTTTTTGGCATTGATGCGGCGCATGAAGGTGGCTGCAGAACTCTGAACACTATTGGATGCCGCATTGGTGGTGCGGCGGCGATAATGGGTATAAGTATCGTTAAGCGTAAAGAAATGCTGGTCGCCAAGATGATAGGTCAGGTTGGCAACAGTAGCCAGGGTGTAACCCTTGAATTCGGCAAGCGTTGGAACTCCCTCGCCCTGATAGGCATTTACCTTATACTCACCCGTCCAGCTATAGGTGCGGCTGAGCGTATCCACATTATTGGTCTTCACCATGTCGTAGCGTGCCGACAATCGGAAGTTCAAACCTGGGATAGCAAGATTTCGCTTCTCATAGAGTATAGAGGGAGTCCATCCTTGCGCTGTGCGATATTTGCCGCCAAACACGATTTTCATCAGATTGGCGTTCTGTATCTGTGCATATTCATGGCTATAGTTCAAGCCGAAGATGAGCTTGTCGGCCCATGTCTTATCTACCACACCCAGCTGGAAGATGACAGCCTCGTTGTGGTATCTGTCGTGGAACCGGCGGAACCACGCCTCTTCGTTGCTCACCGCATTGGTCTCAAGATCAGTCCATTGCGTCTTTACCTTATAGTCGTTGTCTGAATAGTTCTGATAGGCGTTCAAGCGGAGCATAAGCCCTGATTTGCCCGTCCATCCTAAAGAGAGATTACTGCGATGGGTATTGAAAGAACCATAACTATAGCTGGCATCAACGTATGTATGCGGAGAGTGGTCGGTCACGATATTGATGGCACCTCCCAGGGCATCTCCACCGAAATCTACGGGTACGACACCCTTATATACCTCGATGCGGTTGGCAAAGCTCGCAGGTATATTGTTGATGCTGAAACTGGATGATGCACCATCCATCGGCACACCATCGATAAAGAGTTTCACGTGCTTGCCCGTAAAGCCATTCAGGTTGATGCTTGCGCCAGAGCCAAGACCTCCGTCCTCACGCACTTTCACGCCCGATACGCGGTCGAGAACATGCGCCAGGTCGAGGTTGGTGTTGCGCAGGCGACGTGTATCTACTGCCATGACATTGAATGCCGACGAGTTGACACGCTTTACCTGGTTGCCACGAACCACTACTTCGCCCAGATGCAGGGTTTGTTTTAACTTGTCACCATGCAGATTTTTTCTATAGTTATCCTGCTGATGTGACTTACTGAAATCATTTTTGAGGGAGTCTGAATCGTGCTGTGCCCATGCTGCCATCGTCATGATGAGCATGCATAGAGCCAATACGCCCCTACGTATATAGTTGCTTCTTATCATATCAAAGTTATTTCCGTTTTGCTGGAAAATAATTTGTGGTACCATAAGGAGTAATTATACGTCGGGCCTAGCACATTCTTTAGGGATATAAATATAAGAAGGTATTTTCACCTTATTATATAATATGTAAGGAATGATATGGGCAATGACTGTTTCTCACTTATCCGTTGCGTTTATTCCATGCTTTCCGGCTGAGGCTGGAATATATGCCATTCCTGCCTCGGTCTTGTTTGCGGGTGCAAAGGTACTGACTTTTCTGGAAATATGCAATACCTAAAAATGATGATTTTATTTTTGAAAGTTCATACCAAGTAAAAACCGGCCGTCAGAATGCATCGTTTATATGCGTTCTAATGACCGGTTTGTTTCTATTTCTTTTTCTTTAAAATAGAATATTGACTGTATTTCAAGAGCGAACCCGTAGGACAGACAAAGCGACAGTATGGTCGCATAATTACCGTAGAGAGTGCCACGAAGGTTATGGCGATGGCAATGACCACCCATGATGCCGACTGGAATACAAAGGCAGAGAAGGGTTCATAATCAATCCAGTCGAACCATATACCCGTCCACAAGCACAGCATGAGTATGGCCCACAGAATCTGGCGGAACATATCCAGTCGTCTGGCTGTCGTTGGTTTCATTCTGATTTTATATCCTACGCATTTTCCTGCAAGTTCCTGCAAAGAACCGAAGGGACACACATGCGTACAATAGTATGATTTCTTGCCGAAGAGTGGATATACGAATGCCGTGATTAGCATGATGACCGGCACTATCAATGCCACTATGTTCATGCCATTCGACATATAGCTGATGATTGATGTATAGTTCAGAAAAGAACCGCACCAGAATCCAAGCACTATGACATTCAGAATTTGCTGAGCTATCCTATATCGTCTGTTCTTAATGAAAAGCGGTACGATGGCTGCCATGAGCACAACAATCAGTCCGACTATAGCCTTGGCAGAGAAATCAAACTCTGACCATACTGAAGTCTTTACAGGATTCTTGGCTGCATATTGAAGTCCTCGCTGCACGTTTCCGATGATTGCCTTTGAAGAGAACGTCGCACCAGAAACTGCATCCACCTTCATCTTCTGAGCGTCTTCTATCGTCTTGCCGTTCCATTTTGTCAGAAGGGCAGAAGCCTCAGTAAAGAAATCGGGAGACTCTGAGTTGGCAAGTGCTCTGATACTCTTTACCCTGCCATCCTGCAAGGTAATCTCCAATGGCACGATGCCTCCGTAGCCTACAATGTCTTTTCCAAGTTCTGTAGTATTCAATCGTACAGAACCATCTTCAAGCACAGCCATTGGCTCTGTCTTTGGCGCTATCGTCTGTTGCTGATTCACATAACGTCCTGCCACCTTGCCATCTCTACGGATACTGACGGTCACTACCATCAGCACACATATCAGCAAACAAAGCAGTTGTTGTAGTTTTCCTGAATAATTACCCATCATTTTTTTCATCGGATTATCTCTTGTTATTCTTATTATTAATTTATATACACAAAAAGTATGATACTAAAATGGAGTTAATTCAACACGAAGAGAGTCATGGTTTCTACCAAAACCATCATTTGGACTTCTAAAATTCGAGATGGTTTATTGTATTAACGGTATTTAACAACAAAAAATGACATTGTTTTGCAAAAGTAATAAAAAAAAGAGAACCCACATAGGATGAAGGGTGAAAATGTGGATTGTTTTTTCTGTTAAAGAAGGAAATAAGACTATATATGAACAAGCTAATGATATGATGCAAACCGATCATGAGTATATCGGCGAGTTATACGATTACTTTGATGCTGCGTTTCTGAAACTCTTCCTAAAGAATGGAGCCATCTGTGAAAGAGATGAATTTGAAACAAAGGTAAAGCAAATCGGAATGAGATGATATTCGGTATAAGTTTAGTGCAAACTTATACTGGGTACAAAAATAAAAGGTTCCTTGATGGAGTTTGATAATCTCCAAAGGAACCTTTTTTTGTTTTATTTCAGTTCAAACGCCTTTTTGAGTTTCAGCTGATCGGAAGCATTTCCGACGAGTGCCTCAAACTTGCCTGCTTCAGCCTTCCAGGATGCAGCTGTTTCATCATAGAAGCTGAGTGCCTGCTTATTGATGGTGATATTTACATCCTTGCTCTCTCCCGGCTGCAGGTAAACCTTCTGGAATCCCTTCAGCTCCTTGTATGGGCGATCAACAGAAGCCTTTACATCATGGATATAGAGCTGGATGGTTTCTGCACCGGCACGTTTGCCAGTGTTCTTTACATTCACGGTAAAGGTGATAGAGTCATTCTGATTCATCAGATTCTTGTCACTGCGAAGATTAGAGATGGCAAACTGGGTGTAGCTCAATCCATGTCCAAAGGCGAATGCTGGCTTGATGTTTTTCTTATCAGTCCAACGATAACCTACGTAGATGCCTTCCTTATACTCCTCATCAATGATGTTGCCCTCAGTCTTGGCTCCACCTTCTTTGCGCCAGGTACCCGGATAGGTGTTTAATGCGTGGGCACCCACTTCCTGCAATGAGTTTACCCATGTGAATGGTAATTTGCCGCTAGGATTCTTGTCGCCGGTGAGGATAGAAGCCAGAGCTTCACCGCTTTCGCTACCGATATACCATCCCTGTACGATACCTGCTACCTTCTCTTTCCAAGGCATAGCCACTGCATTACCCGAGATATTCACATAGATGAAGTTCTTATTGGCTTTAGCCAATGCCTTTATGAGCTTGTCTTGAGCGTATGGCAATTCAAGCTGTTTGCGGTCGTGACCTTCGCAATCCTGATAATCGCTCTTGTTCAAGCCGCCAAACATCACCACGTAATCAGCATGCTTGGCCTTTTCTACGGCTTCGGCTATCAGCTCAGTCTCGCTGCGTTTGTCCTCCAAATTCTGTCCGGTAGTTACGCCATTGTAATTTCCGCTAACATCGCCCACATAACCTCGGGCAAACTCCACTTCCACATTATCTTTTTCCAGTCGTGATTTTAATCCATCGAGTGGCGAAATCTCCCGCTGTACCTTGAGAGAAGAGCTGCCTCCACCCACGGTCATCATCTTCACGGCATTTTCTCCTACTACCAAAACCCGTTGTGCTTTCTGGGTATTGATAGGAAGCACATGGTTCTTGTTCTGGAGCAGTACGATGCCTTCTTCGGCAATCTGTCTGGCTGCTGCATAGTGGCTGTCAGAACAGAGGAAACCGTGAGGACGGTTCGGATTCATGGTGGTGCGATAGAAGAGGCGTAATACGCGGCGCACCTTTTCATCCAATTCCTTGGTGGTGTATTTACCATCCTGGATACCTTTTATATATGGTACGGCAAGGTAGTAATTATCGTAGGCATTGCTGGCACCCATAGTCAATCCATTCGTCCATGTGCCGAACTCTATGTCGAGCCCGTTCTTTACGGCTTGGTCAGTATCGTGTGCGCCTCCCCAGTCGCTTACCACTACGCCGTCATATTTCCAGTCGCCCTTCAGAATCTTGTTCAGAGTCCACTGGTTATGGCAGTTGTGTTCGTTCTTGTAGAGATTGTATGCACCCATGATTCCCCAAGTCTTTCCTTTCTCTACAGCAGCCTTGAAGGCTGGGAGATAGATTTCATGGAGGGCACGGTCGCTCACGATGACGTTTACCTGATGACGGTATTCCTCGTCGTTATTGAGGCAGTAATGCTTTACGCAGGCTGATACTCCCTTTGACTGTAATCCCTGGATATAAGGTACAACCATGATGCTTGCCAGGTAAGGATCTTCACCCATATATTCGAAGTTGCGGCCGTTAAGCGGAGTTCGGTTGATGTTCACGCCAGGTCCTAAAATCATATCTTTTCCTCGATACAAAGCCTCTTCGCCTAATGATTCTCCATAGATTCTGCTCATCTGTGGGTTCCAGGATGCTGCCAGGCAGGTGAGGGCAGGGAAGGCAACGCAGGAGTCGTTGGTCTGACCAGCCTGCTCCCATTCGTCCCACAGTACATCAGGGCGAACACCGTGAGGACCGTCATCTGTCCAGAAATCAGGAAATCCCAAACGGGGAACTCCTGCAGAGGAAAACTTACTCTGTGCATGAATGATGCGAATCTTCTCTTGAAGTGTCATTCGGGCAATGGCATCGTCGATGCGTTGCTCTACTGGTTTGGTGTTGTCGAGATAGACAGGCAACTTTCCAGTTTGTTGTGCGCTGGAGGTGGCTATAGCCGCCATCGACAGTGCGCAGGATAGAATGAAGTGTTTCATGTTTCTTGTGAATATTATTTCTTATGAATATTAAATTGTTAGTTATGAAAATACGTATCTGTCATTTTCGGATGCAAAGTTACTAAATAATAAGGTATAAACCGAGTGCTTGCAAAGAAAAAGTGTAAAAATATCATTGGTGATTTTTATAAGTACCTGATAAAGAGTGCTGTATGTTTATTCCATCCACTTTCAATGGTATGGAAGATTATGGAAACCTGTTGTTAATGAGGTTGTTATTGCGTTTTTTGTCGTTTTTGTTCCACTATTTTATTAATGAGGTTAGGAAAACTCGAAAAAAACTATTAAATTTGCAATCGCAAAAATGCCAACAACAAGACCAATCCTCAGGCTTATGTCATCACCACGAAGACTGTAACCAGCAAGTCTGTCTTGAAGTTGAACTCTGTTGCAGGTGGCGGATTTACAATTAGCATTCTTGCACAATAAAATGCAGAATTTTGAGTTATTATGAAAGAAAGTTTTCTTGAATTAATAATTATGCTCATGAAAAGAATGAATAAAATGCTGTTGGTTGCTGCTTTGGCGGCAACCACACTTACTGTTCAGGCAGAACAGAAGAAGGGACCGGCTTGGTTGAGTGATGTACTTTTCTATCAGATTTATCCATCTTCCTATATGGATACTGATGGCAATGGTATTGGCGATCTGCCGGGTATCACTTCCAAGTTGGATTACATCAAGTCACTGGGGGTGAACGCCCTCTGGCTCAATCCAATCTTTGAGTCGGGATGGTTTGATGGTGGCTATGATGTCATCGATTTCTACAAGGTGGATCCTCGATTCGGTACCAATACCGATTTGGTTACTTTGGTCAATGAGGCCCATAAGCGGGGCATCAAGGTTTGTCTCGACCTGGTGGCAGGACATTCCAGTACCAAGTGTGCCTGGTTTAAGGAGTCTTCCGAGAAAGATCCTAACCAGCGTTACAGTGATTATTATATCTGGATGAATGATATCCCTGAGAGTGAGAAGAAAGAAATAGAAGCCCGTCATCAGGAAGCAAGTCCGGAGTCTAGTACCCGAGGAAGATATGTGGAGGCTAATGCTCCTCGTGCTAAGTATTATGAGAAGAATTTCTTCGAGTGCCAGCCTGCCTTGAACTATGGTTTTGCTCATCCAGATCCAAATCATCCTTGGGAGCAGGGCGTAGATGCTTCAGGACCACAGGCTGTCCGCAGGGAGATACGTAACATCATGGCTTTTTGGTTTGATAAGGGTGTGGATGGCTTCCGTGTAGATATGGCGTCATCGCTTGTCAAGAACGACCCTGACAAGAAGGAGGTTTCCAAGCTTTGGAATGAGATGCGTGCCTGGAAGGATAAGTATTATCCAGAGACCGTTTTGATTTCAGAGTGGGCTAATCCGCAGCAAGCCATTCCTGCCGGCTTCAACATCGATTTCTACATCCATTTCGGTCTCAAGGGATATGCTTCTCTGTTCTTCGACCGTAAGACTCCATGGGGCAAATGGGAGCAGAGCTATAAGAACTGCTATTTCGACAAGCAGGGCAAGGGTTCGCTTAAGGAATTTAGCGAGAACTATACCAAGGCTTTCAATGCCACCAAGAATCTCGGCTACATCGCTGTTCCATCTGCCAACCACGATTACCAGCGTCCTAACATCGGTACCCGCAATACGCCAGACCAGTTGAAGGTGGCGATGACCTTCTTCCTCACCATGCCTGGTATTCCGTTTATTTATTATGGTGATGAGATTGGTATGAAGTTTCAGATGAATCTCCCTAACAAGGAGGGTAGCAATGAGCGTTCTGGTACCCGCACTCCGATGCAGTGGACCAAGGGCAAGAATGCCGGCTTCTCTACGAGTGCACCTGATAAGCTCTACTTCCCTGTAGATACGGAAAACGGAAAGTTGACCGTTGAGGCTCAGCAGGGAGATCAGAATTCTCTACTGTCATATACCCGTAAGCTGACCGCTTTGCGTCATTCTACAAAGGCTCTTGACAATGAGGGTGATTGGAAACTCCTGAACCAGAAGGGGCGGGAATATCCGATGGTATATGAGCGCACTTTGGGTGAGGAGAAGTATGTTGTTGTCGTGAATCCTGGTGCCAAGGCAGCCTCTCTCAATATCAGCTCCGTAGGTGGTAAGGCAATTTCTGTTCTTTCCACAGGAAAGGTTGTGTATAAATCAGGAAAAAAGACTGATGTGATTAAAGCTTCTGGCATAAGTGCCGCCATATTCAAGGTGGAAAGATAGAGCTTTTATAAAAACAGAAATGCGTCCGTATTGTGCGGGCGCATTTTTGTTTTACAGTCACGAATCATCTTCATCATGCAGCTTTTACTACACGTCGTTAACCTATTAATACGATGATAGTCTCCTTGCCAAGATACCTTTCTGTCTTGTCGATATATGATTGACGAATAATAGTTGCCATATTTTTATCTTTTATAATGGATATAAATCGGAAATATTTTATTTTCTATAAAATACAAAAAAGGAGTTCCCTATGCAATATAGTCTTAGATAATCCGTTATCTAATAATCCGCAAAAACGAAAATGCTGATAATCTTTGTGGATGTAGTAAGATTTGAAGCAAAAAGTGTAACATCAAAACGATTAATTATGAGAAGAATTGCATTTTATCCAGTAGGAGGCGAGCGTGTTAGTCTACCAGAGAGGCATATCAAGGCTTATGTAGACGATTATTGTCACGAGTTTGGACAGACGGATACAGACACAAAGTTGATGCATCTGCTTTATGTTGCCGACAAGGGCTTTGATATCTTATCGCATATTCGTGAGTTTTTAGACAATCATCCTGAAATTGCCCAAGATAGTATCAAGCAAACATTGGCGTATTTCGTTTCGCATCTTAATATGAGTTCTTCCGAAACTTTGCAATAGTTCAGTATTGTGCTTACACTTCTGTTTCTTTTAAGGATTTTCCAAGGGGTGTTGTGTTGCCATCTCAGGAATTAACGAAGAAACTAATTAGATATTTGGCTTATGAAAGAGAAGATGTGGTGTTTGTTATTATGCGAAGTGCAGCAAAATGGAAGGAATTATTAGATGCTGATGTATGGGAAAAAATGCAATCACGTCTTATCGTTAATAAGAACATGAGTCAGTCTTTGTCTGAGAATAATCTTGGTAAAAAGAACTTCAATATGCTCATAGAGTATTTGAAATAACAGAAGAAAGGGTACGATGTATCGGGAATATACCCTCACCATTCGCCCCAGCCGTGATTTCCTTCAGGAACTGTTATGGCATGGCAGAAATATCATTGTGCTGAAACCTGAGAACTTGAGGCAGGAGATGATTGGTATCTTAAAGGATATGACGAAGAGTTATGAGACGGGCGAATGCCTGAATGGGGAGGAATGAAAGAATCCTCAGATTGGGAATACATAGTGTGCCCAATCTGAGAAATTCCTGTTATTTATATTCCTTCTCTCAGGAACTTGCGAAGATGCAGGTGCGTGATTCCGTCATTATCATTTTTGGTGAGCAGAGGAGTCATGGAGATAACGTACTTCGGATAGTTGTCTTTGATGGAACGGAGATTGCCAAACTCCCGTTCTCTGGTTGCATCGTCGGCTATGATGTAGGAAGCTTGCACGTAGATGCGTTCGCCTCCTGGTTTGGTGCATACAAAGTCGATTTCTCCAGCTTGCAGTTGTCCTACATATACTTGATAGCCCAAGCGTATGAGGTTCTGATAGATGATATTCTCTATCACTTTCTCAATGTCTCCTTCACGTGTTCCTCCGGCAATGGCATTTCTAATGCCGTTGTCTTCAAAATAAAACTTATCGTTGGTTTCAAAGATACGTTTGCCGTGGATGTCATAGCGGTTCACCTTGTGTAGGATATAGGCTTCACAAAGGAAGGATATGTAATTGATGATAGCTGCCGAAGCAATGGATTCTCCTTGAGATTTCATATATTTGGAGATGCTGTTGGCTGAGATGAGTTTACCTGTATTATCAGCAAGGAAACGCACCAGGTTCTCTAAGAATGGCACGTTTCTTATCTGGTTGCGCATGATGACATCCTTAAGCAAAACGGTATGGTAAATATCCATCTGGTATTCACGTGCATCATCCTCTTCCAGTCCTATCTTTGCCAGACCAGGCAGGCCACCATACTGAATGTACAGAGCAAGTGCTTCGTCATTATCTGATAGTTGATGAAATTCCAGAAACTCGTTATAGCTCAGCGATTGGATATAGATTTCCTTATATCTGCCACCGATGAGTGTGCTCAGTTCATTGCTCAGCATGCGGGCATTGCTACCTGTGATGATAATGTCGGTGTTGGGTTCTGTGCGATAACTTCGGATGGAGCGTTCAAATTCCCTGATGTCTTGTATCTCATCGATAAGGATATAGTTATGTTTATCGGATAAAAAGTGCTCTCCGATATAGTCGTTGAGATCCTGATAGGTTTGAATGTTGTCAAACTCTCTTTTCTCCTTATCTATAAAGATGATATTGTTGCAGTCATCTGCCTTCTTGCGGTCACGAATCATTTTCATCATGCAGCTTTTACCTACACGACGTTGACCTACTAATACGATGATAGTCTCCTTACCAAGATACCTTTCTATCTTGTCGATATATGATTGACGAATAATAGTTGCCATATTTTTATCACTTATAAATGAAATTTTCTGCAAATATACGAAAAGTTTCACTTATAAGTGATAAAAGTTATCTATTTTTAGTTTTTATAACTTATAGATGGTATCGTCTCAATGATATTAAATGCTCGTTGTAACAATTAATCTTCCTTCAGATACCAGTCCTTGATATATCCGGAATAATGCTTGGCAAACTCCTCGGCTTGTCCGGGATTGCAAGCCTTCACCTTCCTGGCTGGAATACCTGCCCAAATCTCATGTGCAGGAACTTTAGTGCCATGGGTAACCACAGCACCTGCAGCAATGATAGCTCCTTCTCCGATATCTGCCTTGTCAAGCACAGTGGCATTCATGCCGATGAGAGCACCTTTTCTGACTATGGCTCCATGAACGATGGCCCCATGTCCCACAGATACATCATCTTCCAGGATGCAAGGCATTGTACCGGTTTGATGAATGCATGCGCAATCCTGCACATTTACTCTGTTTCCACATCTGATAGCATCCACGTCAGAGCGCAATACCGCACTATACCAGATGCTGCAGTCATCGCCAAGAATACAATCGCCGGTCAGTACGGCATTCTCAGCGATAAAACAATTCTTTCCCCATCGGGGAGTCTTTCCCTCTACTGTCTTTATGATAGCCATATTAAAATATGTATTTAAATTTGGGTGCAAATTTAGATAAAATTTCTGAATTATAAGCCAGTACAATAAAAAACTTCAATG
>OMAM01000091.1_pt1 | contig 67012 bp, 64 predicted proteins | sample 1644621 | NCBI WGS metagenome assembly OMAM01 (sample SAMEA103958120, study PRJEB25191) | human gut metagenome | biome: human-associated habitat [ENVO:00009003]; feature: intestine environment [ENVO:2100002]; material: feces | place: Germany | collected 2013/2015 | reverse complement strand
TTGACTCTTATTCTCTTAATTTTAAGAAGAATAATAAGACATATGGCCAATGAAACTTCATATCCCATAATTGTTGCAACTGATGCACCTTCTATTCCTATTTGCGGAATCAGTGCAAAATTAAGAACAATATTAAGTATTGCTCCGGAAGCCAATGCTATCAGATTAAGATACGTTTTCTTTATTATGGTAAACTGATTTGCCACAACCTGATATAACATTAACATCAATGGTGCAAAAAACAAATATGGAGCTATAATATATCCTGCCATATATTCCTCTGTAAACAAAACTCTGAAAACAAGCTTTGAAAAGGCCGTCAACAATATCGTACAAAAAAATGAAACTGCTCCAAGATACTCAAATATATTTGATTTCATCTGTATCTGGTCATCATCATTCATTGTCGAGTATGAGAAAAATAACCATCCTCCTGCAAATGCTGTATATATCAGATTACTTATATGTCCTATTTTGGATGCTACAGAATACACACCGGTATAGGAGTTTCCAAGAATCTGTGATATCATAACTTTATCAGCTGAATTGTATATCCAATATACTATGAAATTAGGTGTTAACGGTAATCCTATCTTTAACAAATCAACAATCTTGTTCTTACTTATGCTCTTAAATGCAAAATATTTTCTGTTCAACGCATAAAAAGATATTTCTAACGATAATCCTGATATAATTGTCGCCAATGGAATAGCTATAATATAATACCCTTTCAAAATCATTGGTATGGAAATTGCATACGAAATTACAGGTGATATCGTATTTGTAATCAGAAATACTTTTCTTTTATTCTGAATTCTCGTCGGTGCGGATACAATCTGGTTTGTAGAATTTACACAAAATCCCAATACAGTTATAATAACAAGTAATTCATATTTTTCTGCTCCAAAATACCATTTGGCCACATATTTTCGAAAAATCAAAAGCAATACAGATATCAGTAATGTTGTTATTGCTACATATGCTAATGCTGTCGAACATATCTGTTTCTGGTACGCCAAATCATCCCTATCAAAAAAAAGCCTGAACATGGCGTCATACATACCACAAAGTGCTATCGCGGCAGCAAATGAAATAAATGTTGTTGATAAGTCATTAAGCCCCACGTATTCAGAATTCGGAAATAATCTTGTTATAATCGGCAGCATAACCATCGGAATTATTTTACTTATTGTACCACCGATTCCATATACGAGAAAATTTTCCAAAAAGAGCTTTGTCCTGTTTTTCGTCTGCATCTACATAAACCTATAACTTTCTATCACTACTTAAAACTATTAATCACATCTATGACATAATTAATCTCTTCATCAGTCATGCCATAATACATTGGTATACTGAGCTCTGTGTGACTTATTTCCTCTGCTATCGGAAAGTCGCCTTTTGTATATCCAAGGTTTTTATAACATTCCTGAAGATGAATCGGTATTGGATAATGCTTGCTTGTCTGGATTTCGTGCTGGCTCAGATAACTTTCCAGTTCGTCCCGTCTCTGCGTTCTTATTGCAAATATATGCCATACCGGGACATTGTATTTTTCTACATACGGCAAAATTATATTTTTATTTGATATACCATTCAGATATTTTTCTGCAATCTGTCTTCTTGCCTCGTTCATTCTGTCAAGATGAGGTAATTTAGCATCAAGAAATGCCGCCTGCAGTTCATCAAGTCTGGTGTTACTGCCAATATATATATTATGATACTTATAATCTGATCCATAATTGCGCAATGCACATATTTTCTCAGCCAATTCCGAAGAATCCGTTACAACGGCACCACCATCTCCCAATGCGCCTAAATTTTTTCCCGGATAAAAACTAAATCCCGCTGCCGTTCCAAAACTTCCGACTTTTTTGCCTTTATATATTGCTCCATGTGCCTGTGCACAATCTTCTACAATGTATAAGCCATATTTGTCAGCTATCTGTACAATAGAATCCATATCACAAGCCTGTCCATACAAATGCACCGGCATAATTGCTTTGGTTTTATATGTAATTGCACTTTCTATTCTATTAGCATTAATATTATATGTACGTATATCCGGCTCTACAAAAACAGGTGTTGCTCCATTTAATGTTACAGCTAATGCTGTTGCTATATATGTATTCGACGGAACTATAACTTCATCGCCTTCTCCTATTCCAAGCGCTTTAAGCGATAAATATAATGCATCAAGCCCATTACCTACCCCAACGCAATTTTTCACTCCACAATATGATGCAAAATTATTTTCAAAACACACGTTCTCGTTTCCCAATATGTACCAGCTTTTTTCAAAAACTCGTTGAAACGCATTTACGATTTCATTATTCAGTTCCTTTTCCATAATTTTAAAACTTACAAACGGCACTTTCATATTCAGTCTTCCTTTCAATCCTTACGATTCTTTACAAACTCCAAAAATTCATTGTAATTTCTAATATAATCCGATTCGTCATATAGCTCGGATGCCAGAACCATAAGCACTGCATCCGGTGAAAAATCATACATTTCACGCCATATATCATTTCCTAAAAAAAGCCCTTCATATGGATTTTCTAATGACACTACCTCTTCCTCTACTCCATCATCAAGCAATATTTTACATTTCCCATGTATACATATAAGAACCTGCTGAAGTGATTTGTGAGCATGTTTTCCTCTGGTAACACCTTCAGATGTGTCATACATATAATATACTCTTTTTATCTCAAACGGAATATCCTTTAATCCTTCAATTGCTACCAATTGCCCTCTGACATCACCATGAGGTGGAAATTTATATTTGGTAATCTGCATTATAAACTACCTCCTTCGTATTTTTTTAGATCTATTATTCTTTATATATTCTAAAATACATTTCAATGTGGTTAACGGATAATATCTTAAAAACAATTTATTACACATTATTCCTGGTACTCGGTGCAAATATTTGTTTTCTGCCTCAAGCAGTCTTTCTGATCTGAGTTTCACATTGTTATCTCTCATAACACACGATACCGCTGATGTGTTTTCATTGATTATCTGTTTCAGATTATTTTCAAAATCTTCCTGTACATATACAGATTGCCTAAGTTTATCTGAAAATTCTCTACGATACTCACTATCGTCTATGAGTTTTGCTACCAAATCAAAATATTCCGTCCACTCTGTCATTGTTATTTTAAGCTCGTATGTATTTTTTAGCAAGTCCTCCGCCACTCCACCGTTCTTTGTATCCATTTCAACTATCGGCGTACCTGCTGCTACAGCATATTGCGTCATAAGTCCGCCAGATTGAGGATATGTACCAAGATAAATGTCAACATTTTTCATAACACCATATAAATCTTTACGATAGTCTATAACCTTCCATCTATCTTTCAACCCATTGTCATATATATACCTTAACATAGGAGTTTTGTCCCCTGATCCTGCAAATATAAAAAAGGCACTATCATTGTTTAATAAAATATTTTTAACCACATCGAGGAATTTACCATTTTCGGCATATACCTTGACAAAACGTCCACCAGAAAAAAGCTTTACCGCTCCTTCCGGTATTTTAAACTCAAATCCCGCAAATCCGGTATTATTGATTATTGGATAATATGGGTTTACCAGACATTGTTTTTTCAGAGCATTACGATATTTTAAGGATGTGTCCAGTCCCATTCCACGGAACTCAATTATATAATCTAACGCGCACATACCAAGCCAGAATTGGTCATCCCCGTGATTTATATAAAATCTGGTACAATTTATATTAGAAAAAACAGCTGTACCAACTACATCATTATTACTCATATGAAGTAAAATTTTACTTGGTTTGATGTCGGCAATTATGTCTTTTACCTGTCTCATATCATTCATATAATCATCAGTTCTGTTAATTTCTATCAAATGACAATTTTCTGAACTACACGCCAATTTTTTTAACATGCACCCATTTGTTGCAAATTTATCTGAATATGTTATATAGTATATAGGAATTTTCATTTTGGATAGCGCAGATAAATACTGATATGAAAGAGCCATGTTGTCAATTGCAATTGAATCATATAAAACAATAGCTCCGCCTTTTTCATCCGGTGTAAAATCTCCTAATACTTTCAAGCCAACTTCTGAAAGCATTTCTTCAATTTCTTTATCATAGAGGATAAAATTAAATAAATGCATTAATGATGATGCATGCTGCATCGCATACATAGCTTTATTATAATTTTCTGAATTTATCATCTTCCTGCTAATTTTCTTGTATCTGTTATAATATTTTTTGATTCTATCTTCACTATACATATTCAAACCATGCAATATTCTATACACTATTTATTTACTCAAGCTCATTTGTATTTTTCAATGCTTCATAAACTGCTTCGAGATATCCATAACCATTTTCTTCATCCGGCTCAAGATATCCGCCTTCTGCCCATTCATTCCATGCATACATGAAAATCATATCTTTTTTGTATTCATTCTTTGCTTTAATTATCAGTTTTTCCATGTATTTTTCAAATTTTCCTGGTGTGGCGCCAACATAAACATGACCATTTAGTTCATGTCTCGGAGTGTTATCCCACATTGCAAACGCACCGGGAACACGTTTAGAATCTACAACCTTTTTTTCCAAAATTTTATTCCAGATTTTATCATAGTCGTATTTTCTTACAATTTCCTGTTTTCCTGTCGCAATGCGCAAATTTATTTCTTTTCCAATTTTTTTACCAAACCATGTTGATATTTTATGATATGCATTTCTCAATTTGCTTTTCAGCGTTGATTTCACATTTTCCTTGTCATAGTCATATCTCGCATATATAGGCTGAAATTCTATATCAAGATCGTATCTGCTGTCATCTTTTTTAGATGAATAGAAATCCATATTGCCATGCTGATAGGCAAAAGTTATTCCCTCAAAGCCTTCTTCTTTAGCCAGATGTTGGAAATAATCTAACATTTCATTTCCACACTCTATTAATTCAGGCTTATATATCACTACCAACGGCTTACCATTGTATTTTATATATCTGTCATCTTTAAAAAATGGTAAAAGATATTCAAAGTGTTTTTTCCAGTCATCTTTACTGCCATACTTTTGTGGTATAAGCGTCTGTGTAGAATTAACCCATGCCTTTGTCCATGCTTCATTAGCCCAGCATATGCAAAAAGGAATATCTATCTTATGATTTTTCAGCATTTGCTCCATTGGTTTTTCCAAAAGGAGCTTTCCGTTAAACCAGTAATGATAATAACAGAATCCATATATTCCATATTTTTTTGCAGTTTCTGCCTGCCATATCTTTACATCATCATCCAGTAAATCATAATAATTATTATTTAATGGCACTTTAGGCTGAACGTGGCCTTCAAACAACGGCTTTGCTTTTTTCACATTAACCCATTCCGTAAATCCATCACCCCACCATTCATCATTTTCCGGTATATTATGAAATTGTGGTAAATAGAATGCTATCACCTTCACTGTTGTACTCTCTCCTTTATATCAATTCCTGTATAAAACTTTTATAATTATTCTCAGCGCTGTAGTTGTTTTCCCATATTTTTCTGGCATTATGTCTCAACTCCATAATTTCTTCATATGACATATTATTATAATTCTCAATTATATTTACTACATCATTGATTCGGAATTCCGCATCAAGAAGAAAACCATTAATATTATTGTAAACAATCTCTCCTGTACCGCCAACGTTTGTTGCTATGCACGGTATTCCAAATGAAATTGCTTCCATAATTGATACAGGTATCCCCTCAGATGCACTTAAATTTATAAATATATCTATAATATTATTTTTATAATAATCAAGCACCGTTTTATTATCTACTTTTCCTTTTATATCATATGATATATTGCTGCCAAGCATTTTTTCAGCCATCAGCTTAATGTCTTTTTCTCCTTCTCCACCACCAAAATGAACCCAGTCTATATTAATATTGTCAATTTTACTAAGGCATTCAACTAATGCATCAACTCTTTTTACCTTTACTATATTTGAACAGCTGACTATTCTTATTCTTTCTGTTTTATGATAATTTTCTACACCATTATCACTTGTTCCCAGTTTTGATACCACCATCTTATCTTTATATTCAGGATACTTATTACCCAGATATTCTTTCCCATTCTCTGATATAAGGTAAACTTTACTCATATTATTTAGAATAAATTCACGCATCGGTATATACTTATCAGAATTAGATTCCTCATATAAATCATAACGATGCGCTCTGGAAATAATCTTCGGTTCTTCGAAATATTTTTTCAGCAAGCATGCAACATATGGCTGGTATTCAAATCTATATGTATAAAGTACAGCATCTTTAATTTTGTTTTTTTTGCTCAGACCTAATATTCTGACAATTTTTCTGCAATCCGAGTGTGATCTGCTTATATATATAACCAGTCTTGCTATACTGTGTAATGATACCAGCTTTCTTCTTGACAATTTTTTTAACTCTGAATAAAAATTCTTATCAAACAGAGCTGTGATACCATTCAGCAAATAAAATAAAGTTGAACTAAATATTATAGGATAAATTTTTATATTTTTACCATCTATATCTCTTGCCATCGACACAGTATTCTTTCTCACTCCCATAGCAAGAATTTTTACCGTGTCAAATTTATCATAGAATTTTACTTCTGTTTCCAAGTATGTTTCCATGCTCTTAGCCGGATATGGGAATCCAGTTGTAAGCAAATACAAATTTTTCATGATATCTTATTTTAAATCCTTGTACATAATCTTGCCGGACTCGTTTTTCGGAAGTTCCGGTATTACATTTACCTCGAACATAGATTTATAAAATCCTGTTTTCTGACTCAGGTACGAAAGCGCCGCAGCTTCCAGATGGCTGTCAGTAAGATAAATTTTCATATGATCATCTATTCCGGTGCATGCACATTCTGCATTGAATTTATCTTTTATGAAACGCTCACATTGATCCAGACTCACTCTGTAACCAAGCATTTTTATAAATCTGGATTTGCGTCCCACTATGTAAAAAAAACCATCTTGATCCATAGTTGCCATATCTCCGGTATGATATGTCCCCATGAATTCATCGTCTTTTAACAAATCGTTTTTATTTATGGCATATCCCATAGTAACATTAGGACCCGAATATGTGAGTTCACCTTCTTTATCGGGTTCATTAATTTCATTTCCAAAATCATCCGTCAGGAACATCCGTCCCTCTGGTATGGCTTTACCAATACTTCCGGTTTTGATTGTTGCATACTTCGATGGAAGCATTGACATTCTTGCGGATGTTTCTGTTGTACCAAATGTGGCAATAAATCTTTTATTATTATTCTCTGCATACTCTGCAAGTGTTTTAAAGACTTTATCGTTTAATTTACCACCGCCTTCGGCAAGTGTTGTCATATACGGTAAATCCATACGTGTAAACCGCAATTTCAACATAATTTCATAGCTAAAAGGAACTCCGGTCATGTTAGTCAGTTTGTATTTTTTTATAAAATCCCAATAATCCGGGCTCATAATATTGGCATTCGTGAGATACACCGTGGCCCCAACATATATATGTGTATTGACTACATTAAGTCCCATAGTATAATTCATTGCCAGGTCACATAATGGTCTTTCGTTTTTGGTCCATCCAAATGCTTTCGCCACATTCCTTGCATTTGCTTCCAGATTGCCTTTTTTATACCTTACGAGTTTCGGGCTGCCGGTAGACCCGGATGTGGTCATCAACAATTGAAGCTTTTCGTTAAGTTTATACGGCATATATTCGGTCTTATATAACACATATCCCTTTACTTCATATATTTTCTCTCCACAAAAAAAAGGCAAATTTTTTTCAGCCGGCATCCACATGTATGCAGGTTCGTACTCCTTAAATAAAGATTGTATCAATTCCTCATCCATTGAATTACTAAGCATTACAGGAACAATCTGCAGCTCAACACTTACCAAATATGACAGCAATGCACCAACCGTATTATTACACAAGTTAAAGCATACCGCTCTTTGACATTTCGCTCTGAGTTTTTCAACAGTTTCGCATACATCCTTTACTAAAATTCTATCATCACTATTATCAACAGCAAGAATATTATCACTATTATGTTTATCGATATTTAAAAACATCATAGTCTCCTTTCTACATAATTGTACAGCCGTCAACCGCCAACACCTGTCCTGATACGTATCCTGATAAATCGCATGCAAAAAATAGACATGCGTTTGCTATATCATCTGTTGAAGCCAAGCGCTTCATACATATATTATTAATTCTGTCCGCCAGCTTATCTGCATCAGCATTACTCATCATATCAGTAGCTGTAAGTCCCGGAGCTATTGAATTCACACGTATGTTCTTATCTGCAAGCTCCTTCGCAGCTGATTTTGTTAATGCAATCACGGCTCCTTTTGTTGCTGAATACACTAGCTGTCCTCTGTTCCCCCGTATTCCTACCATAGATGAAATATTTATAATGCTTCCACCCGTTTTAGGCATAATCCTTGATGCATATTGGATAAGATTTATTACGCCATACACATTGGTTTCAAACATTTTTTTCATATGCTCACCGGATATCATACCTATAAGTTCATTATATTCTACCGCTGCATTATTAACCAATATATCCAAATGTCCATATTTTTTCTTAATGTCCATAATGCATCTTTTTACTGCCGTTTCATCAGAAACATCAACAGACATTGCATCCACTTTCATATACTTTGGATCAAGCTCTGTCCATTTATTTATATCTTCTGAATTTCTGCTGACAGCACACACTATCGCATCTTCTTTTACAAAGTTCTGCGCTATTGCCTTTCCGATTCCTCTGCTCGCACCTGTTATTAGCGCTATTTTCCCATTCAAAAGTCCCATTTTATTTATCAAACTCAACTCCGTATTTTCCAAGAATATTTATGCCATTTTTAAATGAACCATAGTGTAAAATATCTTCTGTATCAAACATAACATCAAATGTATCTTCAAGAGTTGTAATTAAAGTGAGATGTGTAAGCGAATCCCATTTAGATATATTACTAAATGTAAAATCATCATCTAAATCACTTTCTTCTACATCAAATATATTTTTAAATACATCTATATATTTCTCTAAATTTGTCATTTTTCTGCCCTTTCTAATTGCTTTTTATTGGTCGTGCCGGATTTCCAAAAACATGAACGCCGTCTGGAATATCTTTTATTACAACGCTGCCTATTCCAACGCTTACATCATTTCCTATATTGAGTCCCTGTACCATTGTAGCATGATTTCCCACAAAAACTCTTTTGCCAAATACAGTATTTCCATTAACTCCCGCATAGGAAAGGATTGTGCTATAATCACCTATAACACAGTCGTGACTTATTTTGGATGATAATAATGTGACAAAGTCACCTATATGGGCGTTTGAGCATACAAAAGCATTTGGATATGCTACAAATCCCTCACCGTATGTTGCGTTTTCAGCTATTCTGACAGACGGGTGGATTATTGAAGCAAATTTAGCTTTCTTACTTTTTAAAATATTACTTACATTTTCTTTTGTAGCTGGTGCAGCTATACCTAATGCAAAATATACATCTTCATATTCATCCCAATCTTCAAGATTACTTATCACGCTATACTTGCAATTACATCCATCAAGTGCATGCGGATTGTCATCTATGAATCCAAGGAAATCCCATGTTTCCTCTACTTTATTGATATCATATACCCATTCAAGCAATTCTCTTCCATGTCCACCAGCTCCTACTATTACAAGCTTTTTCATTTAGTCTCCTTTTCTGCTTTCCGATATTTTCTGTCCGTTTGTTTTATGCGTTATATCATAAAATGGATTCCTATAATTTTTCAAATCTTCCTGGCTTATGTATTTTTCCTCACCAAAGAGAATGACAGGTACTGTCTTGAGTAGTATTTTTATATCCAGCATAATACTGAATTCTTTAACATACTGGCAGTCATACTCAACCCGTCTTGGCCATGACAGCAAAACACTTCCTTTTACCTGCGACAACCCCGTAAGTCCCGGTGACATTGAAAGCCTTATATCCTGATTCTCGTAAAATTCTTTAACACGCTGAGGCACTGTCGGTCTTGGCCCTACTATACTCATATCACCTTTCAAAATATTTATCAGCTGCGGTGTTTCATCGAGTTTGGTTCTTCTTAATATCTTTCCAAATCCAGTAAGCCGTTCAAGATCTTTTTCTATCTTAAAGTTAGCTTCTGCATCCTTATCCACTTTCATTGTCCTGAACTTTAATATTTTAAACACTTTAAATTTTTTTCCAACACGCTCTTGTGTAAAGAATACCGGTCCAGGCATAGTAATTTCCATAATCGCAATAAGAATAAGCCATACTGGAAGTAATAATATAACGCCTACTGCACTTATGATGATATCGAATAGTCTTTTAATCAATAACTGTATTTTACGCATTGCCATGTCCTCTATTCAAAGCATTTCTTTATAATGCAAATTATCTTTTCCTGCTGCTTTTCTGTCATTTTATTGTCACTCGGCAGACAAAGACCCCTGCGAAAAATGTCCATACTTACATCCATTGGCTTACCATCCCTGCCAACTTTTCTGCCTGCAATATATGCATTTGTCATTGCTCTTCCGTTTCCTTCTCTGGTAACAAACCCATTCATTCTATATATCGGTTGCATGTGCATAGGTTTCCATATAGGACGACCTTCCGCATTTATTCCATTTAATGCTTCAAGTATCTCAGTAGGGCAGCTTTTACCATGTTCCGGAAGATAAAGTGCCTCACTTTCTCCGCGTTCCTGTCTGCACATAGCATCATTATCTATAATCATGCAAGACAGCCAGTAATTTGGAGAACTTTTTTCTGTATCCATCGGATTCATATGTATTGGAAGCCCTTTCAAGCCCTCTTTATATCTTTCGAATATCGCCTTTTTCTGCAATATATGTTCGTCAAGATATGGTAATTGCCCTCTGACAACTCCTGCTATGACATTACTCATTCTATAGTTATATCCTATTTCTTCATGCTGATACCATGGTGCGCTTTCTCTCGATTGCGTTGACCATTTTCTTGCTTTATCAGCTGCTTCTTTGTCATCAGTAAGTAACATTCCACCTGATGACCCAGTAATAATTTTATTGCCATTAAATGAAATTGCGTTATATGTTCCAAATTGTCCTGTTGGCATCCCTTTATAAGTTGCGCCAAGTGACTCCGCCGCGTCTTCTATAATAATCGCATTATGTTTCCTGGCAACAGACACAATTTCATCAATCTTTCCCGGTGTTCCATATAGATGGGCTACCACTATAACGTGAACATCAGGATAAATTTTAAACGCCTCTTCCAATGCAACCGGATCCATATTCCATGTATCATATTCTGAATCGATAAACACAGGTATTGCGCCCTCATATACTACAGGGTTAACTGTCGCTGCAAATGTCATATCTGAGCAGAAAACATTCTCATTTTTTTCTACACCGGCTAATTTAACAGCAAGATGAAGCGCAGATGTTCCACTTGCCAATGCCACCGCATATTTACATCCAACTCTGTCACATACATTTTTTTCGATTTCATTAATGTTCTCTCCAACTGTGGACATCCAATTAGTGTCATATGCCTTTTTAACATATTCCATTTCAGGTCCATGCATAGTCGGACTGCTGAGCCATATTTTATTTTCAAAAGGTGTTACATCCGATGCATTTTCTATATACATATATTTTCCTCTATCCTTTACTGTACTTTTACTGTTTCTCCGGTATATATCTGTCTTAAATATTCCTTTGCCATATCAACCGTTGACTGTGTCGGCACCATTACATAGTTCGGTGCTGTGAGTGAGAATGTCATGAGGTTGTCACCCTTGCCATCCACACTGTATGTCTGTATGTCCCAGCCCTTCATATCTGAAAGTTGCATCTTAATAAGATCCGTTATCTCGTCAGACGACATACTTGTTGCTATACTTGATGACACTGCATTTAACAGATTCTCATAATTAAGCAGTGCATCAGATGATGTACATTTATCTATTATAGCTTTAATTACAGCCATCTGGTTTTTGCCACGCTGTCTGTCGCCGCTGCCAAAAGCATGTCTTTCACGTGCGAAATGTAATGCTTCCTCTCCCGTAAGCTGATTATATCCTTTATTATAATGGTTTCCCGAAATTGCAGTGAAATCATAATCAGAATATACGTTTACACCGCCTAACTGGTTGATTACATCCACAAATCCGGTGAAATTAATTTTGATGTAATCATCGATGTTTACTCCGTAAAGCATTTCAAGGGTGTCTACCGATACCTGGATGCCGTAGCAGCCGGCATGGGTAAGTTTGTCCTTGACGCCGTTGGATATTGATAAAGGAACATAGAAGTCCCTCGGAGTATTAATCATAAGAATCTGACGGGTTTTGGTATTTACGGTGATGAGAATGTTGACATCGCTGTTGCGGTTCACCATAGGCGAGCCGTTGGTGTCGATTCCGCTGACATAAAGTGTAAATACGTCATCGCCGCCATAGAGGAAATTTTTGTACTGGTCATACGGATCAGATGTAGGCTCCTCGTTATTATTGTTGTTATTGTTATTATCTACTATATCTGTTTTGATATCTGCAGACCAGACGCTGCGGATACGGTCCTCGACATCTGAATAATTATCCACGCCCTCAAATACTGAGAGGAAAGAACTGTTAAGGACAATTGCATCGACTTCCTTATTGTAAAGGGCATCAATAAGCTGCATCGCGCCCTGATATTCCTTAGGAACCAATGATGTCTTGATTTCGCTCACTATCATGTCAAGAGCTTTGTCCGTATTGGTGCGGTCAAGGGTCTGTGAGATTCCGAAGGTTGCATCCTTAAGGTCGTCAAGGCTCTCATATGTGCTGTCCTTAAGGACGTACACGCACACATTGTCTATCTGGGTCTTCATTCCGGACATTTTGTCAAGTGCCTTGCTGGTGGCTCCGAGGTATCTGGAACCGATTACCATAATTACACTCATTGCAATGGCAATTATTTTGGTTATAATGCCGGATACCATCCATTTCTGTAAAAAAGCAATAACGCCTGTCACCACTATAACACTGGCAATCAGAATTACCATGTATGGTGTGGTGAGCACATTAAGCTTCATCACCCTGCTTATAAGCATTATCCCGCATACAAGCAGAACCGCGCTCAAACCCCAGCCTATATACATAAGTATTCTGCGGACTTTGTCCTTGCCGCTGCCATTAACTTCGTTAAGTATTTCTTTCTCTTCCATCTCATGTCCCTCCGCCGTTAATCGGTTATATGTATATGCAATGTGATTTTCGGTGAAAAATTACCATCTGAATCCTTGCAATAAAATTGCATATCATAATCCCCCACCGTGTTCATATCAGGATAGTTATCTATCATAATTGACTGGAAAAGCGCGTTCCGCTCATCCTTATCATCGGTGATGTCCGATACGTATTTGATCCAGTTGACCTGACTGCCTTTCTTGATCCAGTCTTCTATTTTCGTAAGATATAATACAGGAGCATCAGGTGATTCTGTCTGAACCGGGGTTGTCTCCTCAGGATATCCGGTAGTGGTCTCCTCCTGTGCATGAGGTGTTTCATTGCCAGCCTCTTTGCTGCTTTCCTTATTATCGGCAGCCTTGGTTGCCTCCGGGCTCTTCGTTGGTTCCTCGGCCGGTGCTTTATAAGGAAGGATGATGCTCTTCTGCGTGATATTGTTGTGCTTATCTTTGGCAGCATAAGTTATCTTGACACTGTCACTGCTTGAAAGTATGATTACAGATTCAACGATAAGTGTATCACTGACATCACCGTCTTTGCTGTCCTCGGCGGTAACGCCGTTAAGCAGTTCGGAATCTGACATTCCATTGTGATATTCTATGCCGGACGGAATCGTAATCGACGGCCCAGTTCCGTCACCTTTAAGTATGACCACCGCTGTTATCAGAAGAATAAGCAACGCGGCCGCAGCTGCTATCATTAAAATTTTGGATCTCTTCATAATACAATCCCTCTAATTCATATTACTTATCTTCACCATAGTTACCGTAATACTTGCCATAGTACTTTCCGTAATATTTGCCGTAATATGACTTGCTTGACATATTGACTTTATTAAGGATTACACCAAGGAATCTTGCACCTGTTTTCTTAATCTGATCGATAATGTCTGCGGCAAATTTGTAACTTACTTCCCTGGCAGGAAGTACAAGTGCTACGCCGTCGCATCTGCTGGCAATGATTGCTGAATCGACTACGCTTCCGAGCGGCGGTGTATCGATTATTATATAATCGTAAACTGTTCTGAGTGCAGGTATAAGATCATTGAAACGGTCACTTTCCAGAAGTTCCGCCGGATTAGGCGGTACCGGACCGGATAAAATAATATTAAGATTATCTATGTTAGTAGAATATATTACCTCCTCAATGCTCTTCATGCCTGAAAGATAATGGGTAAAACCGTTAACCGCCCTGCTTATTTTATATTTACCTATGAGAACGGATTTACGAAGGTCTGCGTCTATAAAAAGAACCTTCTTGCCCATTTCCGCAAATGACACTGCCAGATTAAATGACACCGTCGACTTACCATCGTTCGGAACGCAGCTCGTAAGCGCGATTACTTTTACATCGGAACCGCTGAACTGGATATTGGTACGAAGTCTCTTAAACGCTTCATTAGCCCTGTAATCAGGCTTGACAAATTTATTGATTGAAATCTTCTGGATTGCCATTACTGCTTACCTCCCTGCTTGGATGCTGATGCCTGTGTCTCCTTAGGCTGAGATGCCCCTGCCTCAAATAAAGGAATAATTCCGAGAACACCTGTTCCGAGATATTTCTCAACATCCTCCTGAGTCTTGATCCTGTCATCTTTTATTCCGACAATGATAATCACTGCTGCTGCCAGCACAATTCCTACGAGTGCTGCGATAACCGTGTTCCTCTTGGTTGCCGGGCTTGACGGCTTGTCCGGAAGGTCTCCGTTGTCAACGGTGCTTACCATATTCTCTATATTCATGATCTTACATATACGCTTACTTGATGCTTTCACAACGCTGTCAGCTATTTTCTTGGCAAGAATAGGATCCTCGTCGGTAACTTTAATGCTTATCTTACGCGTATTCGTAATAACCGATGCTGATATTTTATTACTGAGTTTCTCAACATCATAATCAAGATCAAGATCCGCTATTACCTGTTCAAGTACGGTTCTTGATTTAATAATTTCAACATAGTCATTGGAAAGAGTTGTCGAAGAAGTAAGATCGGTCGCTGTGATTGCGTCCGTATTCTGACGATTGATGACCATAATGCTTGCGCTTGATGTGTATTTAGGTGTGGCTATGAAATGAAAATAGCCAAAAGCAAGCACCGCAGCAATTACCCCGGCTGCTACAATAATTATCCATTTGTGTGCCAGCATGCCGAAAATCTCTGCTATATCGATTTCTGTCCTGCTGTTATCTGCTGTGTTCTCATTGTTATTAATGTTTCCCATAGTATCTCCGTTATATTTCCTCGTTATTGATTACCTTGATGGCGTTGTCCCACAATAGTTCCATACAGTAGTCCGGCTTGCAAATCTTACCGAGTGCCTTAACGGCTTCGCTAAAACGCGGTGCCCTGGTACGGTCACTGTGTGCATCCGATGATATGAAATGAACCATATGCTCCTTGAGAAGCTTCTTAACAAACTTCTTACTGCTCCTGCCCATACCGCCGGTCACGGTACCTGCATTAACCTGGATATATGCTCCTGATTCGATAAGTTCAGCAACTCTGTCTGTTCTGTCATGTACACAGCTGTAACGCTCGATATGTGCTATTATCGGTACATATCCGTTAGTCTCAGCTTCATATATGCTCGAACTTATTACATCATAGGATTCATCCGGCGAATATTCCAACAGAATATATCCTGAACCGGCCATGGTTCTGGCCTTATTATCATTAAGTGCCTCAACGGCTTCCGAATAATAGTATATCTCCTGTCCCGCATATATTTCCATATCCGGAAAATTATCCCTGATAACCGGTGTGATACTCTCTATAGCAGCATCGATCTTACTCTGTTCAACCATCATCCTGCCTATATGATAATGCGGTGTTGCTATTATCAGTCTCACACCTTCATCATATGCTATCTTAAGCATGGAAATCGTCTGCTCCATGCTTCTTGAGCCATCATCAAGTCCCGGAAGAATATGACAATGCATATCCGCGATGTGTATCATTTTATTCATATCATAGACCATCCTTAAAAATACACGACTAGTATACACTCTTTCGCTGTCAAAAGCAATATCAATATATCCCATTTTCAGACAGCGGGCGGCGTGCGGTCTTATTCTACCTGTCTGCAATCTGTTTACCGGTATGGTCGATCTTATAATTATCTGTTATGATAAGTTCCGATATCGGTACTATCGTATATCCCTGTTCCATCAGGCCGACGATAACGCGTTCAAGCGCATCTTTGGTGTATCTGGCACCATTATGCATAAGTATTATCGCCCCGTTATCCAGATTTTTATGATTCAGCACGGTACTTACAATATTATCGGCGCCGTAATCTTTCCAGTCCAGACTGTCCACCGACCATTGTATCGTATAATAACCACAGCTTTCGGCCGACTTAATAAGATTATCATTATAATCGCCATACGGCGGCCTGAACAGACACATATTATAACCCGTAAGTTCTTCTACCTTCTTATGCGGACCCATCAGTTCTTCGATGCATTCCCCGCCATCCAGCCTGCTCATCTGTTTATGATTTTCACTGTGGTTTCCCAGGTCATGGCCTGCGGCAAGAATTGCCTTCACATCATCCGGGTAACTTTCTATCCATCCTCCCGTCATAAAAAAAGTAACATGTACATCATATGCCGCCAGTATATCAAGCAATGTTTGTGTATCTTCATTGCCCCACGGTAGCAGTAACTTGCGGAAAGTAACAAAAGGCAAGTAAATACAAGAAGAAAGGCAACCGCTATCCCTTATTATATCAACAACTAAATAGAGCATAGAAAAATAAGACGTTCAAACATGAGCGTCTATTTTTTTACCCAAATTTCAGACGAAAGGGGCTGATAACGTGGCAGTATTCCGAGTGGAAAAAAACAGGAACTACACCGTTATGTCAAACCACCACCTACGCAATGCTGACCTGTCCCTAAAATCAAAGGGACTGCTTTCACAAATGCTATCGTTGCCCGAAGAATGGGACTATACCCTAAAGGGACTTTCCCAAATCAACCGTGAGGGCATAGACGCTATCCGGGAAGCAATACGGGAACTGGAACGGGCGGGATATGTGACCCGTACAAGGGTACGGAACGAAAAAGGACAGTTGGGGGCGGCTGATTATGTGATACATGAATTTCCAGTACCGCCTAAACCTATATTGGAAAATCCAACATTGGATAAGCCTATATCGGAAAATCCAACATTGGAAAACCCTATGCAGGAAAATCCAACGCAATTAAATAAAGAACTATTAAGTAAAGAATTATCAAATACGGATTTATTAAATACCCATTCCATTCCTATCCTTTCCACTCCCTTAACAGAGGGAACGGCTACGCCGCAGAAACGGAAAGGAAACGATTACACCAACATGGACGCAGTACGGGCTTATGAGGAAGTCATAAAGGACAATATCGAATACCGCTATCTGATACAGGACAGCAACATTGACAAAGGTATGCTTGACGAGATTGTTTCCCTCATGCTTGAAACCGTATGCACCCGCCGCAAAGTGATACGCATTGCCGGGGACGACTACCCCGCAGAGCTTGTGAAGTCTAAATTTATGAAATTAAACAGCAGCCATATCCAGTTTGTGATTGACTGTATGCACCAAAACACCACCAAGATACGCAACATCAAGAAGTATCTGCTTGCGGTTCTTTTTAACGCACCAAACACCATTGACAGCTATTATACCGCCCTTGTCGCTCACGATATGGCACAGGGCGTATTTTTATCGCAGGAACAGGAGGACGACAGCTTATGAAACAGGGAGCTTTGATTTATGACAAGGAAAGCGGACGTTATGACATTCGCTTTGGACTGGACGACTACAACGGCGGCTTGCATTGCGGCGAATGTTTTGACGTATTCGCAGGCGGCAAATGGAAGCCGACACGCATTGAAATGAGTACCGGGCAGGAATGGTATCTTGTGGGTATCAAGACGGACGTACTGGACGGCTTGCGTGTGCGGGTACATAACAGATAACCGGGCGGCTGCCCTGCACTACCCCAAGAAAGGAGGAATGACAGCCCATGCAGGAACAGATCAACGAAAAGACCGTTGCATTGTCAATCAAGACAGCGAAGCTGACCGCCGAAGTCTTACAAAAGGCAATCAGAAAAATGTTATCCGCTAAGAAAAACAAAGCACCAAAAATATACAAAGGCAAGCAGACCCTAAAGCACCTTATGAAGCAGAACACGGGCGTTTCCAGTATGGAAATTACGGACGCTAACATAAAGGCGTTTGAACCCATTGCCAAGAAATACGGGCTTGATTACAGCCTAAAGAAAGTCAAGGGCGAAGAACCGCCCCGGTATCTTGTCTTTTTCAAGGGGCGGGACGTAGACGTTATGACGGAAGCCTTTAAGGAGTTTGCCGCCAAGCAGTTAGCCAAAGAGAAAAAGCCGTCCATACGCAAAATGTTAGCCGCTTTCCGGGAAAAGGCAAAGCAGATGAACCAAAGCAGGCAGAAAGAGAAAAACAAGGACAGGGGGCGGGAAAGATGAAACCAAACATCAAAAAGCTGCTTATCCTCAATGCGCCGTATCTGCTCTTTGTATGGCTCTTTATGAAAGCAGGCGAAGCGTTCCGGCTCTCTCCGGGGGCTGACCTCTCCGGGAAGCTGTTACACATCATGGAGGGCGTGACCGCAGCCTTTGAAAGCCCCCTGCCAAGCCTTAACGGGCAGGATTTTGTGATAGGCATTGCCGGGGCGGTTATCCTGCGGATCGCCGTCTACATGAAAGGCAAAAACGCCAAGAAGTACCGCAAGGGCGTTGAGTACGGCTCTGCAAGGTGGGGGAACGCAAAGGACATTGAACCCTACGTTGACCCGGACTTTTACAACAACGTCCTGCTGACACAGACAGAACGCCTTACCATGAACAGCCGACCCAAAAGCCCCAAGTACGCAAGGAATAAAAACGTGTTAGTCATAGGCGGTTCGGGCAGCGGCAAGACCCGCTTTTTCGTCAAGCCGAACCTCATGCAAATGCACAGTTCCTATTGCGTGACCGACCCAAAAGGCACAATCCTCATAGAGTGCGGGAAGCTCTTAGACAGGGGCGGCTATAAGATAAAAGTGCTTAACACAATCAATTTCAAAAAGAGTATGCACTACAACCCCTTTGCGTACCTGCACAGCGAGAAAGACATATTAAAACTTGTCAACACAATCATGGTAAACACCAAAGGCGAGGGCGAAAAGTCGTCCGAAGATTTTTGGACGAAAGCCGAAAAGCTCTACTATACCGCACTGATCGGCTATATCTACTACGAAGCCCCGGAGGAAGAAAAGAACTTCACAACCTTACTTGACATGATAAACGCAAGCGAAGCAAGGGAGGACGACGAGGACTTTAAGAACCCGGTAGACCTCATGTTTGACCGACTGGAAGAAAAAGACCCGGAACACTTTGCCGTAAAGCAGTATAAAAAATACAAACTTGCGGCGGGCAAAACGGCTAAATCTATCTTGATTTCATGCGGCGCACGTTTAGCACCCTTTGACATTAAAGAGCTGCGGGAGCTTATGGAAACAGACGATTTGGAGCTTGACACGTTGGGGGACAGGAAAACCGCCCTCTTTGTCATTATCTCCGACACGGACGACACATTCAATTTCATTGTCGCCATGATGTATACGCAGCTTTTTAACCTCTTATGTGATAAGGCAGATGATGTGTACGGCGGCAGGCTTCCCGTACACGTCCGCTGCCTGCTTGACGAAGTAGCAAATATCGGGCAGATACCCAAACTGGAAAAGCTGATTGCCACCATACGAAGCCGGGAAATATCCGCCTGCCTTATCTTGCAGGCACAGAGCCAGTTAAAAGCCATATACAAGGATAACGCCGACACGATTGTAGGGAATTGCGACACGACCCTTTTCTTAGGCGGCAAGGAGAAAACCACGCTCAAAGAAATGTCGGAGCTTTTGGGGAAAGAAACCATAGATTTATACAATACATCAGAAAACCGGGGACGGGAAAAGACCTACGGCTTGAACTATCAGAAATTAGGCAAGGAGCTTATGACACAGGACGAAATTTCCGTCATGGACGGCGGCAAATGTATCTTGCAGGTAAGGGGCACACGCCCCTTTTTCAGTGACAAGTTCGACATTACCAAGCACCCAAGATATAAGTTTTTATCCGACTTTGACAAGAAGAATGAATTTGACATTGAAAAGTACCTAAAACGCCGCCCGGAAACAGTAAAGCCGGACGAACCCTTTGACCTCTACGAGATTGACGGGGACGACCTGTAAGGGCGCAGGGCAAAGGCGCATTATGGAAATGTGCATAACAGGCTATTGCGTCATGGATAACACCATTCACAGCACATGGAAAAGCCAAAGTGCGGCTTTCCCACGTCCTGCAAACAGTGTTACCCACAACGCAAAAGTGCAAGCCAGTTATACACAGTTCCACAATGCCGGACGGCTACGGCAAAAAGCGCACCCCCTCTTTCTTTCATTCATAAGGGCATAAAGCCTTAAAGGAGGTAATCATCATCAGAAACGTAAACACCGGGTACATGGTTCGTGCGCCCACAAGGGGACGCACCACCCCTTTACAACTGAATACCACCACGCCGCAGCACCTACGCAGCGTGGGGACAGCCGCCAGTACAGGGCGGCTTTTTTCATACCCAAAAACTAACAAAATAAATTTTTCCAAGCCGCACAGCGGCAGAAAGTGAGGACTATATGGCATTTTTTAATTCCGCAATCACAGTATTACAGACACTTGTTATCGCATTGGGCGCAGGATTGGGCGTATGGGGCGTAATCAATCTGTTAGAGGGTTACGGCAACGACAACCCCGGCGCAAAATCACAGGGCATGAAACAGCTTATGGCAGGCGGCGGCGTTGCCCTTATCGGCACGACCTTAATCCCGCTGCTTTCCGGCTTGTTCGGTTAATCCGGGGAGGTAGCCGCTTATGGAGAGCATATTTGAAGCCATTAACGAATGGCTAAAGGAGCTTTTAATCGGGGCGATTAACGGAAACCTGTCAAATATGTTCGGGGACGTGAACGAGAAAGTAGGCACGATAGCGGCGCAGGCAGGGCAGACCCCGCAGGGGTGGAATGGCGGCGTGTTCAACATGATACAGAACCTTTCACAGACCGTCATTCTCCCCATTGCAGGGCTTGTCATAACCTATGTGCTATGCGTGGAGCTGATCGGCATGATAACGGACAAGAACAGCCTGCATGATATAGACACGTTCATGTTTTTCAAATATGTGTTCAAAGCGTGGGTAGCCGTCTACCTTGTTACCCACGTCTTTGACATTACTATGGCGGTCTTTGACGTGGGGCAGCATTTAGTCAATAATGCGGCGGGCGTGATAAGCTTCGACACCGCTATTGACGTGGAAAGCACCCTTGCCACAATGACCGCCAACATGGAAACAATGGAAGTCCCCGAACTGCTTTTGCTTGTAATGGAAACTGCCGCAGTCAGTATGTGCATGAAGATTATGTCCGTGCTGATTACGGTTATCCTCTACGGCAGAATGATTGAGATATATCTGACCTGCTCCGTTGCCCCTATCCCCTTTGCCACCATGACGAACCGGGAATGGGGAAGCATTGGGAACAACTACCTAAAAGGCTTGTTCGCATTGGGCGTACAGGGCTTTTTCATCATGGTATGCGTGGGGATTTACGCCGTGCTTGTGAATGAAATGGTTATCGCTTCCAACCTGCACAGTGCCATTTTCAGCATAGCAGCCTACACCGTGATACTCTGCTTCTCCCTCTTTAAGACGGGAAGCCTTGCAAAGAGCATTTTCCACGCACATTAGATTTCAGACCGCCCAAGCGGGCAGAAAGGAGGTTATAAATGGCATACGTCACAGTACCAAAAGACCTTACAAAAGTAAAGAGCAAAGTAGCGTTAAACCTTACCAAGCGGCAGCTTGTGTGTTTTGGTGCAGCGACGGTTGTGGGCGTCCCGCTTTTCTTTCTCATTAAGGGCAGCGTCCCGCAGACCGCAGCGACCTTTATCATGGTGCTTGTCATGCTCCCGTTTTTCATGTTCGCCATGTACGAGAAGCACGGGCAGCCCCTTGAAACCATTTTAGGGAACATCATTACGGTGTTTTTCCTCACGCCAAAGGAACGACCGTACAGGACGGAAAACTATTACGCCGTCTTAGAAAAGCAACGGAAACTGAAAAAGGAGGTAACAGCCATTGCGAAAAAAAGCTATCAAAGACAGACCGCAGGAACAGCGTACAAAGGAAAAAATCAGACTGACACGGGCAGAAAAAAAGCAGATAGCCGCCCTCATGCGAAAGGCAAAGGGGGACGGCAAAAAACACACCGCACAGCAGACAATCCCCTATGAAACCATGTACCCGGACGGGATATGTAAATTACGGGACAATCTTTTCTCAAAGAGCATTGAGTTTTCCGACATCAACTATCAGCTTGCACAGCCGGACGACAAGACAGCCACCTTTGAAGCCCTCTGCGACTTCTACAACTCACTTGACAGCTCCGTTGGCTTGCAGCTTACCTTTGTGAACCGTGTCGCCGGGCAGGGGGACTTTGCAAAAAGCATAGACATACCGCCGCAGCAGGACGGTTTTGATGATGTGCGGGAGGAATACGCCGCCATGTTAAAAGAGCAGCTTGCAAAGGGCAACAACGGGCTTGTGAAGCGCAAATACCTCACGTTCACACTGGAAGCCGACAGCCTTAAAAATGCGAAGTCCCGCCTTAACCGACTGGAAACGGACATATTGAACCACTTAAAAATCTTAGGGGCGGCAAACAAGCCCCTTGACGGGAAAGAGCGGCTTGAAGTGCTGCACGGCATTTTCCACCCGGACGGGGACAGGAATTTCATGTTCAACTGGAAATGGCTTGTACCGTCCGGGCTTTCCACGAAAGACTTCATTGCGCCGCCCTCATTTGCCTTTAGGAATGGGCGAATGTTCGGCATGGGGGACAAGACCGGGGCGGTATCGTTCTTACAGATACTTGCGCCGGAACTCAATGACCGCCTGCTTGCCGACCTCTTGAACGTGGACGGGCATTTATTAGTCAACCTGCATATCCGCAGTATCGACCAGAGCGAAGCCATAAAGACCATAAAGCGCAAGATAACCGACCTTGACGCAATGAAGATAGCCGAGCAAAAAAAGGCGGTACGCAGCGGCTACGATATGGATATAATACCGTCCGACCTTGCCACCTACGGCGGGGACGCTAAAGACCTGCTGCGGGACTTGCAGAGCCGCAACGAGCGAATGTTTTTACTGACTTTCCTTGTGGTAAACCTTGCCAACAACAGACAGCAGCTTGAAAATCAGATATTCCAAACGGCGGGCGTGGCGCAGAAAGCGAACTGCTCCCTTGTGCGCCTTGACTATCAGCAGGAAGCCGGGCTTATGTCGTCCCTGCCTTTGGGACTGAACGAAATACCCATACAGCGGGGGCTTACCACAAGCAGCACGGCTATTTTCGTGCCGTTTACCACGCAGGAGCTTTTTCAGAACGGGGAAGCCCTCTACTACGGCTTAAATGCACTTTCAAGCAACATGATACTTGCCGACCGCAAGAAGCTCAAAAACCCTAACGGCTTGATTTTGGGAACGCCGGGAAGCGGCAAGAGCTTTTCCGCAAAGCGTGAGATCACAAACGTATTCCTTGTTGCGGACAAAAAGGACTGTATTCTGATATGCGACCCCGAAGCAGAGTACGCACCGCTTGTCAACCGTTTAGGCGGGCAGGTTGTGAAAATCTCCCCCACAAGCAAAGACTTTGTGAACCCTATGGACTTGAACCTCAATTATTCCGAGGACGAAAGCCCCCTGTCACTGAAAAGCGACTTTATCCTCTCCCTTTGTGAGCTTGTCGTTGGCGGCAAAAGCGGCTTAGAGCCTATCGAAAAGACCGTCATTGACCGAGCCGTGCGGGAGGTTTACCGTGAGTACCTTGCCGACCCCGACCTGGCGAAAATGCCGGTACTGGAAGATTTATACAACGCACTAAAGAAGCAGCCGGAAGCGGAAGCCGCACGGGTAGCCGCAGCACTGGAATTATATGTGCATGGAAGCCTTAACGTGTTCAACCACCGCACCAACATTGACATACATAACCGCCTTGTCTGCTTTGACATTAAGGAATTGGGAAAGCAGCTCAAAAAGTTAGGTATGCTCATCATACAAGACCAAGTTTGGGGGCGTGTGACGGAAAACCGGGAGCTTCACGCTAACACATGGTTCTATTGTGATGAATTTCACTTGTTACTGAAAGAGGAACAGACGGCAGCCTACTCCGTGGAGATTTGGAAGCGTTTCAGAAAATGGGGCGGCATACCCACGGGCATTACACAGAACGTCAAAGACCTGCTTGCAAGCCGGGAAATCGAGAATATCTTTGAGAACTCCGATTTTATCTATATGCTGAACCAAGCGGGCGGGGACAGGCAGATTTTGGCGAAGCAGTTAGGCATTTCCAACAAGCAGCTTTCCTATGTGACCCACTCCGAAGCCGGGCAGGGGCTTATCTTCTACGGCAACGTGATACTGCCCTTTGTAGACCGTTTCCCGACCGACACCGAGCTTTACCGCATAATGACGACCCGCCCGGAGGAACTTGCCAATGGATAAGAAAACCGCCCTTACCGTACAAAGGACTGACCCGGAAACGGCGGTTGCGTTTATCAGAAGATACCACTATTCAAAAGTGCTGCCCCGCCTTACCCGCCATTACTTAGGCATTTACCGGGGCGGGCAGCTTTCCGGCGTTGTCCTCTTAGGTTGGGGGACGCAGCCTTTACAGACGATAAGAAAGATTTTCCCGGCGCATGACCTTACAACAGCGTCCTATCTTGAAATCGGGAAGATGTGCTTTCTCCCGGAAATGAACCACACCGGGTATTTCGGCAGCCTTGCGCTCTCCGCACTCATAAAGTGGGTACGGGACAACACGGGCTGCCTTTTCCTTTACACCCTTGCGGACGGCATTATGGGGAAATGCGGGTATGTGTACCAAGCGGCGAATTTCCGTTACTTAGGCAATTTCACAACGAGCGTTTACCGGGACAGTGCAACCGGGGAAAAGATACACCCCCGGAGTGCCGGGCAGCTTTTAGCAGAAAACGCAGCGTTGGAGGGCGTTGCAAAAAAGAACTGGCTGACCCATGACTTCTGTACCGCAAAGGGGATTGAGAAGATCAACGGGCGAATGTTCCGCTACATCTTTCCGCTGACCGGGGAAGCAAAGAAAACCTTGAACAGCTACCCGCAGTATAACGCCATGCCCTACCCCAAAGACAGGGATTTATATTTTGCCGTCCGTACAGGGCAAAGGCAGTACAGGCAGATACCGCCGCCCCTCTTTGACCGGGACGTGTGCCGCTACAACCCGCAGAAATACGGGCAGGCAGAAAGGAGGTAACAGGGCTTGCAGGAATTTAAGGCAACGGCAAAGACCACGCAGAAAATGACCCGTGACGGCGTTGTGGAAACCAACCAAGCCACCGGGGAGCAGACCAAAAAGAGCCAAAGGGAAACAGACGATTTTTCCGGGGACACAGCGGAAAACATGACCGGGAAAGCCCTAAACCGTGCCGCCGCCGAAAGGCAGCACCACAAGGCTAAAAAACGCAGGAAAAAGGCGGATAAAGCCGCAAAAAAAGCACAGGAAGCCACGGGGAAACAGACAACCCGCCTGCAATTTTCCGAAGCGGAGCGCAGCGACCCGGAGCTTGCAAAGTATGTGAAGAAATCCGAGAAAGCCGCTGACCGACTGGAAGCGGCAAGGGATAAGATACCCAAGCAGAAACGCATTAAGGCGGCGAGGGAATTTGACGAAGCCACCGGGCGGGCAAAGACCCGCCTTTATTTTGAAAAGACCGACAAGCCGCCAAACGGGAAGCTGCACCACAACCCGGCTGACCGCCCCGTGCGTGAGATCAGGAACTATGTGCATGGGAAAGTAAGCGAGGTTGAGAAAGACAATTCCGGCGTTGAGGGGGCGCACAAGTCGGAAAAGGTTGCGGAACGGGCAGGCGGTTACGCAAGCCGGAAGCTGAAAGAGGGCTACCGCAGCCACAAGCTAAAGCCCTACCGAATAGCCGCCAAAGCGGAAGCAGCGTCACAGAAAGCAGATACAAACTATCTCTACCACAAGACGCTAAAGGAGAACCCGGAGCTTGCGAGCAATCCCCTCTCCCGTTTCCACCAAAAACAGCAGATTAAAAAGCAGTACGCAAAGGATTTACGGGCGGCGCAGAAAGCCGGGGCGACAGCCGGAAAGACCGCAGGCGCAGCCAAGAACACCCGGAAAGCGGCACAGAAAGCCGGGGAAGCCACGAAAAAGACAACGGACTTTATCGCCCGCCACTGGAAAGCGATACTGACCGTGGGCGTGTTCCTGCTCCTTATCGTGATGATATTTACCGGGCTATCTTCCTGCGCCGCCGTGATACAGGGCGGCGTTACCTCTATCGTTGGCACTTCCTACACCGCCGAGGACGAAGCAATCCGGGAAGTGGAAGCCGACTACAAGGAACTGGAAAGCGAACTGCGGGAGGAAATCGCAGACATAGAAACGGACTACCCGGACTATGACGAATACCAGTACCATTTGGACGAAATCGGGCATAACCCCTTTGCGCTTGCGTCCTTTCTGACAGCCAAGCTCTACGATTATACGAGGGAGGAAGCCCAAGCGGAAATACAGGCATTGTTTGAAAAGCAGTACACCCTTACCCTGCGGGAAGAAATACAGACACGCTACCGCACGGAAACCACCACCGACCCGGAAACCGGGGAAACCACCACCGAGGAAATCCCCTACGACTATTACATTCTCCATGTGACGCTGACAAACAAAAACATGGAAACCCTTGCCGGGGAACTCCTTACCCCGGAGCAGAAAGAAATGTTTGACATCTACATGGAAACCAAAGGCAACAAGCCGGACGTGTTCGGGGAGGACTACGCCACAGGAACACCGGGCAGCGGGGAATACACGGACTACGAGATACCCCCGGAAGCCCTCTCTGATGAACGCTTTGCCGCCATGATTGCGGAAGCGGAGAAATACTTAGGCTACCCTTACGTTTGGGGCGGCAGCTCCCCGTCAACGTCCTTTGACTGTTCGGGCTTTGTGTGTTGGGTAATCAACCATTCCGGCGTTGGGAGTGTCGGCAGGACAACGGCGCAGGGGATTTTTAATCACACCACGCCAATCGCACCAAGCGAAGCCAAGCCGGGGGACATTATCTTTTTCACGGGGACGTATGACAGCGGATCGGCGGTCAGTCATGTAGGGATTTATGCAGGAAACGGCATGATGATACATTGCGGCAACCCCATTTCCTACGCTTCCGTCAACACCCCTTACTGGCAGTCGCACTTTTATTCTTACGGCAGACTTCCGTAACAAATCAATTCAGACTGGAGGAATTATTTTTATGATGAAACTGGAACGTATCATTGCGGAGATCGACAAGACCAAAGACGCAATCTCCAAACAGCAGGCAAGACTTAGGGAACTGGAAGCACAGAAAACCGAAGCTGAAAACCTGCAAATCGTACAAATGGTTAGGGCGTTACGCATGACCCCGGCAGAGCTTTCCACCTTTTTACAGGGCAAGCCGGACAACGCCCCGACAGCAGCCACAGCAACAGCAAACAGCACCCTTTTTTCAAGACAGGAGGACACCGAGAATGAGTAAAAAAATCTTACATACCTTTACCGCACTTGCCGCCGCCCTTATCCTTACGGGCGGCTTTTCCATGACCGCCTACGCAGGCGGCGGGGAGGAATACGAAGTTACCGAACCCACGCCCGAACCGAAGCCGGAGGAAACCACCGAGCCGAGCGACCCCTTAACCCCGGAGGGGAACGCTACCCTTGTTGATGATATTTGGGGAGAGAACAAGCAGCTTATCACCGTAACCACCAAGAACGGCAATTATTTTTATATCCTTATCGACCGTGCCGCCGAGGGGGAAAACACCGTGCATTTCCTCAACATGGTTGACGAAGCCGACCTTATGGCACTGATTGAGGACGGGGAGAAAGAGGAAACAACGGTAATGCCGCAGACCTGCACCTGCAAGGAGAAATGCGAATCCGGGGCGGTCAACGAGGGCTGCCCCGTGTGCCTTAACAACCGTAATTCCTGCACCGGGACAGAGAAAGAAAGCGAGCCGGAAACCGAAGCCGAGCCGGAGAAGCCAAAGAATGACAAAGGCACAAAAAGCCTGCTCCTGCTCTTTCTGCTGACGCTCCTTGCAGGCGGCGGGGCGTTCTATTATTTCAAGTACATCAAGCCAAAGGGCAGCCCGGATTTTTCCGATTTTGACTTTGACGAGGACGGGGACGAGGACGAAGAAAGCGGCTATGAGGACGACACCGACTATGACGGCTACGGGGACGACACGGAGGACGCAGACGACACCGAAGCGGACGAGGAAACGGACTACGGGGACGACACCGAAAGCGAAGAAACGGGGCTTGATGATGATACGGAGGGCGGCTTATGACGTGGTTCACTGACAGCCCTTTTGAAAGAATGATGACACAGAAACCGGGACACGGGCGGCATGGGGACGACACGCCGCCCGTCCCCCGTTCCCCGGCATGTACTGGCTGCCCTTATTACAAGGGGCTATCCCCTTGTATCGGGTACTGTATCAAAAAAATAATAAAGAAATCCAAATAGACTAATATATGCAATTATGATAAAATTCTAAGCAGAAAGGGAGTGCTGCTTTATGGAAAAGAAAACACTATTTGAAATTCCTATTTACTCTATGAGTGAAAAAGAATTTAACAAGCGTTGGAAAAAAAGAAAAGATTTTCTGTATGATATGTTTATAAATGGTGGAAATTCTGAAAGTGACGCTAAATTTTTTGTGTCACAAAGTTGTTTTCCAGAATGTTTATGGAAATACAATCAGATAGTCGGCTTTATACGAATATCTGTATCAAAACATGATGTATGGTTTGATATATACCGTTCCTTAGATAACATTTACTACGCCAAAAGCAAATATAAACATTTTATACAAGACATACACGCAAATGGAACTCACTTTTATGTTTCCAATCCAACAGACGAATACATAAAACAAAATATCCGTGAGTGGTTAGCGGGCATTGAAAAAAGCCATTTAGAAAAAAGATTTTACGTTGACTATTCCACTTTTGATAATATTTTTGAATATGTGGATATAGCGCAGATAATGAAATCTATGTAACTACTATAATTTACTTTGAAAGGGAAAAATCATGGATAGCAAAATGGAACTTTTCACAAAAACTGATACTACGCTTGTATATATTGCTTCCGCTGAATTTGCAAAAGAAATTACAAGCAACCAACAACAATATGACTTTGATATTTACATTCATGTTGGGCGTGATAAAGGGAGCGTATCTGTTTATGGCGATAATGACATAAAGAATGTCATTCTTATTGATATGAAAACCCGTGAACACATCTTGAAACTTGCCGAGAAAGACAGGTAACTTTTTATTAGTATCAAAATATCAATTCACTTTGAGCAATCTAAAACGGTTGCTCTTTTTTGTGCCAAAAAGGAGGAAATCTATATGCAGTTGGTAATCGCAGAAAAACCGAGCGTGGCAATGTCAATCGCCGCCGTGATCGGCGCAGACGAAAGAAAGGACGGCTACATGGAGGGCGCAGGCTATCTTGTTAGTTGGTGCGTGGGACACCTTGCGGGACTGGCAGACGCTACCCACTACGGGGACTATAAAAAATGGCGTTATGAGGACTTACCAATCCTGCCCCAGACGTGGGAAACCGTCATATCCCCGGATAAGGAAGAACAGTTTGAAACCTTAAAGAACCTCATGCACAGGACGGACGTGGAAGCCCTCATTTGCGCCACGGACGCAGGGCGTGAGGGGGAACTGATTTTCCGCTTTGTCTATGAGAAAGCCGGGTGTGAAAAGCCGTTCTACCGCCTATGGATAAGCAGCATGGAGGAAAGCGCAATCAGAAAAGGCTTTGAGGACTTGCGGGACGGACACGACTACGACCCGCTGTACCATTCCGCACTATGCCGGGCAAAGGCTGACTGGCTAATCGGTATCAATGCGACCCGCCTTTTCTCCGTCCTCTACAACCACACCTTGAACGTGGGGCGGGTACAGACACCGACCCTCTCCCTGCTTGTGGAACGGGACAACGCCATACAGAATTTTGAAAAGAAAAAATATTATGTGGTGCATATCGGGGACGGCACGTTTGAAGCGGCAAGCCCGCCCTACACTCAAAAGGACGAAGCCGAAAAACTCCGCAGGGATTGTGACGGGGAAACGGCAGTATGCACTTCCCTTATCCGGGAGGAAAAGACCGAGAACCCGCCCCGCCTTTACGACCTCACGACCTTGCAGCGGGAAGCAAACAGGCTTTACGGCTACACCGCCAAGCAGACCCTTGACTACACCCAATCACTTTATGAGAAAAAGCTATGCACCTACCCCCGGACAGACAGCCAATATCTCACAGACGATATGCTCCCCACCGCTGAAAATATCGTGTCCGGGCTTTTCGGCACACTGGACTTTGCAAAGGGCGTTGACCTCTCCCCGGACTACTCCCGCATTTTGAACAGCAGGAAAGTGTCCGACCACCACGCCATTATCCCCACCGCAGAAGCGATAAGGACGGACAAAGGCAGCCTGCCCGAAAGCGAAAGGAATATCCTGCTCTTACTCTCCATGAAACTGTTGTCCGCAACGGCGCAGCCCTACCGATACGAAGCCGTGACCGCTTCCTTTGACTGCGGCGGCATAACCTTTACGGCAAAAGGAAAGACAGTAAAATGCGAGGGCTTTAAGGAACTGGAACGCCGCTTCCGTGCCACCTTGAAAACCAAGCCGGAGGACGGGAAATCCCCGAAAGAAAACCCGCTGCCGGAACTGTCCGAGGGACAGGAAATCACGGCAAAGGCAGCCATGACGGAGCATGACACAACGCCCCCGAAAGCCTATACCGAAGATACCCTGTTGTCGGCTATGGAACGAGCAGGAAGCGGGGACATTTCCGAGGACGCAGAGCGCAAAGGCTTAGGCACTCCCGCCACCCGTGCGGCGGTACTGGAAAAACTTGTGCAGGCGGGCTTTGTGGAGAGAAAGAAAAAGCAGCTTATCCCCACCAAAGACGGCAAGAACCTTGTCGCCGTCCTGCCCGACATTCTCACAAGCCCGAAGCTGACCGCCGAATGGGAAAACGCACTGACGGAGATTGCCAAAGGGGACGCCGACCCGGACAGCTTCATGCAGGACATTGAAGCAATGGCGGCGGGGCTTGTCAAGGAGTATGCCGCCGTCCCGGAGGAAAAGAAAAAGCTGTTTGCCCCGGAGCGAAAGGAAATCGGCAAGTGTCCCCGCTGCGGCTCTCCCGTCTATGAGGGGAAGAAGAATTTTTATTGCAGCAACAAGGATTGTGCGTTTTCCATGTGGAAGAATGACCGCTTTTTCACAGGCAAGAAAAAGGAGCTGACCGCCAACCTTGCCGCCGCCCTGCTTAGTAAAGGCAGGGTAAGCATGAAAGGCTTGTATTCCGAGAAAACGGGCAAGACCTATGACGCTGACGTGCTGCTTGCAGACACAGGAGAAAAGTATGTGAATTATAAGATTGAGCTGAAAAAGACCAAGAAGCCAAAACCCAAGAAGTAACCCACAGAAGAATAGCAAGCATAGGGATTGAGTACCCAATCCCGTAAATTCCCACTTTCCCGCCCTGCGGGACTTGTGGGAATTTTGCTTGTTGGGAAATGTCCCAAACCCTCTTAAAAAACAAAAAAACTGAAAGGAGCTTTGCTTATGAAAGATGATTTTTCCGTGCTGATACAGAACCGCACCGAGTTTGAAAAAGGCAACCCGGCGGGCGTGTTCCTCTCCCTGCCCGCCACAAAAGAAGAACTCCACGAAGCCATGAAAGCACTGAACATTACCGCCGACAACCCGCATGATTTTTTCTTGAACGGCTATTCCACGGACGAGAAAAGGCGCATTGACATACCCTTTGACTGGATAAGGGACGGCGACCTTGACAAGATAAATTTCCTTGCCGCACGGCTTGAAGAAATGACAACAGAGCAGCTTGAAAAACTGGACGCTGTTATGCACAGCGATTTCAAGCCGGAAAGCCTTGACGGGCTGATAAACCACACCTACAATTCCGATTTTTATTCCTATGTTCCGGGCATTTTGAGCTATAAGGAATTAGGCGACTATTTCCTCAATGACAGCGGCAAAGTGCAAATGCCGGAGCAATGGAAAGCCGGGATTGACAAGGAGGATTTCGGCTTTAACGCCGCACTCCATGAGAACGGCAAGCTGACTGATTACGGCTATATCGCAAGGAGCGGGACGGACTGGAAAGACCTCTACACCGGGCAGGAAACGCCGGAGCAGTATCACATCATGGGCTACCCCGAAGCGGAACGCACCGCCCCGGAAAATGACGAAAAGGAAGCCGTCCCGGTTGACATTGTCGCCGCCAACCCCATACGCCCCATTGAATTAACGGCGCAGAAACCCGCCGAGAAGATAAAAGAGATCACTGACAGACTGGAACAGGGCATACAGGATTTATTCGACAGCGACCGCTTCAAAGAGTATTTACGGGTAATGTCAAAATTCCATGATTACAGTTTTAACAACACCCTCTTGATTGCCATGCAGAAGCCGGACGCAACCTTAGTAGCGGGCTATACCTCATGGAAAAAAGATTACGGGCGGCAGGTGGTAAGCCACGCAAAAAGTATCAAAGTGCTTGCGCCGTCCCCGTACAAAATCAAAAAGGAAGTTGACAAAATCGACCCCAAGACCCAAAAGCCCATGATTGGCAAAGACGGAAAGCCCGTCAAGGAGGAAACGGAAATAACCGTCCCGGCGTTCAAGGTTGTTTCCGTCTTTGACGTGTCGCAGACCGAGGGAAAGGAACTTCCCACAATCGGCGTTGACGAGCTGACCGGGGACGTGGAACAGTACGCCGATTTCTTCAAGGCAGTAGCACTGGCAAGCCCCGCCCCGGTAGGCTTTGAAAAGATAGAAAGCGGCGCAAAGGGCTACTACTCACAGGCAGAAAAACGCATTGCCATTAACGAGGGCATGAGCGAATTGCAGAACCTTAAAACGCTGATACATGAGATCGCACACGCCAAGCTGCACGACATTGATTTGAACGCCCCCGCAAAGGAGCAGGCAGACCGCCCCGACCGCCGCACCCGTGAGGTACAGGCGGAAAGCATTGCCTACGCCGTGTGCCAACACTATATGCTTGACACTTCCGATTATTCCTTTTCCTACGTTGCACAATGGAGCAGCGGGCGGGAACTGCCCGAACTGAAAGCGTCCCTTAAAACTATCCGTGACACCGCCGCAGGACTGATTGCTGATATAGATAAAAATTTTGCGGAGCTGACACAAAACAAGGAGCAGGCGCAGGAAGCACGGGCAGAAGAACCCACGCCGGAGGAAACAGAACAGCCGGAGCAGGACGCACCGCAGCAGGAAAAAGCGGACGCAGCCGAACCCACAAAAGACACCCCGAAAGCGGAAAAAGCAGCCACGGAAGAACCCACAAAAGAGGACGCACAGGCAGAGCAGCCCGAAGATAATTTCCCACCGCCCGACTCCAACGCAGAGCCGACCGTCACAATCATTTGGAGCGAACACAGCCGTTTCCATGACGGCGAAACCATGAGCCTTTCCGAAGCAAACGCCCTCATTGAAAATCTTGATAAAGCCACTGTTGCAGAGGACGGCTTTTATAAGACCAAGTTCCGCATTGACTTTGTAATGAACGGGCAGCCGGACAATTACATAGGACGGCAAGACTTAGGGGACGGGGACGGCACACTCACAGACCATATCGAGAAATACCATGCCTATTATGAGAATAATGCAGATTGGGACAACTACCTTTTACACAGCGGGGGAACGGAAGCACTGGAAGCGGACAAGGCACAGCGGGAAATGCTCTTGCATGAGTTTGTCCCCTATCTGAAACTGCACAATAACCTTTCCAACATGGAGCGGATCGCCACAAAAGCGTTGCAGGAAAACGGAAACATGACACCCACCGAAACCGCCTACCACACCGCCATGAAAGAATATGTTTCCAAGTGCCGGACTATGGTAAACAGCGGAGATTACAACCTGCCACCCGCCCCGCAGCTCAAAGACTTTGACACGGAGCTTGCCGACTACAAGGAACACGTCAAAGAGGAAATCGCACAGGAAGCAGCCGCCGCAGGAATGACCGTAGACGAATACGCCGCCAACGGTTACGAGCCATACGCCGCAGAGCTGCCCGACCCCTCTATCACTGTTTCCGATATGCAGGAATACGGCTACACATGGGACGGTATGCTGCCCCTAAAGGAAGAAGCCGCCCTGCACCTTTACGAAAAAGAGGATATGCAGATTTTCTTACTCCATGCGGACGGCAGCGAAAGCATACTTGACAGCCCGGAGGACATAAAAGCCCATGCGGAAAAAGGCGGGATTTTCGGCATACACAAGGAGGACTGGAACGCCCTCACAGAATACCGTGCCATGAAAGAGGAATTAGCGGCGGGTGCGCTGGAAAAAGAAATGCACCTGCTCTACGGGAAAGGGGACGCTTTCGGCATTTACCAATTAAAGGACGGGGCGGGTATGCGGGATTACCATTTCGAGCCTTACGACCGCCTGCAAGCGGCGGGGCTTTCCGTGGAAGCAACAAACTACGACCTTATCTATACCGCAGAGCTTACGCCGGGGACTTCCCTTGAAGATATTTATACCCGCTTCAATATCGACCACCCCAAAGATTTTAAGGGACACAGCCTTTCCGTGTCGGACATAGTGGTGCTTCATCAGAACGGGGAGAACACGGCGCATTATGTTGACAGTATCGGCTACCGGGAAGTGCCGGAGTTTTTACGGGAACAGACACAGCAGCTTACCCCGGACGAGCTGACGACCGGGGAACAGATCACTACACCGAGGGGGAGCTTTTCTGTAACCGCCATGAGCCGGGAGCAAATGGAAGCAGCCGGATATGGCTTTCATCATCAATCAGACAACGGAAAATATCTGATTATGGGGAACGGGACACGGGCTTTTGCCATTGCAGCAGAGCCGCCGGAAAACTACCTAAAGGCAGCCGAACAGACCACCGAGCAAAACGGCAACATGATTGACTGTATCATCAACAACACCCCTAACACGGACGCACTGGAAGCAAAGGCAAACGCCGGGGAGCAGATCTCACTTGCCGACCTTGCGGACGCAATACAGAAAGACCGGGAAGCTGCCAACGCAGAGCATGACACCGCCCGTATCACAGCCGCCGCAAAAACCCGCTATGAGGGCATGACAGCCCTCTACACTATGGACGACAAAATCTATATCGGGAAAAGCGAGAACTACGACAATAAGGGGCATTATGACAACAGCAACAATTCCCTGCTCTACGTTTCCGACTGCCACGCCGCCTTTACATTTCTTTCAAGTGAGGGCTGCACAGACACGCAGGAAGAAGCCCTAAACCGTGGCATATACACCAAAGAGGACTACGAAGAATTTTCACGGATAACGGACTTTTTATCGCAGGCAGGCTTTACGCCGGAAAAGGAATTTTTCTTTGCCGACAAGCCCTTTTCCCTGCATGACGACACGCCGGAGCAGACCGCCCCGGAAGCGAAAACCATTTATTACACAATCAATGAGGGGGCTGCCCACCGTGCAAATGACATGAACAGCTTTTCCGACTACAAGCCCGGCAGCGCAACCGCAGAATACCGCCAAATGGTAGACAAAGCCGTGGAGATCGGGGAACGGCAGAAAAAGCGTGTAGACCCCATGTATCACGAAAAGATTGACAGCCTTGTTGACACCTACGCCCGGAAACTTGCGGAGAACATGAACAGCAGTTTTTCCATTGAAGCCCGTGTACCCTCTATCCTCATTGCGGGCGGTTCAAATTTCCCGGTACGCAAGAAAGAGAAACAGAACGCCGCCCGTGACAGGAACATGGAGGACTGGAACGAGATACAGGGCTTGCTTGACAAGATACGCAGTACGGGCATGGGCGGTATCAGCGCAGACGCCCCGCAGGCAATACAGAAGTTAGAAGCAAAACTGGAAAAGCTGCAATCGGCGCAGGACACCATGAAAGCGGTAAACGCCTATTACAGAAAGCACAAGACGCTTGACGGCTGCCCCAACCTTTCCGCTGAACGTATCGAGAAAATGAAAGGGGAAATGTCGTCACAGTGGCACATAGAGGATAAGCCCTACCCCTCATGGGCTTTATCCAACAACAACGCAGAGATACGCCGGGTAAAGGGACGCATTGCGGAGCTGACAAGGAAGCAGGAAACCCCCTACGCCGGGTGGGAATTTGACGGCGGCACGGTGGAAGCCAACCGGGAGGACAACCGCCTGCAAATCTTCTTTGAGGAAAAGCCGGACGAAAAGACCCGTGAAACCTTAAAGGAAAACGGCTTCCGTTGGTCTCCCAAAGCCGGGGCGTGGCAAAGGCAGCTAAACGACAACGCTATTTATGTTGCTGACGGTTTATCCTGCATACGCCCCCTATCCGGGAAAAGCCCTACGGAGATACAGAAAGAAGCCCGCACAGCCGCCAAGACGGAGAAAAAGCCCTCTATCCGGGCGCAGCTTGCACAGGACAAGGAAGCATTGAAAGCCGCCCCAAAAAAGGCAGCGGAAAAGACCAAAAAGCAGGATTTAGAAAGGAGCTGAACCATGCAGAAATTTGAAAACGTGGATATATTAAAATCCCTCAAAGCAATCATGCAGACCCACACCGAACACTTCCAGTCTGATTTTGACATAGACATAAAGACCTTAAAGCAGGCGGCAAAAAGCCCGAACCCGGAGGATAAAAAATACTTATGGTTATGCCGCCCTGCCGGAACGTGGTGCTTGCGGGAGCGTGACACATTCATCAAGGACACACGGGAGCATAACACGTTCTGTTTCTACGCCGAGCAGACAAGGGATAAGATACTTACCTATGCCGTGGAGCTGACCGGGATTGAAAAAGGCAGGATAACGGGCAACCTCTACGAACTGGACTACCAAAAGCACTATGAACACGTCAAGAACGCTTCCGTAGACCACGGCGTTACCAAGCTGATCTACGAGAACGGGGAACGGACGCAGGAAGCCGAAAAACGCATTACCGGGAACGCTGACCCGGACTTAGGGAAATTCCTTTCCTTTGAGGAACAGCCCAAAGACCCCGCCACCCTGCAAGGCGTTCTACGGGACGAGAAGCACAGCAGAGATCACTTCCGCAGCGGCGACATAAAAGAACATATAGAAAAGCTGTCCGGCAAAGAGAAAAAGCCGTCTTTGCGGGCGCAGCTTGCACAGGACAAAAAGACCATAAACGCCGCCCCGAAAAAGCAGGCGGCAAAGACCAAAAACAAGGGATTGGAGGTATAAGCGCATGGGACAATTCAACTTTGAGGAAACTAACCTTATCTGCTGTTACAGAAAGAAAACAAGGGCTGATACGGTGGCGGCAATGACCGCCGCCCTGCCCTACATGGAAACGGAGATAAAAGAGCTTGCAGAGCGCACAGTGGAAAAGCTGAAGAAGCTGACCGAGGAAGAATTTGCCGGGCTTGTGTTCCTGCCTGCTGAAGATATGATACAATAAAAAAACGGGACATAGTGGTATAGCTGCTATGTCCCAGTTTTTTATTGCTTAAATTACACGTCCGTATTAAAATAGATACACTTGCAGAAAATAAATACTTAACATATTTCTCCCCACTATAATAATACCATACAAATTTTATGAATACAAGACTGTTTATATAAGCTGACGTATGCTAAACTAGCCTAGCAATGTTTCAGTATAAAATTTCTTTCGTTTTTAAGGAGGTCATAATTATTATGGGGAATAATCAGACAGAAAGAGCGTTTGAGGAAAAAAGATTAAAACAAACCATATCTTTAGCCGAGGAGCAATTAAAGCAAGCAAAGGAAGCAGCGGAAAAAAAGAAATCAGAAATTATTGAAGCAAAAAAAGATGTGCGTGAAAATACAGAACACGGCATTACATCGCTGTATACATCAGACGGTTTCGAGGCACTTGTTGAATTAAGCCAATATATCAATCCTGTTACAGACAAAATTATAGATTACGAAGAAGAAGAACATAAAATACTTCTGTTAGAAAAGATGATTAAATCGCCCTATTTTGCCCGAATTGATTTTAAATTTGATGATGAGGACGAATTTGAAAAAATATACATTGGACGTTCTTCTCTACGAAAAAACAGCTATCAAGAGATGTATGTTTATGATTGGAGATCGCCGATTGCCAGTATTTTCTATCGTTTTATGACAGGCGAAGCGTTTTATGACGCTCCATGTGGACGAGTAACAGGCGAACTCAATTTGAAACGCCAATATGAAATAAAAAACGGAAAACTGGAATATTTCTTTGATTCAGATGTTCAGATTGTTGATGAATTTTTAAGGCAATTACTGTCACAAAACACTACTGCTAAAATGAAAGCGATTGTTGAAACAATTCAGCATGAACAGGACGTGGTTATTAGAGATATGGAAAATGACCTGCTAATGGTACAGGGTGTAGCGGGAAGTGGAAAAACCTCTATTGCTCTCCACCGGGCTGCTTATCTTATGTATCAAGGTTTACAAACAAAGCTGTCCGCAAATAACATTATGATTATTTCCCCAAATTCTATATTCGAGCAATATATTTCAAATGTATTGCCCGAATTGGGAGAAGATAATGTTATTTCTTCCGTGTTTGAAGATATACTTAGTGCGTTATTAAATGGCAGGAAAATTCAGTCAAGAAATGATTTTTTAGAAAACCTGATTGTCAATTCAAAATACAAGGAAATTTCAAGAAATAGTATAGAATTTAAAACGTCAAGTTTTTTTAGGGAAATTTTAGACCAATTTCTCATTGATATACCCCGCCAGTGGATAGAATTTGAAGATGTTTATTATGAGGGAAAATGCGTTGTAAGCAGGCAAATTCTAAAAGATAAAATATTAGGAAGAACAGAAACACCATTAGGCATAAAATTAGAACAATTAGAAGATTATATTTTAGAACAAATATTTGGAACAGGAAAAGGGCGGGGGCATAAAGAAGAAAAAAATCTAATCAAGCAGGAAATACAGAAATTTATAAAAATTGACATTGTTGAATTATATAAAATATTATTTAGCAATGAAGCCTATTTTTATAGCCTGTTGCAAAATAGCAATCTGTCACAAGGCATAAAAAGTATATGGGAATATACTAGGGAAAATTTGGAAGCAGACAGATTGTATTATGATGACGCAATAGCAATCGCTTATTTGTATTTAAAAATATACGGAACAAATAAATATAAAAATATTAAGCAAGTAGTCATTGATGAAGCACAGGACTACTACCCTCTCCAATATGAAATATTTAATTTGCTATTTTCTAATGCCAAATTTACTATTTTAGGAGATATGAAACAGACTCTTGCCAAAAAAGAAGATATTTCTTTCTACGAACAAATTCAAAAAATATTGAACAAGAAAAAATCTTCTCTTATTATGTTGGATAAAAGTTTCCGTTGTACGAATGAAATTTTAAATTTTAGTTTAAAGTTCATTGAACAAAGTTCACAGATAAAAAGTTTTAATCGGAATGGCGATAGCCCGAAAGTATATATTGCTGATAATTCCGAAATCTTCATTGATGAAATTGTTAAGGAAATAAATCTATGCCAAGAGAAAGGGTTTCAGTCGATATGCTTAATTTGTAAAACCGAAAAAAATTCAATCTATCTATTTAATAAAATTAAACACAAACTTGATATTCAGTTAATCAAAAATGGGAGCGTATCAGATTTACAAGGCGTGTTTATCTTACCAGTATATATGTCAAAGGGATTAGAATTTGATGCTGTCTTAATTTGTGATGCAGACAGCCCAAACTACCATGATGAAGATGATAAAAACCTCTTATATGTCGCCTGCACAAGAGCACTTCACAAACTTAGCTTATTTTGTGAAAATGAGGTTAGCCCGCTGATATAGATAAATTTACAATATATTGAATTGCCAAAATGCCAAACGCAGCGTAGGCGCAAATGAACAAAATGATAATAATTAGACAGACCACCTATTCTCTTAATGGCATTAAATTGACATTACGCTCTTTATCATATATATTTGTTGCTTACTGTCAAAAACACGACAGAAAAATATAGTTTAAATTCAACGGATAAAAGGGGTAATGAACATGGGAAAATTACTACTACTGACACTTAACGAACAAGAGGAAACAGCGATTGACAAAATCATATCGGCAATATCTAATTATATGCGCCTTGAACCCATGCAGCTTACACCCGTTTCCGTGTTATCTTTTCCGGGATTGGAAATAAGGCAGAGCCAACGCCGGGTATTTCAAGGTGGGGAGGAAGTAAACCTTACCCGCCTTGAATACAGTACCCTTGTATTTCTTGCTTCCAATCCCGGCATTGTCCTCACAAGGGAGCAGATATTTGAAGCCGTTTGGAACATGGATAGCGATAGCTGCCATTCAAGCGTTGTCAACGTAATTTACAACCTGCGGAAAAAGATAGAGCCGGACAGCAAGAACCCGACCTATATAAGAACCGTGTTAGGTGTCGGCTATAAATTCAGCGGATAAACACCGAGAAATGATGATAGATACAATGTCATTTCCCGGTATCTTTTTCTGCCCTTGTGGACGCTTAGAAGCCGTTTTCCGGGCGGCAATGGGTATTCGCCCACGCCACAAAACGCCCCGGAAATGCCCTTAAAACGCTTTGTACGCCTGCCCTAACTGTCCGCATTACCTCTCTGTTTCCTTTTCCCGTTCCGGCTGCTTCGCCTGCCGCAAGATACTGTCTACGTTCTGCTTGATCGTGTCATACTGTTTCACTTTCTTTTTCAGTTTCCCGTACTCTTGATATAGCTTGTCTTTTTTCTCCGTAAGCTCCTTATACTCCGTATGCAGCGTTTTGAAGTCGGGCAGCTTCCCGCCGTTCCTTGCCGCCTGCAACGTCTTAGCGGCGGCTTCGTAAATGATGATACTGCTCTCATTCCCCCGCAGGAACTTTTCTTTGTCCTTTGCCTTTTTGTACTGTATATAGACCGCCTTTGTCTGTTGATATGCGGATATGTTTTTCATCAAAAGGGATATGTCGGACAATCTATTTTCCAAGCCTTTCAGCGTGGCGGCGGTATTTTCGCTTTCCGTATGCACTTCATCAAGTACCGCCTGCAACTGTTCATACTCTGAAATGTCATGCTCCGTTAGGAAATTCAAAGTCTTTGCCGCCTGCTTCAAGTTGTGTATCTTCGCCCATTGTTCGTAGCCCTTGCTTTCCGCTGCCTTGATACTGTTCTGAATGTCTATCAGCATGGAGATACCCGCTTTTTCCTGCCTTAACGCTTTCGGCTTCGCCCGGTATGTCCCGGCAATCCTCTCTGTTATGGCTTCCACGGTGTAGGCTTCCCCAAGCGTCTTAGAGCGTGTAAAGCGTTCCTGCCCCGGCGCACGGAATGAAATGTATTTCCCCCGCTTGATCTCATAGCCCGCCGCTTCCATGAGCCGCAGGAAATCATCAAAATCTTTTGCTTTGGGAATAGTAACATCAATCACGGCTTTCAGCTTTGCTTTCCAACTTGTGCCTTTCCGTTCTGCGTCCCATTCCGCATACTTCTTTCCCTTGTCCTGCCCCGGCGTGACGACTGACAATCCGTGTTCCCTGCACAGCCTGTCACTCTCATTGCCTATCTGATAATAGCTTTTCTTGTTGGAAATATACTTGCGGTGTGTCGCAAAATCGACCGCACAAAATATGATGTGGTTATGGATATGCCCCTTGTCTATATGGGTAGTCAACACATACTCATATCTGCCGCCGAGAACCTTGTCCGCAAGCTCCTTTCCTATGCGGTGGGCTTCCTCATAGCTGACCTCTCCGGGCGCAAAAGACTGAATTAAATGGTGTCCGAGGTTATCCCCCTTGTCCCGTGCCTTTGACAGCGTAAAGCCAAACTCTATATCTGCCGTCTGATACGAGCAGCCATAGGAAGAAATCAAAATCTGATTGTCCGTCTTGTCGGGATTGCAGATATAATCTATCGCCTTATTCAGCGTAGTTTTGATAGGGTGTATCTTTGTAACTGCCATATCTTATCCAATGCCCCCTTTATTTCCTCTAAATCCTCTTTGTAGACGTTCCCGGTGGAATTGACCCGCCTTGCTATCTGATTGACGTTTACGCCGACTTTCTGTATCTCTGCCGTCTGCTCCTTGACCGCCGTATAGTCTAACTGGATAATATAACCGTCAATCGCCATTTTCCGCAAATACGCCCCCAAGTTGTCCGTTTGCAGCAGCTTCATTTTTTCCTCAATCAGTGTGCGCTCCTGCTCCGTCACATAAAATTTTAACTGGATAGCCCGTTTTCTCTCTGCCATAGCTTACGCTTCCTTTCCGTTTTTTCAGAGGGTTTGGGACACTTCCCAACAAGCATTTTTCACGCCCGGACGGTACGCCGGAAGCGGGAAAAATACGGGATTGGGTACTCAATCCCTATGCTTGCTATTCTTCCCCCTGTACTTACTACGCACTGGAAGCCCAAAATGGCAAACGGTAAGAAAAGTTTTTGAAAATTTATCAAAAGAAAAAAGGGGAAGCCCGTTATTTTATGGCTTTCCCTCTTAGCTGCTACCCGTTATCGTCTGATAGCTTCGTAATTGTTATTTTGTTTTCCTCACAATCCAACTGTATTTTATCCCCCACAGAAAAACCGAGGGTATTTAACCATTGTCCCTCAAATCTGATCTGCGGGATAGTCTGATTGAATTGCTTTGTCTTTCCGTACACGGTTAGTTTTCTGCTGCTTTTTTCCATATACCCCCTATGCTTCCCGGCACTCAATTTCAAACACGCTGCCGTTTGCCATGCTCAACTGAAATGTGTTTAACTTATCTTTTGTTTCAATGTCTGCAAGCATATCTGCGTCCACCTCATTCAGTAAATTAAACAGCCAGTCCTTAAAATCGTTCAGTGACATTTTTTATCTCCTTTCGTGAATTGTATAGTGTCATTGCACGAACACTATCATAGAGCTAATTTTACATGGATAATTGACTTTATACAAGTACCAATCTGAAAAAAGGCAGGCGAAAAAATGATAAAATATGACCGTCTTTGGGAAACCATGAAGAAAAGGGGCGTGACACAATATGACCTCTACACATACCACAATGTAAACCGCTCCCAACTGGATAGATTACGGAAGAATAAGAACGTGCAGACCAACACCATAGACAAGCTATGTAACATTCTGCATTGCAGCGTTGAGGATATAATGGAGCATTTTGATGATGATAACCTTTTCTGATTAACGACAAAAAAGTACACGGGCAGCCGGGAAATTTCCGGCTGCTTTTTCTGTTCCCAATCCCTTTATTTCTGCCGCCGCAGGGCTTCCAAGCGGCGGCGTTTTTTCTCTTTCCCCCATGCGGAAAAATGTCATGCTTTGCAGAAAGTCTTGATACAAACGTGATAGAAACATGATAGAAACGTGATATTGGGGCGGTATGATTTTTTACTGGAAAGCGGCACAAGCCCTTTTCAAAAAAACAAGGAGGTGCAGCCAATCCATAAAAAATTTTTTAGTGGCAGGAACACCCGAAAAAGCGTCCCGCATTTTGCACGGCGAACACCGATTTACCAACGAAAACACCCCTCTCAATACACCCGACTGATAACCACTTGCAGCCGGGCTTTATTATGCCTTGTCGAAAACTTTTTGAAATTTTTTTTGAAAAAGTTTGCCATTTTTCCTTTCCAGTGCGTAGTAATAACAGCACAGGAAAAAAGCACAGACTTTTTCCGCAGGCATGGGGAGGTGGCAGCATGAAGCCGAACCCGAAAGAAACGCACAAGCAGCATACCTTTGACGCATACTGCAAACGCATTTTGAAGAACGAAAGCAGCGACTACCACAGACGCATGAATGTACTTAGGCAATATGAGATACCCTTTTCCATGCTGCCGCAGGGAACGCTTGCACAGCTATCCGTGTGGGACGAATATTTCAAAGATACATACCGCTTTGAAGCGAGGGGATTTGAGATTTTCATTGCGGACGAGCTTTTAGCGGAAGCACTAAAGACCCTGCCAAAAGACAGGCTTGAAATTATCCTGCTATATTACTTTTTGGGAATGAGCGACCCGGAGATTGCAGCACACTTAAACCTTTTGCGCCGGACGGTAGCCTACCGCCGGACAAGCTCTTTGCAGGAACTTAAAAAATTCATGGAGGGAAATGCTGATGAATGAAAGAACTGCCAACACGCCGCACATACAGGGCGGCAAAGGCTTACTGCCTTACCCCGTCATTGTGTCGGCTGTTTCCGGGGACGTGGACGCAATGAATACCGTGTTGAAGCATTACGAGGGCTACATCAACACGCTTTCGACACGCACCATGTATGATGAAGCAGGCTGCCCCCACCCGTGGCTTGATATGGAACTGCGGCGCAGACTGGAAACAAAACTAATCATAAAGGTAATGACCTTTAGCGTGGCTTAAAGGGCAGGACAAAAAAAGACAGAAAGCACGGGCGGGCTTACCGCCCGCTGTTTCTTGCCATTCCGCAAAAGTACATCAATATGGTGTGCCTTTGCGGGCTGACAAGCCCCGGAACTTTGACAAAGAAAGCGCACGGCGCAGCATAGGGCAATCGGACACGTTCAATGTGCGGCGAGCCTGCGGGCTGATACGCCAAGACCCCCGGCAAGGGGCGAGCGGTACTATCAGTGAACCGCAGGCGGCAATGTGGAAACTGCTGCCGCCATGACCCGCACATTGGTATAATGATACACCCGTATGACACGGCTACTCATAAGAATGAGAGGGGTGCAAGTCCCGTGGAGCTGCCAAGCCGTCCGATCTGCTCATTTTATCCAAAAACTATTTAGCATATTGGATAAGCTGTATCTAATATGTTGTTATGAGTAGGTTGCATAACTTTTTTAACTGATTATATGTAGGAGGGATAGCCGATTGAAAAATGGCAAGCAGGAAACAATACGCTATACCATTGAAAGAGAATTTTTAGCCAAAATCACTGTCGCAGAACTTGTAAACCGAATTATTCAGACCCATGCACAAGAACAAACAAAAAAAGAAGTTGCTTCTCCGTGAAAAAGCATTGGAAAATTCGCTCCTTTGTAGTAAAATACGATCAAGGGAAGCGGTTGAAAGGTAAACGATTATGAGGAAACATATACTTTTCAACGTGGCTGAATATATTAGGTTATCAAAGGAGGACGGCGATAAGGCAGAAAGTGACAGTATTGGAAATCAGAGGAAACTGATTACAGATTACTTAAAAGACAAGGACGACTTTGTTTTGTATGACACCTACATAGATGACGGCTTCACGGGAACGAATTTTAACCGCCCGTCATTTAAGAGAATGATTGCAGACATAGAAGCCGGAAAAGTGAATTGTGTGATTGTGAAAGACCTTTCGAGGTTCGGACGTGATTACATTGACACAGGAAAATATTTGGAACGCTATTTCCCGGATAATGAGGTGCGTTTCATTTCCATTACGGATAATATTGACAGCATGAAGCAGGCTTATGATATGCTGCTGCCCATAAAGAATATCTTTAATGAGCAGTACGCAAGGGACATTTCAAAAAAAGTCCATGCTTCCATGAAAACCAAACAGAGGGCAGGGGAATTTATAGGAGCGTTTGCTTCCTATGGATATAAGAAATCGCCTGCTGATAAAAACAAGTTGGTTATTGATGAATATGCCGCCGGAGTTATTCGCAAAATTTTCAAACTCTATATAGAGGGATATGGAAAAATCCGTATTGCGGCTATGCTGAATGAGGACGGAATTGTATGCCCGTCTGAATACAAAAAGATAAACGGAGATAATTACAGAAACAGCAACCGTTTAGACAGTACCTCTTACTGGACGTATTCAACCATAAACCGTATTCTTCAAAATGAAATGTATATCGGTAACATGGTGCAGAACAAGAAAAGCCAGAGAATGAGAGGAAAGTCAAAAGCCCAAGACAAGGAAGATTGGATTGTGGTAAAAGGCACACATGAAGCGATCATTGATGATGAAACATGGAACAAGGTACAGGACTTGTTAAAGCGCAGGACACGCAATCTTGACTTAAACAGCAACATGAGTATTTTTGCAGGCTTTTTGAAATGTGGGGATTGCGGCAGATCATTAGCAAAGAAAGTGGGAACGCCGGGACACGGCGGCGGTATTGTTAATTACTATTGCGGGACATATGTACGCTCCGGCAGACAATATTGTACTCCCCACCCTATACCGCATTTGGTTTTGGAAAAAATCATTTTGGAAGATTTGAAAGCGATCATGCAGAATATTGACAATATGCGTGAAGTCATTGAACAGAACCAAGCGACAGCAGTTACAGTAAAGCGGGTAAATGAAAATGAGAAGAACCGTCTGACCGCTGAACTGGAAAAAGTACGGAAGCTGAAACAGGCGGTTTACGAAGATTACCGAAGTGAACTGATTTCCAAAGATGAATTTGTCACATATCGGCAGGACTACCTAAAGAAAGAAGAATTACTGAAAAAGCAGCTTGAAAGCATTGATAGTAAGCAGGACGAAGCTACGCCGGATATTTTTGAAAGTCCGTGGATAAAGCGTCTGTTAGAGCTTAGGACTATTGAAAAATTGGACAGGGATATTGTGGTAGAAATGATACATGAAATAACAGTATATGAAAACCATAAAATCAAGATCACTTACAATTTTTCTAACGAGTTGGAAGCACTTTTCAAAACAGTATATACCAACAAAGAGAATATCGGCTGATGTATCAAACATCAGCCGAAAGCAAAAAAGTCCACATCTACAAGATACTGCCTGCACAAAATAAAGTGTATCATATCAGTATCATTTTACCGCAAGTTACCGCCGCCACAGGCCGCATCAAACGACAATGCTACTTTCTTCTCTTCTGTTCCCACACAATATATCGGGAGTTCTTTTTTGACCAGCTTGCCGGATGCTGATGTAATCGTATAGTATGGCATGTATGCCAGCATTCCTGCCGCCACAAGCACAACCGGCAGAAAAATAAATACCCTGCTTCTGCGTTTTCTGAAATATTCTGCTAAACCACGCATATCCGGACACTTCCAATGTTTTGTAACATTATACGTCCGGATATGCAGATTAATTCATAAATTGACTTATTTATTTATATCAAAAGGTATAAATTATATTTGGGTACACTTTCTTTCCTGTCTCCGGATAAGCACGAAAACCATCGGTATGCAGTACGCACATGCAACAAGCCACGCGCATTGATCTGCGAATGTTATCGCAGTATAGCCAAACTTCGGTACAAACACAAAACTTACCACAATTCTTGCTATCATTTCGAGTATTCCCGAAAGAATGGCAGCGCCGGCATACCCTATGCCCTGGATTGTGAGCCTGCAGCAGTTCAAAAACCCGATTGCCCAGAAAAACAGTCCAAGATGTCCGACATATAAAGCGGAGGCAAGCAAAACCTCTGTCTCACTTCGTTTCACAAAGAGAGAAGAAAGTCCGTATCCCCAGATATTCGTCACCACGCCGATAAAAATGCCGTATATCACGCCGATTACTATACCGGTTCTAAGTCCTTTCCTTATTCTGTCAAATTTAACCGCGCCAAGATTCTGACTGCAGAAACTCGAAACCGCCGTCGCAAGGGCATCAAAAGGACACATGGCAAACTGTTTTATCTTGCTTCCCGCCGCAAATGCCGATATGTACACTTCTCCAAGCTTGTTGTTAGAGGCCTGAAGCACCATGCTGCCGATTGCGGTAATGGAATATTGCAATCCCATAGGAATTCCCATGGTAATACATGTCAGCATATTTTTGCCGTTCAATTTCATATCGCTGCGTTTGAGCTTTAATATATCAAACTTTTTGTTTATAAGTATCAGGCATAATATCCCGCTTACAGCCTGTGATGTTATGGTGGCCCCCGCTGCTCCGGCACATCCCCATTTAAATACAATTATGAACAGCAGATCCAACAGTATGTTGGAAACCGTTGAAACCGCAAGGAATATAAAAGGTGTTCTGGAGTCGCCTACCGCACGCAGTATTCCCGCCAGAATATTGTACAGAAGCGAGAACGGTATTCCCAGCACTATTATAAGAAAATAATTATATGCATCCGCATAAAGCTTGTCCGGAGTCTTCATAAGATGAAGTATCTGCGGACAGAGAATGGCACATACGCTTGTCATTATTATTGCAAGAATCACACATAAAACTCCCGAATGAAAAATATAACTTCTCATCCGGTCATAGTTCTTCGCACCAAACTGCTGGGCAACCGGTATTGTAAAACCGGCACAGCACCCCATGCAGAATCCAAGTACCATAAACTGCACCGATGAAGATGCTCCGACACTCGCCAGCGCATTGGCACCGATATACCTTCCGACTATGATTGCATCCACCATATTATATGTCTGCTGGAACAGATTTCCCAACAGAAGCGGAATTGTAAAATTAAGAATAAGTTTCAGAGGATTGCCCTCCGTCATGCTTTTTACCATACGCCACGTTCTCCTTAGTCTGTAATATAATGATTATAGTACCGGAAAGCACTGTGGGGCAATAAAAACATGGGGCGTATCAACAGTTTTATTGGCAGTTTGTGCTGTCCGTATCAGATAAACACAGCCATGTACAGAGGCAGGGTAATAATGCCGTCCTCACTTATGCCTATATTGCTGTCTGCAAACTTATATCCATAATGAATATCTCTGTTACTGTTCAAAAGTGATTTCAGGGAATTAGCCCGCGTATTTCCGCTTTTTACTTCAACGGGTACTACTTCTCCGTCTTTCTGAACAATAATGTCAATCTCTCGTTTGGTTGTCTCATTTTTATAAAAATACAAATGGTATCCTTTCTTATAAAGGGCATCTGCTATTGCGCATTCATATATGCCACCTTTGGAATTTCCTGTCAGTGTATTTTCAACAATATACTGCTTTAATGAAAAATCCTTCATGGCCATCAGCAGTGATAGATCAGTTGTATAGGCTCTGAAAAAATCATTCCTTGCATAATCGTCCAGATCAAATCTGACGTCTGTAACACGTCTGGACAAATGTACCATATCCGCACGCAGCAGCCATTCTATGCTTGAATAATATTTTTGCGCCCGTCCACCGTGTTCAACTTCTTTATATTGAAATTTATGATTTTCTTTATCCAGCATCTGCCTGGCAACAGAAAGATAACATTTCTCTGCTTTTACTTTTTCTTCAGGTGTTGCGTAATGTGCTATATCATACTGATAGCCCTGCAGAAGACTACGCTGAATCTTATCAACTTCTCTGAAATCCCGGGTGTCCATATATTTCTGAACCACTTCCGGCATCCCGCCTGTTGCGATGTACTGTCTGTAATAATTCATCATCTGAGAATGAACTGCCTCAGGTATGACCGTCTTTGAATGGAAATATCCGCGAAGATTATCTATCATGTCCTCCGTAATTCCCATTCCCCAAAGAAATTCCTCAAAATCTATTCCGTACATTTTCAAATAATCCACATATCCAACAGGATAGGAAGATGCCCGTTTGTAGTCGATTCCAAGAAGAGAACCAGATGCAATGACATCATATCTGTCATCTATAGCCCAGAACTTGAGTGATGTTACTGCCTCCTGACATTCCTGAATCTCGTCAAGAAGGATCAATGTCTTTCCGGGAATAATATGCTTTCCCGGAAAACGGAACCGCATAGCCATAACCATATTATCTACGGTAAGGTCTCCCGCAAAAATCTCGGCAGCAGATGGCATTTGTTTAAAATTAATTTCTACAAATTCTTCAAAATTATCTTCTGCAAAGCGCTCTATTATATATGTTTTTCCTGTCTGTCTGGCGCCTTGAACAATAAGACATTTCCTGCTCTTTGTATCATTCCAGTTTTTAATATAAGATGTGGCTTTTCTTTTCAGCATAACAAACCCCCTGAATTACCTTTTTGATTACAGTTGATGTAAGTCAATCAACATTTTGGAAAGATAAAATGTACAAATATCAACATTTTAGGAAGTAAAAATGTGGACTTTATCAACATTTTAGAATAATTATAGCACTAATTGATTCATTTTGAAAGAGATTTGTACATTTTTATATCACAATTACTTTTTTAATATCTGCAATGCGGATACAAGCCTATCCGCTTTCATTGTTTTATCCGGCCATTCAAATTTCTTGTGTATATTTCTAGTGTAATAATAGACACAGTGTTCCACACCATCGTATGCAGAATAACCTACAAACGGATTGTGTCATCGCATACTCCCGGCATCTCACAGAGGCAATTATACTGCCATACTGATGTATGCCACCTGTAAAATCCTTGTAAAACTCCATAATTATGTGCCGCGAAACATCAGCCGATTTTATCTTTGCGTCTGGCATATTGCTTTAAGGCATCCTGAAAGACCTGCATTTCTATATTGTTCCTGCTGCGAAGCAGATCACAAATTGTCCGCTCCATATCATAAACCGGAACTGAATGCCCAAATGGTGTCTGCATAGTCGTAATCCCGGTTTCATGAGAAAATACAGCCTGACCACAACGCAAATGTAAGATGTACATAGCATCTGTCCATGTATCCGGTGATACATACACACCATGAGCAGCTTGTTCTAATCCTCGTTCCTTCACATATATGATAATACATATTAGCACGAAAGTAATTTGCCATTGTCTCTGCTTTACATCACACGCATTTCTTATATTCTGCTTAGCAAAAGTCTGTTCATATCATCATACGAATTCCAGTACTCCTTACAAATCCGCTTTCCGCTGCCAATCTTCCAAGCTCTGCCCTATTATATTGTGGCATCTTCCGTCACCCCATTTTTCAAATTATATATATTCTCCGGGACCACAAGTTTCCATTCATCAAGATATCGTCCGCCAGACATATCCTTTGTCAGATAACGCTTACTTTTTCCTATCCGACTCTTACATATATCAAAGAATTGATCCGACAAACCCATCTTTTCCTTATATGCAGAAAGCAAAAATCCCATCTTCTGGTACATGAACTGATTTGACAACATACCAAGATATTTCAATACTCGCTTCTCCTGCATACGTTTGATGCTCCCTATATCTTGAATCACCTCTTCCATTCCTGATATTTTATCCATATCTTTCACACTATCCACAATAGTTCGTTCCAGATTCGTAATACGAATTCCACCACTAAATGCAGGAGTCTCTACCCCTTCCATATCTTTTGAAATAACATAACGATAAGTATATCCGTCAAATTCAAATTCCCGAAACCCCGTCTCTGATGCCACATAAACATCATAGTATATCTGATCTGTTATTCCGTAATATTCCATAGCCGTGTGGTGTGATACATAAGAAGTGGGCGTTATGTTACTTGCTATCTGAAATCGGTTGGCAACCGGTGCTCCAGTCTCCCCACTTATGCATGTATACATATTGTTGCGGATCTTTGCCAGCATACCCTCCTTCATCAGCCGCTTGATTGCAGAACGTGCGCTGTCCGTATTATTATAATACTTATTTACATCTTCCACCGTAAACACCGGAGTTTTCAAAAGTTCAAAATACAAATTCAAATCCAGCACCTCCATATTCAATCAATTTGGGTTTTGTCTAAACTATTTTGACAATTTTATAAACTCAATATATCATTATTGTATATTTGTGTCAAGTTTATTTTTTTCTCAAATTAGTTTATAAGAGCATTAATTCACAATATTTTTAAACTATTTACTAAGAAAGCTGCAAGGTATTATAATTTACCTCTGCATTATAGCAATAGTAGTATTCTTTCCGCTTTTACATTCACACCTCTCTTTATTGCTTTTTTAAGTAAAGATACGATAAGATTAAATACATCTTTTGTTTCATCAAAATCAAAAACCTTTTCTTTATAGAGTCGGAGTATCAAAAATATCATCAAAGTAACCTTCCCAAATATGAATAGCCTCGTCTGTTTCGATATACAAAACAATTTCATCCTAGTCCTCATATCCTTCATAAAAAGTATAATTATTTTTTAGGTTTCCAATGTCCATTATCTAACATCTCCTTTTGCTCATTTGTCGCAGTACCGTCATTACAGCAAGTAAGCATAGCCCTACTTTTATTATATATAAATACCATCTTAACGTTTTAATTTTCGAATATTCGGGTTGCTCGTTTCTTTTTTTATGTCTATTACGTCATACAAATACAGTTTCCCATCCTCTGAATATCTTACAATCAGCGAAGCATGAAAAATGTTATACCTCTCCACCTCTTCATCGTCTCTATATACCGGAATTGCAAATCTTGAATCATAACGATACCAGCCATACATTGCATTTCTCCAATGCTTGCTCTCCTTATTTTCCCGAAAATGTTTTCCTTTAAATCGAATATCATTAATCACCACAATATTATTCCCACCAATATCCTGAATAACAGAAACATTCCGCTGCTGTTTCTTGGCCCGGGCACTATCGTTGATTGCAGTCTGTTCTGCATTTTCTTCGTCACAAAGTAATTATCTCTATTATTGTCTTCGCCTTCAAAATATACACCTTCTTGCACAAAAAGCATTGCCTTTCTCGAATGTTCGATTAGACAATGCTTTTCATTACATATAAACCTTAATACTCTGTTGCGTCTGTTACTTCATCAGACTTAATTCCCTTTTCAGCTTTCAGTTTTTCATTTACAGCTTCCACGTTCATTCTGGAAAGAACAATCATAATTAACACATCAAAGATCAATGGCAACCATAAATACATAAACTGCATCATATCAAGTGCTGACTGCGGCTGTGTTGCATTTTTTCCGACATAACCACTAAGCTCTAATAACCAGCCACATACTGCAGTTCCGATTCCTCCACCAATCTTTACACCAAGTGATGTACAAGAATACATAGTTCCGTCAATTCTCTTTCCCTGTGTCAGATAAGTATACTCTGAACAAGAAGCAATCACTGCGTTCATATCTCCCTGCCATGGGCCCTGTCCAAGTGCTGCAATGGCTGTAAATGCCAGCATAAGAGGAATACTTCCCATATATCCTGCTACAACAACCAACGCTCTGCCAATAACGGCAATGATATATCCTCTGAGATTCAGCTTGTACATACCATTCCACTTGCCAACGAGTGTCGGAGTAAAGACAAGCGCTATAATAAGCGGGATATTCACCGCCCAGGCGAACTGACCAAAAAGATTCTTGTTCTTCAATACCCATGTCATGTAGTAGAGACCAGAACCGATCATGGCACCATAAAGCTGCTGTAAAATATATGTTCCACAGATCATCATATAATACTTGTTCTTTACAAGAAGCTTAAATGCCTGAACCAGTCCATACTTTTCTTCATTTCCTTTTACTTCTTCCTCGTTAAGTTCCTCCTCCGGAAGCTCTTTTACGGAGAGCGCTGAGATTGTATTTACAATCAGACCGATAATTGCATAGATGATTGCTACCGTTCTCCATGCTGCTGCATCTCCACCGCAGTAATCAACAAATTTTACGGTTACAGACTGGATCAAAAGGCTTGTAAAAAATGCGAAGATGAAACGATAAGATCCCATCTGCACACGCTCTTTACTGTTCTTCGTAATCAAAGAAGTAAGTGCAGAATACGCAATATTATTTGCTGTATAGAACACACCATTTAACAATGTATATGCAATAAAGAACCATGCATATTGTGCTGTATTTCCCCAGCTTGTAGGAACCGCAAAACAACATACCAGTGTAATCGCACATCCAATGTAGCCGTAAAGCATCCACGGTTTCGCCTTACCCATCTTGTGGTGTGTCTTGTCAATCATCGAGCCAAAGAAAATGTCTGTAAATCCGTCAAACAGTTTGGAAACTGCGATCAACGTACCTACTATACCTGATGCAAGTCCGACTGAATCCGTCAGATAAATCATCACAAAGGATGTTAAAAATGCATATACTACATTTCCTGCTATATCGCCGGATCCGTATCCGACTTTGTTATACCATTTTAAATACTTTTTTTCTTCCATAGAATCAATCCTCATCTTAATCATGTTTAGAATTTCATGTGTCAAACCGTCTGATGCCTATATTATTCTAAATGCTGTGTCAACGAGTTACATCATTATCCTTTCACATACGGAACCAGTGTAAACCGGAACCGGAATAATCTATCATCAAATCTGTATGCTTCTAACACGTCTGGTCCGCAGCTGTTAGAGCCTATTCCATTCTGTGCATAATCAAGACAGAATACCGTACTGTCCGATTCTATCAGTTCATAGTTATGTGCCTTTTCTTCCAGCTCCTCCTGTGTATAGAAGGACGCATTGAATGAAAATGTATCTTCCTCTGCAACGGCAGTGATACCGTACTGGCTGTTGCCAAGCTCCACATAATCGCAGTCGTAGTGACTTCCGTTTTCCTGTGGGCGGATATAGTCCTCATGCATATCGGAAACCTTCAGACGATACAATCCGTGGCTTGCTGCTCTATGCTTGTCCCGGTAGCTTTCCTGCGGTCCCATACCGAAGAACCCTGCATCTGTAAGCTTCTTATCTAAGAACATCCGCACACCAAATCTTGGAAGATCCGGGAACTCCTCATCCTTTTTCACTGCGATATCCGCTCCAATTCTTCCAGCTGCGTCAATCGTCCATGTGAGCATCACATCAAGAATCTTCTGCACGGTTGGAGCTACAACCGAAGCCTGACTTACAACAGTTACTCCATGCTTTCCCTGAATCACCTCTGACTTATATGCTCTTGTATATGCTTCATTGTAGTGTGCTTTCTTCCACTCCGCCTTGATATACATATCATTATCCGTCGGTGCTCTCCAGATATTCAGTTCCATCGGGAGATTGAGATATTCTCTGCCTGCAAATGTTAAGCTGTCAAAGAGCGCTGTCCGTTTGTTGATCCTATAGAAAAACTCTCGTCCTTTTATGTTGATCTGTGTATCATTTTCCTGCACCTGAATACCCGTATCAGGCACTTTCTTTGTAAGCCAGCCTACTGCCTGCTGATTCTTTGCACCCTTACTGCTTACATCTATCTCATCAAAGCCTAAGACATACGCCTTGGAAAGAAGCGGGATGTCCTTCTTCAGCTTATAGAACAGCTTCAGATATACCTTTCCATTCTCCGGAATTGAAAGCTTTAAAGTTGTGCTTCCATCACAATGCGGTAAAATGGATACTTCGGAAAGCTTCCCCTTTCCGATTACAAGCCCATCCTGTGACAGCTCATACGTAATCTCTGCATAATCCTTCAGATCATCAAAATCCATATAGTTGTGAAGCACTAATTCTCCACTTGCTGCATCATACGATACTACTCTTGCCGGGCGGTATACATTCTTGTACTCCAAAAGTCCGGTGTGTATCCTTCTGTCCGGATATACCAGACCATCCATACAGAAGTTGCCGTCATGGATTACTTCGCCATGATCTCCGCCATAGGCATAGATCGTCTTGCCATTTTCGGCTACACCATGGGCGATTGCATGATCGCACCACTCCCATACGAAACCACCGCACATCTTATCCTCTGCCTGTATCATCTGGAAATAATCTTCAAAATCTCCGGGACCATTTCCCATACTGTGGCAGTATTCCACCAGAAGGAATGGTTTGCTGCCATCCTTTTCCAAATATTCCTCTATCTCAGTAAGTGCCGGATACATACGGCTGTATAAGTCAAGATTCCCGTAATCATAGGTTACATCGTAATTGCGGTATCTGGCACTCTCATACTGCGTGATACGTTCCGGATCAAATCCCTTTGTCCATGCCAGCGCCTTCTCAAAGTTGCAGCCATAAGCGCTTTCATTTCCCATAGACCACATCACGATACAAAACCGGTTCTTGTCACGCTCCACCATCAGCTTCACACGGTCAACAATCGCAGCTTCCCATACCGGATCATCTGCTATCTTCTCATTCCAACGCTTAAAGCGGTTGTAATCCGTATCCTCTTTTCGATACAGCATAAATGGTCCGTGTGCTTCGATATCTGCCTCGTCAATCACCATAAATCCATAGCGCTCGCACATTTCATAGAAAAATGGTGCATTTGGATAATGGCTGGAACGAATGGCATTGAAGTTGTGCTGCTTCATCAGGGTAAGGTCTGTCTTGATCTGCTCCATGCTAATTGTAAACCCGGTGACCGGATCGGAGTCATGGCGGTTCACACCACGGAATTTAATCTTCTGTCCATTTAAGTAGATTACCTGATTCCTGATCTCAATCTTGCGGAGTGCTATATGGTCTACGATTACCTCCTGCTCCGTCTCCAGAATAATCGTATACAGATACGGATTCTCTGTATTCCAGAGTGTGTAATCTACAATCTCAAAAGTCGATTCTCCGCTCCCGGAAATAACACCCTCGGAAACAACTGCTCCATTCTTATCCTCGAGCTTTACCCGAACCTCTGTCGGCTCGTAAAATGCTGCTGTAAGATTTATCCTTGCAATGTCTGAATCTAATTGTGTTGTAATGCGATAATCACGGATTCCCTTTTCCGGACGTTTTAAGAGATACACATCACGGAAGATTCCGCTCATACGGAACTTGTCCTGATCTTCAAGGTACGAACCGTCGCACCACTTCATCACAAGCACAGAAATCCGGTTCTCTCCTTCCCGCAATACGTCTGTCACATCAAACTCACTGGTCATGTGGCTCACCTGACTGTAGCCTACATAGGTGCCGTTTAACCATACATAAAAGCAGCTATCCACACCTTCAAAGTTAAGATATGCCTTTGGTGCTGCAGCATCCTTTGCATAGTCAAAGGTATGCACATAAGCTCCACATGGAATATCCTGTGGCACATATGGCGGATCAAACGGAAATGGATAACGGATATTTGTGTATTGGTGTGTATCATAACCTGCCATCTGCCATACGCTCGGAACCTTGATCTCGTCAAAGCCCTCAACCGAATAACCATCCTCATAAAAGGCATCCTTCACATCATAGATGCTGTCAAAATACTGAAACTTCCATGTACCATTCAAAAGCTGCATTCTGTCTGACAGCTCTCTGTGCTCTACCAGGTCATCCATCCGCTTGGAAGCCGGCATGTAATAAGCTCTCGCCGGCATCGTATTATCATGTAATACACTTAAGTCCTCATAGTAACGTGGCACGATCATAAATAATCCTCCTTCATTCATATAGTTTATACACTTTTTTGTTGCTTGTAACACTGCTAACAGTTTTCTCCTTACTGTCTGCTTTTTTTCCTTCTCGCTTTTGTTAGCTTTATATTACCTTAATCCATTCCTTATGTCTATAAACTAGAATGGACAAAATATGCACAAAATGGTACAATAATCCCATCAATAAGAAAAGGAGTGCTGCCCTATGTACATGAACACCGGTTATTTGAACCATTCACATATGGATTTTAAGGATAAAAGCCGACCACTAGTTGTCGGTAGCTGCGGAATCTATCGTTTGTCTGAGCGCCCAAAAATGCCAACCTTTCGCCCAAGAGGACGTGTTGATTTTCAGATTATATATATTGCAGCCGGATGCGGACATTTTCATTTTGATACTGTTGATAACGAAACAATTGTTCCCGCTGGTAACATTGTCATATTCCGTCCAAAAGAGCTTCAGAAATATGAATACTATGGGAAAGATAAGACAGAAGTCTACTGGATTCATTTTACTGGAAGTGATGTAAAAAATATCCTAAGAAAATATGGTTTTCCAGATAACGAGAGAATATTCCCGGTTGGTACATCCATGGAATATGAGCGTATATTTAAGAGAATTATTATAGAATTACAACGTTGTCAGGATAACTACGAAGAAATGCTCACATTATTGCTCCGTCATCTTCTGATCATATTCCAACGTGAGCTTACCAGAGAGCAGGTTTTAAAAAATGAATATCTCGACCACGAGATGGATACCGCCGTGACATATTTTAACGAAAATTATAACCGTGATATCAATATAGAAGAGTATGCGACATCCAAGGGGATGAGCGTCAGTTGGTTCATACGAAGCTTCAAGAAGTTCACGGGTTCTACTCCTATGCAGTTTATTGTTGCGCTCCGTGTCAACAACGCACAGGTCTTGCTTGAGACAACCAACTATTCCATCAATGAAATATCTAAGATTGTAGGCTACGATAACCAGCTCTATTTCAGCCGATTATTTCATAAGCTGAAGGGATTTTCTCCGAGGGAATATCGGAAAACCAGAAAGTCGGAAATATAACCCAAATCCTGTTACAGTTTTCCGTACCTCTCCTGGTCGGCAGATATTTAGATTTCAAGGCTCTCGGAGCTGTTGGTTCTGTAGGCATGATAGAGGTAAAGTAGCTGCGGCGTATAAGAAACTTGCAAAGGAGGTCATTCCAAAAGATTCAAATGATAACATCGACTACACATATATTACAGCATTCATAAAAGCACAAGAAAAATTATCAATTAAGAGTGTTATTGATTGGAAAGATAAAATAATAAGCACATCAAAGAAATATATATATAAAATAGGACTTCCTCAAATAAAGGTTCAATCTTTACATTTACTTGGTGTCAAAAAAAATGATTTATTTTCAATTATTTTCTTATAAACTACTTTATATCTGTTTAAAATGGTGCACAAAAAGGCATCAGCCGATTATGACCAATGCCTTATACATTATTCTCTATTTGCTTCGCTTTTTTCTATTAGCCAATTTCTTCTTTTTTTCGTTTTTGGCTAATAGAAAGAGGCTGCCACCATTTGTGACAACCTCATTTTCTACTTGTACTTTCTTAACAGTCTTTCCCACTGGTCCATTTGCACTTGCAGTAATCGTATTCTATTTGTAATCTTTGTTTTTGAGCGACGTACCTACAAACGGTATCGTAGCAAATTCCTGCGGGTTACTTCTGATAATGTAATCGATATAATTTCCCACAATCAACGCGTATGCATAGTAGCCCATCGGGTTCGGGTGAAAGCCCAACCCGAACGATTTACGCATTTCTGCATCGTATACAGGCGCATGCGCAGTCATATCCAGCAAGTAAGTAAATTCAAACATATCGCACAATTTGGCGAGTTCGCTTGCGATATAACGGATATCGTTATCACACGCTTCACCGCGCAGTTGAGGAGTTACAACAAAAATACGCGCGTTAGGCTCTATTGTTTTAAGTTTGGAAATGATTTTGCCCATATTACCGAAAAACGTATCGTCATTATCCTGCGGACAATCGACGTTGACGTCCTTGACACTTCCCAGAGGATGCCCGAACACAAACGAATCGTTGTTGCCTAACGCAATAATATACGCTTGATTCCATTGCCAAAATCCGTTTGCGTCCGCCCAACTTTGAACATACTCGCGCGCGGTCATTCCGCCGCGGGAATAATTGTTGTATTTTGTTCCAGTAATGCGCTCTAAAACAGCGGGCCACGAGTACTCGTACATATCGGTATAAACTATATTTCCGTTTTCATCGTGACTTTCAAACTCGCCCGATGCCAAAGAATCCCCTATAACACCTATTTGCTTAAAAACGCCCGCAAAACCGCACGTTTCCTTAATAATATCTAACGGCTGCTCACTTGCGCCGATTTCAAATCGTTTGTTATCCATTTTATTCACCGTCCTGTTGTTTTTCTTTAACCTTTTTAGGCTTATCCCATTCCGTACCGGTTACAGTTTTAAGATCAAGTCCGCGAGTTTCGCCGACAAACAGCCACATTATTACAATTGCCCCTACAAGCCCCGGAACCGTCAAGCCCAAATACATATAGCCGAACATTCTTTCGGGAATGATAGGCAGCAGTATCATAGTAATAACTGTTGCAAGTCCGCCCATAACTCCGTTAAGCAAAGTATTGATTACCGTAACCGACGAACGCAGGTTTGTAGGAGACGATTCGGAAAACATAATTCCGCCGATGGTATCGCCTGCGCCCCAGTAACTGCCCATAAATCCGCCGATAGCAAAACCCGTCAAATACGGAGTCCACTTGAACATACCGCTAAAGATAAACAGCAAATAACACGTCAACGCCGAACAAGACATTGCGACTATAGTTACTTTGCGTCCGAATTTATCCGACACAAAACCGGAAATCAATGTAAACAGCGCGTTACCGACGGGATACAGAAACAAAGCATGAGTTATTTCTTCTTCCGTCATCAGCGCCGACTTTGCCATGACCGTACTGTACGTTGCCGTACCTAACGAAGCAAGATAAAAGCAGCAACAAGCAATAATCAAAAAGCGCAATTGTCTGTGTCTGAATGCGAATTTTACAGCGGCCAGAATTCCGCCTTGTGCGTTTTGTTCGCGTCCCTCCTTGCTGCGTTGTTCACGTTCTTCTATAGGCGTTTTTAAATACTCTATTCTTTTAGTCAAAAATGCGTTTGTTTCCTTAGCAAAAAGCAGCGCGAATAACGACATTACAAAACCGATAATTGCCGGCACCAAATATACTACGTGCCAACGCTCGCTTACGTTTTGCATGAGTGTAGCCCTAAGCAACGGAACAAGTAACGTGCCCAGTATCGCCACCGCTTTTACGATTGCGTAATTACGGGCGCGAGACTTTTCGTCGGAGCATTCTAGTATGTACACGCATTGCATATCGTGCGAGACCATAAAACCCATCAACGTGCCGCCTATCATGTAAACGTAGATATTTTTGGACAAATACACAAGGAACAGCCCTAAGCCCATACAGAACGAGTTAATAACCAAAAACGGCTTACGCCCGAATTTGTCCGCAAGGGGACGATAGAAAATAATAAGCAGTGTTACCGGATAGGTAATAAAACCTATGGCGGAAAAGAGCGATAATCCCGCGCCGTATTCCATACCCATATTTTTTACGAAGAATTCTGTAACTATATTCGCCTGAAACTGAATGGATATAGTAGACGCGATTTCGTCCGTTATGTAGATGAGTGACAAAATCATAAACAAGTAAATCAAATAAAACTTGTTGCTTCTTGCGCCCAACTGCTTTTCGCGGCGGATAAGTTCCTTGGCTTCGCGCGCCTGTAATCGTTCAACATTTTTTGCCATTTTGAGTTTTCTCCTTCTGAAAATTGTAAACAAGGAATAAGTTTATTCCAAAAAACATTCAAAACAATTTCGTCGGTGGCAAGCATAGTAGTTATACCCCACACCACTATTATGCTACAAATCTCTGTGTTGTCAATATCGATTCTGACATTGTAACTCCTTTGTATTTACTTCTCATCATAATATGTAATGTCGGTTGAAACTGCATTACTATTAGCTAGTATACCATAAACAACCTTTCTTACTATATCAGCCTTTTGGATAATCCTACTTTCAGTTTTATTTGTTTTATGAACCTGTTCAATACTATTCATAATAGGCAAATGCATTTCTCATGAATTTCCTATACTTTCTCGTTTTTAATGTTAGATTCCACCAAAACATTCCCTAATTTTCTTGGAAATATCAGAATCAACAAAACCTTTCTGCGCCATGTCATCGAGCATCTCACACGTTTTTTCGTGCGATAAACCTTTCTTATATGGTCTGTCCTCGGTTAATGCCTGATAAATATCAATACATGCCATAATACGTTCCGGCTCATTTAATTCAGCTGCGGTTTTTCCAAAAGGATACCCTTTTCCATTTAATTTTTCATGATGGAAAGCTGCCCAGTCTCGTATTTCTTCAAAATCATTAACCTCTGATAATATAAGGTATGTATAGCCAGCATGATTCTTCATTTTTGAAAATTCATCATCCGTAAGCTTATCCGGTTTTTCCAAAATTTCATTGCCTACTGCCATCTTCCCAATATCATGCAGTGCACCAGCCAGATAAATTTTTTGCACATTAATAGAATCATATCCGATATATTGAGCAAAAAAAGCTGCTTTTTCAGCCACTCCTATAGAATGTCTGCTTGTAAAAGAAGATTTATAATCTACAATCTTTGCAAAAAAATCTGCGACATTTTTACACGTTTTCCAATCAAAAACCTGTTTTTGTCTTGGGATAATCTCCCATAGCTTCATTTCAAAAGAATTATCACTTAAACATATAAATGATTCAGAATTTGTGAATGCATGAAAAAAGGCATTCACACATTCTGAATCGAATAATCCATCCCTATTTTTTAAAAGGTACTGACATATAAAATTCCAACTGTTATTTCCATATCCCGTGTTATTTCCTATAATATCAATGGTATCTGCAAGATGAATAATCCTTGCAAACAATGGAATTTCATTCCACTTTTTTTGAAAAGGACCAGTTCCATCGGCATGTTCATGATGATACAAAATCACATTTGACACATCTGTTTTAAATGGAATTTTAGTAATATTTTTTTCACCATAAATACAATGAAGATTTGTTTTTTTCTCGGATAAATCTTTTTTACAATTAATGACGGAATCCTTTTTCAGTTCTTCCGAAATATATTGTGTCAAAGCATTATCATGCAGTAAAGCACACATGGCTAAATCTTGTAATTCATCACCTTGAATTTTCCAATATTCAGCCATGCGTATACTTATATAAGCCACTCTTTTTCCATGTTTGTTTTTGATATTTACCAACTCTGCTTCTATACAGTCCAAAGCATAAGAACAGGCTCCTGCAAGTCCGATGATATCTATACTTAGTTCTTCTTTCATTGGTATAATCCTATCATAATACATTTATGCTTCTGAGAACTGGTCTTTTCCTACAGAGCATAACGGACATTCAAAATCTTCTGGAATATCCTCCCACTTTGTACCAGGTGCAATACCACCTTCTGGATAGCCCTTCTCCTCATCGTATTCCCATCCGCAAACATCACATACGTATTTCATTCGTTGTTCCTCCATAATCCATGCAGGTTACAATATGCATATACTTCTTCTACCTGTTCACCATCGCAAAGACAAAAATCTGCTACCGGCTCCTGCCCTGGATTTAACTGTTTTCTGTATATTCCCTGGTTTGTATTTAATGTAATCCACTCAATGAAATGCTCTTCAAGCATTGGATGTTTTGTCTCTCCGACCACGACATGAACATGACTGCCTTCTATCGTATATACAGGTACATGCTTCTCGACAGCAGCATCTGTCACTCCGGCTTTTAATTCCTGCATAGGTTCTCCGCAACAAATTACAGGTACACCCTTATCCTTTACCTTTTCAACAATGTTTCCACAATGCTTACAAATATAATACCTTACTTCCATGCCTTTTTCTCCTTCCATGTGTAAAATTTATAATTCAATTGTCTCCATAATCTTTTTCAATGAATCTGCAGATTCCTTAAGCTTTAACGCTTCCTCGCCACTTAAATTAATAGGTATATCAGACTCAATACCATCTGCACCTACAATAGCTGGCATACTTAACGATACTCCGTCAATATCATATACTCCATGAATCATGTGTGATACAGGAAGTATTGATTTTTCATCTCTCATAATCACTTCGCAGATTCTTTTTACAGACATTGCAATTCCATAATATGTAGCGTGCTTTTTGTTTATAATCTCATAAGCACTGTTCTTGACTGCTGTAGCTATTTCTGCCGTGTTTTCCTTGTGCTTGTAATGTCCACGCATTTCACACATTTCACTTAATGGAACACCAGATACATTGGCTGATGACCATGCTACAACTTCGCTGTCTCCATGCTCACCTACTATAAATGCATGAACACTCCTGCTGTCCACAGATAAATGCTCACCAAGCTTATATCTTAATCTGGCACTATCTAACACAGTACCCGATCCAATAACCCTGTTTTCTGGAAGTCCTGATAACTTTATGGCTACCTGAGTCAGGATATCTACCGGATTCGCAACTACAAGCATGATACCTGCAAAATTTCTCTTTGCTATTTCAGGAATGATTGACTTAAATATTGCTACATTTTTATTTACGAGATCAAGCCTTGTCTCTCCCGGTTTCTGTCCCGCTCCGGCAGATATGACAACAATTGCAGCATCAGCCACATCATCATAATCTCCGGCATATATTTTCATCGGACTCGCAAATGGAATACCATGACTGATATCCATCGCTTCTCCTTCTGCCTTGTTCTTATCTGCATCGATAAGGACAATCTCTGTAAACAAGCCACTCTGCATCAGAGCAAATACCGATGCAGAACCAACAAAGCCACAGCCTATCATTACTGCTTTTTTTGAATTAATCACTTTCTTCTTCATAATAATCTCATCTCCTTAATAATTCTCTTCATGTACTTCAAAATAGCTCTGTGGATGATTACATACCGGACATACTTCAGGCGCCTTAGTTCCTACCACAATATGTCCGCAGTTACGGCATTCCCATACCTTAACTTCGCTCTTTTCAAATACCTGTGCAGTTTCAATATTCTTAAGAAGTGCACGATATCTTTCCTCATGGTGCTTCTCAATCTCACCTACTGCCCTGAATTTTGCTGCAAGCTCAGGGAATCCTTCTTCCTCAGCTGTTTTAGCAAAGCCATCATACATATCTGTCCACTCATAATTTTCGCCTTCTGCCGCTGCCGCCAGGTTTTCCTTTGTATCACCAATTCCTGCTAATTCCTTGAACCACATCTTTGCATGTTCTTTCTCATTATCTGCAGTCTTTAAAAACAATGCTGACATCTGCTCGTAACCTTCCTTTTTCGCTACAGAAGCAAAATAGGTATACTTATTTCTTGCCTGTGATTCCCCTGCAAATGCCTCCTGTAAATTCTTCTCTGTCTGTGTTCCTGCATATTTGTTTTCTGCCATCTCTTTTACCTCCGTTTTCTTTACTACTTTTTCAAAATCTGATGCCGGGTGCTTGCACAAAGGACATATAAAGTCATCCGGTAATTCCTCGCCTACATATTCATATCCGCAAATTCTGCAACGCCATATTGTCTGACCGTCCTCTGTTTTTCCAACCTCCTGTGGCTTAGGCTTAATATTATTCTGATAATAATCATATGTTACTGAAGGAACATTGCTTAAAACTTCCATATCGGTTATCTCACCGATAAACATCGTATGTGAACCCAAGTCCTCTGTTTTAGTAACTGTCACAGAAATGTATGCATTTGTACCTTCTGTAATATAATAAATACCATTCGTGCCCCTGGCACACTGCTCAAATGCTTCAAACTTATTGGTATCTCTTCCTGATTGGAAGCCAAAATGTTTGAACAATTCAAATTGTGCCTTCTGACTTAAGACTGATACAGTAAATTTTCCGGTTCTTTGAATCATATCATGCGTATAATTTGCCTTATTTACACATACACTTAACTGGTTTGGTTCCGAAGCTGCCTGAATGGCTGTATTAATGATGCATCCGTTATCTTTTTCTGCTTCTTTAGCGGTCAATATAAACAGTCCATAACTCAACTTATACATTGCTTTCCTATCCATGCTGTTCCTCCTTTACCTTCTCCCTGCATTTCGGGCAAATGCCTTTAAATGAAATATCATAATCCACAAATTCAATTCCATGAGTGTTATGAATTCTTTCCAGCAAATCCGGTATTTGATCCATATCCACATCAAAAATTTCACCGCACTTTATACATCTTACATGGTAATGATTTTTCAATGTAAAATCAAATCGGTTCGGTCCATCCGGAACTTCAACCTTTCTTAATGCACCTTCCTCTACCAATATATCAAGATTTCTATATACAGTTCCTTTTCCAATTGTTGGATATGCTTCTTTTATAAATTCATACACTTCATTTGCCGTAACGTGTCTTCTCATTTCGTATACGGTATTTCTTACGAGATCTTTTTGAATGGTATTTCTCCTACTTGTCATTCGTCCTCCTTATTAGGATTGGTTCTTAATAGGGATTATATACCACTATCATCCTGTTGTCAATAAAAATAGTAATAATTCTCATTATTATAAAAGCTGCCAAACTGAGCATCTTTTACCTGAATAACTATTTTATTTTGCGTTCAAATACATATTCTGAATCTGAAGATAAATCAGACCTAAACGAATATCCGAGTCTGTCAAATTTCTGAATCTCCACCGGATTTTCAATATTATTTTCCGCTATGAATCTGACCATTTCACCACGAGCCATCTTGGCATAGGTACCTTTTGTTACCAATTTATCTCCGGATAACTCACAAAATACAATCGTAATATATCTGTCCTGTGGTGTCAGATACTTTTCTATACATTTTGAGTATTCTTTTGATGCAAGATTAATGATAATCCTACTGTCATCGATTACTGAGCGGTATAACAATTCTCCCCAGTACTCATACAGATTTTTTGCATCTCCAATTCCAACCTTTGCCTGCATTTCAAGACGATAAGGAGTCACACCATCCATTGGTTTTAAAATGCCATAAAACGCAGACAAGATTCTTAAATGATTTTGCAAATACTCAAACTGCTGGATTTCAAACACAGATGGTGCCATATATTGAAATGCAATCCCTTCATATGCTAAAACAGCCGGAGTAAGCCTGTTATAAAGATTCATATTTTCCAATCTGTTAAAGTTCTGCTCTGCAATCTTGTCATTACATTTCCAGATAGCTTTCAGTTCTTCTTTTGATTTGC